>ENA-ORXB01001416-ORXB01001416.1-sediment-metagenome-genome-assembly--contig:-NODE-1416-length-28701-cov-3.797652_pt1 | contig 28701 bp, 25 predicted proteins | sample MGYA00237863_ERZ511475 | MGnify/ENA primary metagenome ERZ511475 (study PRJEB26305, sample SAMN06343858) | sediment metagenome | isolation source: hot spring sediment | place: Canada: British Columbia... | reverse complement strand
CCCCTGATAAATTTTTGGTATAAGACCCGGTTATCATTCCAAAGTAAATCCTTGCATCGGGAATACAAAGTCCCCCTGTAGTTCCGCAATCTGTATTACTGGAGCATGGGGTTCTTGTTTTTGAACATACCTTTTGCCCTGCTGGTCCTTCACCGTATTTTTGCAGTAAACCCACTGGTTTATAATTACTACCATATTGCTTACAGTTTTTTTCTAAACCAATAGAAGGATCACACACCTTAACCCTAACATAATAATCAGTAGGAGTAACTGTTATTCTGGTCCCAGTGGCATCAACTATCTGATTTCCGCAGACAGGTCTCTCTATAGATGCCCAGTTATACGCCCTTTCTTCCCTATCAAGAAGAACCCTTATTTTATGTGCATCTCCGCTACTTGTGGAGGTCATACAGAATAAATGCCTATTTCCTGTTCCACCAGAACCACCACAATCAACGGTTGTATCACCATCCAGGGGTTCTCCCAGAGTTATAAAATCATTTAGTCTTTTAAGTCTGCAAGGATTGTCAATATTAGGTGCTCTTAATTGTAAAGCATTTACACCAGTTGCACTTCCAAAAACTTTATAACTACTGCTTTTTGTGAAATTAGAGCCAGGCAATGCATATTTTACAACAACTGCTTCACCCCCTGTAAGCTCTCTATGTCTCACTATTAACCTGTACCAATTGCCAGATGTTAAATTTACCTGTCCCCTATAGGCAATACCATTACTTGTTCCATGAGCACCATACCATCCTAGTATGCCATTATCAATTACAGCAGAACTACCTGTAAGAGCTGTGAAGTCTACCCTTGTCATTGTGTTAACATCAATTATTTCTAACTCAATTGCATCATCTCCATCTATAGCAAAAGCCCAATTACCACTTGCACTTGCCCTAAACTCGGTTACAACAAAATAATTTCCATGATCCCCACCTAATGAATTAGAGAGATTAATTTGCCCAGTATAATTATGAGATTTATAATTACACGGTGAGTAAGTTGCTACAAGTTCATTGTGATTATTGGGTGCAGACTTTGCAACACCATCTCTATATACAACCCACAATATTCCAGAAGTATTTGTTTTATCCCATTGAACTTTACCTGATGGGGTAGTACAAACTGCACCACCAGCCCCGGTCGGAGGATCAAAAGGGGTAAGCATTCTTGTATCAGAACCCGAATACTCCTTACCCCAGCTATGGGCATCCTGGGGAATAAATTCTCCTTCCAAAACTGTTTCTGATGAGCTATCTGTACTTCTATGCCCACCATATAGTACTTTTTTAAGAACATCCATTCTAGACATGGACAACCAATTTAAAAAATTTCCACTCCATTCATTAGTTCCACCACAATAATGATGATTACCAGTTGTAAGCGGATCAATTACCCTTGTGGGAACAAACTTGGGGGTTCCCGTTGAATCATACACATAACACTTCCATGAATCAAAATACCCATAATATTCTATTGCATCATTATAAGAAGTATCAATTATGCCATCATCATTTAAATCTGTTGTATCTGTGTATGCCTCATAATAGTTTCTATGATCTCTTCCAAGAACAAGCATAACTAAAGGTGGGGCATTTACTATATTAAAGGGTGGATATGCTTCATAATCTGAGTTTTCAGGAGCTGCTGGTGTTCCAGCGACTATAAAAGTTGATTTAAATATCATTGCAAAAAATAGGATAATTATTAATAATCCCATTAATCCTTTTTGGATTTCTTTATAGCTCATTTTATTTTCCTCCTGAAACACCAAGAACTTTTCTATAAACTCCCAAAATATTCGACTTAGAACCAAACTCCGTTTTACCAAGTGAATCAACTTGAATGTAATAATAAACACCACCTGATGCTGCACCTGCTCCAATACCTTCATAACCGCTCGCAAATTCACCGCTCGTAGTTCCAGTAAAATCTACTGAACCCACTTTACCTAAATTCAAATATGCTTTATTATTACCTGTGAAAGTTATTGTAATATCTGGAGAATTTATAATATTATCACTTGGATTGGCAAAACCAAGGAGTTCTTCAACAAGGCTCATTCCATCACCATCATTATCGTTTCCAGCCCCATCATCATTAAAAGATACAACATTAGTGGGATATACACCGGCTGGTGGCATTGATTTTTCACTAAGTATTCTATCAATTATGTGAGTGGTATAACTCATACCACCATCTGCAATATAGAACGCCTTTTTTGCTTGCTCCGTGTATAGCGTTTGTTTTAAACCGGTAGACGACATATCTAAATATGCCATAAGCATAAAGCTTAGTACGAGCATAAAAATTAGCGCTGTTATTAGAATGCTTCCTTTTTCATTTTTTGACATTTTGTCAACTCCCCAAGTAGACATTTCTTAAATCAACTGTGGTTGTAAATATAAGCCTCCTATAATTTCTCACAGAAGCTGGAGGGTTATATCTTTTTGCCACGGAAACCATTCCTGTACTACTAATACCAAGAAAATATGTATTTGCATCATTAAAATTAGCATCTGGAACGTTTCCTCTTACCACAAGCCAGATCTTTATTGCCTTAACCTGGTCAACTTTATTTGTTCCATCACTAACATTATTAACCCATTGATCTATATAGCCATCACCATTGGTATCTAATCCATATTGGAACTGCAAATCCTCAACATTTTCAAGAACTGGCTGATTACCATTATTTTCAAAATTATTTCTCCTAAGCACCCCATTACTGTCCACATAATACTTTAGATCCTGGATACCATTAAACATTGTTCCCTCTTTATGATTATAATTAAGACCATCACCATTTCTAAAACTTATATTTTGTTTGTTTGTTCCTGCGACCTGATAAATTGATCTAATTTCTGCATTCCCACCAGGGCCTGCTATTGTTATGTAGTTCCCTGGAGAAAATCTACCATTTGACTTATATGCAACTGTTATCGTTTCTTTCGAATTATCATCATCTTCAATTGTTGTTCCTAAAACGCTACTTATATTCCCATATATCCCCTGAAAATTACCTCTTATTCTTATAGCATCGGTACCTGTATCTGAATTAATGCTGCTTATAACTGTAAATGTTGTACCATCTTTAAAATAATAATTTTTATCTCGAAGACCTGAACCTGCCATTCTTATCTCTTTTGCCATATAATCTAAAACAGCCTTTGCTGCATATTGCGTCTCTCCAATATCGCTATGTATTGAATATGTTCTTGACTGAGTAACAAAAACTGATGCGAGCGAGGCTATTAAAATGCCACCTACGGCCATTACTATTAATAATTCTATGAGAGAAAAGCCCTTTTTATTCATATTTCCTTCCTCAATGGGGCAAAATGTAAGTATTAAATTCTAATTTATGATTAAAACTACCATCAACCCAATGAACAATTACACTTACAGGAAAGGGTCTTGTATTTGTGACGTTTATTTCTGCCCATGCACCGGGATATTTACTCAAAACCGTTCTAAAATCATCAAAATCTCTGTTAGCAGGTGATGTGGCAGGTTTTGTTGAAGTGTCGTTTGTCTTAATACCACTATAAGAAAGGAGAGTCTGATCATCTGATGCATTACTTAAAATTCTTTCCACAATTTCTTGTCCTATATTTTGCATTTGTGCTGAAAGTTTATTTCTCGACTGAACTTTCAGAGCAGTTGATTGCATAGATACAACGGCAAGTATGCCGACAGTTAGAATGGACATAGCAATGAGTACTTCAATCAAACTAAAACCTTTATTGCCCATCACTTCACCTCATTGAATTTTAATTCTTCCATAGCCAGATATTACAATATTCCTCATTCTGTTTCCATATTGAAAAGTAAGTGTTGTATTTGTTCCTAAAACTATACCCGTTGGGGGAATACCTACATATTTAGAGGCATTTGTAACATGCGTAAGATTTTGATCTAACGTAAGCCTATTGATTACTGTCTCTCCACTATCCAGGGTACTGTTTCTATTGGTATCTACGAACATTGTTACAGTAATACCACTACCCGCAGGAAATATTAACCCTATCTGATCATTGTATTTTAGTGAAGCACTTTTTGCCAAATTAATGAAAGAAACAATTTTTTGCATCTCTCCCTTCATAACATATATTTCCTTCATTCGTGCAATATTGGGAATTGCTATTGTTGAAAGAATACCTATAATAGCAATTACAACCAGTAATTCCACAAGTGTTAAGCCTCTATAGTTACTCATGTTAAAATAATTATGCAAAAATCTTGCCAATTTCTTGTATCATATTAATATGCAAAGTTCATTCATAGAAGTTTTATTATTAGATTTTAATTTAAAATCCCTTTTTTATAGGGTACCAGACCATTTAAAAAATAAAATTGACATTGGAATGCTTGTTTCGGCACCATTAAAAGGCAAAATTGCTCTGGGTTTTGTCATAAATTTTTTATATAATCTACCAGAAAACTTTGAACCAGAAAAGGTTTTAGAGATAATTGATTTAATTTCAGACACAAAATATTTTGATGAAAGATATCTTAAATTTTTTAATTTTACGGCTCATTACTACTGTGCGGGTCTGGCAGATGTCATAAACTCATCTTTTCCCAAAATAAGTTTGATTAAAAAATTTAGTATTATTGAAATTAAAAACTCGAACCCCTTAGACCCTGTAATGGACTTTATTTCAAAAACAAAAAAATGTACGATTGAAAAAATTCTTAAGGCCTTTCCTTCTCTTGAATATAAACATATTTTTGAACTTGAAAAAAAAGGATTCATAAAAATTGATACTGGCTTTATGTATAAAAAAATCCTTTCTCCCCTTGATGATTTTTCTTTTAATGGAGAAAACAAAGAATTTTCACTTAACGATGAACAAAAAACTCTATTAACTGATATTATTGAAAATGCTGATAAATCTTATTTTTCCCTTTTAACTGGCAAAACTGGTACTGGCAAAACAGAAGTGTTAATCAAGTTATCAAAAACCTTCTTAGAATCCGGTAAATCTGTTTTATATCTTGTACCAGAGATTGCCCTTGCTTCCCATGTTTATAAAAAAATATCTGATTATATTGGAAAAGATAAAGTTTTTTTATGGCACAGTAGTTTGTCTCAAAAATTAAGGGGTTTTACTTTTGAAAAAATTATTGAATCACCAAATGTTGTTATTGGAACTCGTTCCTCAATATTTTTACCAGTTAAGAACCCGGGATTAATTATAGTTGATGAAGAACATGATTCTTCTTACAAGCAGGAGGGAAACTTTTCTTATAATTCTCGGGACCTAGCAATTGCTCGTGGAATGTTTTTTTCCCATCCAGTAGTTCTTGCTTCCGCTACACCTTCTTTGGAGTCTTTATACAAAGCCAAAGAAGGCAATTATAGATTAGTTATTTTTTCAAAAAGATATCATCCTAAAAAACCTGATATAATTATGACTGATAACGAAAATTTATTAAATGGATTTTTCTCTCCCATTCTTATTGAAAACATTAAAGAAAACCTATCTAAAGGTGAGCAATCTCTAATCTTTATAAATAGGCGTGGTTATGTTCCTTACGTCTATTGTAACGAATGCAAAAATTTCATAGTCTGCAATTTTTGCACAGTACCACTTACTTGGCACAAGAAAAAAAATGCATTTACCTGCCATAAATGTGGATTTTCCTTACCCTTTCAAAATTTTTGTCTAAGATGTAAAAGTGAAAATCTCTCTTTCTTCGGTGCAGGAACTGAAAAAATTGCTGAACTTCTATCTCTATTATTGCCTTCCGCAAAAATCATAAAAATTGATAGAGAGTCCACTGACAAACCAGAGTATTTCAAAAAGGAATTATCAAATATTGTTGAAGGCAGATATGATATCGTAGTAGCAACTCAAATTCTTACAAAAGGACATCACTTCCCAAAGCTTACTTTAGTAGGGGTACTTTTAGGCGATCAGGGGCTTAATTTACCGGATTTCAGGGCTCAAGAAAGAACCTTTCAACTCTTAACGCAAGTTTTCGGCAGGACTGGAAGAGAATTACCAGGCAGAGTAATTATTCAAACCTCCTTACCCGATGCACCAGCCATTAAGTTTGCTATAGAAGAAGATGTTGAAGGTTTTTACAACTACGAAATAGAACTTAGAAAACAAACTGATTTCCCTCCTGTTAAACGACTTCTTATCATAAAAGTTTTTTCAAAGGAAGAAGATACTGCACTAAAAGTTGCAGAAATTTTTTATAAAAAAGCTAAAAAATTTGAAAATATAGGTGATTTGCAGATTTTTGAACCCATAGAAGCACCTATATATAGAGAAAAGGGCTACTACAAACTACACATATATTGTAAATCCAAAAAACCTCAAACTCTGATTAAGCTTATAAAAACCTTGAAAAGTATACGTATTCCAAAAAACGCAAGAGCCTATTTTGATATTGACCCTCTCAACTTGTTATAGAGTTTGACTATCCACCAGATAGTTTAATACTAAAGTCAGGTATATTTAGCACTTGTAGAACAACTGGCTGGTTTTTTTTCTTCTTCAACAATAATTTCCACTTTCTCACTGCCGCAAACAGGACAATGGACTTCTTTTTCTTCTTCAAAAACTGTTCTTTCAAATCTAAATTCACAATCTTTACATATATATTCTTTTCTAATCATTCTTTTACTCCCATTAGTAGGTTAATCAAACCATCAAGCTGTTCTTTAGAATAGTAGTCAATAACAATACTGCCTTTTTTCTTTTTACCCTTTATAGTCACTTTTGTTTGAAAAACTGATGAAAGCTTGTTTTCCAAATCTTGAATAGTTATGTCTTTGTCCTTTTTTACTTTAACCTTTTTTTCTGCTTCCCTTACAGTTACCTTTTCTGTTAGCATCTTTTGAAAAAGTTTATCTCTCTTTTCTTCGTCATCAATAGCAAGAAGAGCCCTTCCATGACCTTCTGTAATCTTATTTTCCTGAATAGCAGACTGAATATGCTCCGGTAATTTCAAAAGCCTTAAAACATTCGCCACACTACTTCTACTTCTGCCAACAATTTCACTCAACTCTTCCTGCGTATACTTGAATTCGTCAATAAGCTTCTTATAAGCATGAGCTAATTCAATGGGATTTAAATCCTCTCTTTGAATATTTTCTATAAGGGCAGATTCCATTATTTGTTTGTTGTTCATCTCCTTCACTATAGCAGGAATAGTTTTCATGCCCAAAATCTTAGCTGCTCTCCACCTTCTTTCACCAACAACAAGTGTGTATTTATCTCCTTTACCCTTAGTTAGTATTACTGGTTGAATTATTCCCTGAGTTTTAATAGATTGTACAAGTTCGTTTAACTTTTCCTGATTAAACTGCTTCCTGGGCTGGTAGGGATTGGGTTCAATTTTGTCAGTCTCTATTTCAAGCACTTCAGTACCAACTTCTGTTTCAATTAAAGCAGATAATCCCCTACCCAAGGGCTCTTTTTTACTCATATTGTTTGCTCCTTTCCAAGAACTCATCAACAAAAAGCTGGTAACTTATACTTCCTCTTGAACCTGGTTCAAATATAAATATTGGTTGTCCATGACTTGGTGCTTCTGAAAGCTTTACATTTCTTGGAATTAATGTATTAAATAGTTTCTCACCAAAATGATTTCTTATTTCTTCAAAAACACATTTCGCTAAATTATTTCTCCCATCAAACATGGTTAGAAGTATTCCCATGATCTCAAGAGAGGGATTTAGTTCTCTTTTTACAATTTTTATTGTTTTTAATAATCTACTTAACCCTTCGAGGGAGTAGTATTCACTTTGCATTGGTACCAACAAACTTTTCGATGCCACAATAGCATTCAAAGTCAAAATTCCAAGAGATGGTGGGCAATCAATAATAATAAAATCAAAATCTTTTAAATTGTTAACAGCGTTTTTTAATCTAAATTCTCTTTTTTCCATAGATATGAGCTCGATCTCAGCACCAACAAGATCTGCGTTAGAAGGTAATATATACAAATTTTCTAAAGCGGTATTTAATATGGCTTCTTGAATTTCATCGGGATTTAACAATACATTATACACTGTTTTTGTAAGATTTCTCCCATCTATACCTAAACCACTTGTTGCATTTCCTTGAGGATCTATGTCAATAAGTAAAGTCTTTTTTCCCTTAAGAGCTAGACCACTGGCAAGATTTATTGCGGTTGTTGTCTTACCCACACCCCCTTTTTGATTTGTGACAGCAATGACAAGCATTTTCATTCCTCTGCCTTTTTTCTTATTATTAGAAAACTATCCCCAATTTTTCTTTTATAAAAAATTGCACCACAAACTGGTAAATAGACATTATTTATAGGTTCTCTACTTGAAAAATATATTAACTTACCATTTAAATTAAGCAGTTTGTGAGTTATATCAATTAATGCCTTTTCTTGCATTGATGCTTTGCTTACTATGCAGTCAAATCTTTTGTTCCAACTTTTATCTGGTAAATGCTTAAAATAAATAGTCATGGGTATGTGTAAAATTTTACTCACATACTCCAAAAAAGCAATCTTTTTTTCACTACCATCAAGTAGAGAGACATTTATACTGGGATCCAATATTTTGATAATCATCCCTGGCATGCCATATCCTGTACCTACATCAAGAATTTCTTTTACTCCAAGAATGTTTAATACCTCTTTCAAAACAAAAGCATCAAAAACACCCACTTCCAATAGTTCTTCCTTAGAATAAGAAGTTAGGTTAATTTTTTTATTCCATTTCATCAAAATTTTGATATAAGAATTTAGCAATTTCAATGTTTCTACTGGGAATTGTTTCATGTGAAACATCATTTACCTATACAGAAGCGACTAAAAATTTGATTGATGTCTTTATCTGATACATTTCTTCCAATAAGTTTATCATATAATAATACAAGATCGTTTAGTGCAAAAAGAAGCTCCTCCAGTTGAGGGTTCCCCTCTAATAATTTGGAAACCACTTCTTTCATTTCTAAAAAAATTTCATAATGCCTCGGTGAAGTAAGATAAAAATCCCTTTCTTCACCCAAAGAATATAATTTTATTATAGATTCCTTAAACACTTTTTTTAGCTCGTCCAATCCAGTACCATATAAGACAGACATTTTTATTATCTTAACATTAAATCCTTCGATTAGTTTTATTATATCGTTATTGATTCCCCTGTCAATTTTGTTAAGGATAGCAAAGACATTTTGTCTATTTTCGATAATATCGAGAATATCTCTATCTTCTTTTGTAGGAGGTTCTGACGCATCAAAAATAGAAAAGATTATTTGTGCCTGAGAAAGCTTTTCTCTCGTTTTCTCAATGCCTATACTCTCTATAGGATCTTCAGTTAACCTTAAACCAGCTGTATCAATAATCTTTAATGGCATTCCTTCTAATATAATTTCTTCTTCAATGACATCCCTCGTGGTGCCCGGATAAGGACTTACTATTACTCTTTCGTTATTAAGCAACAAGTTCATAAAACTTGATTTACCAACATTAGGCTTACCAATTATAACCGCATTTATACCTGTTATATAGGGTTGTGCTTCCTTATAGGAGTTGGTTAGCTTATCTAAAAATTCATAAAAATCTTTCAACTTGTGCTCTATATCAATGTAAACTTCATCCACATCATCCGGGAAGTTAATGGCTGCTTCTAAAAACAATCTTTTATCTTCAAAATCATTGAAATACTCTTTTAGTTTTTTACCAAGATAACCAGATAGTTGTTTAAGTGCATTTTTCTGGTGAAACATGGTCTTTGAATGAATTAAACTTTCTACTGCTTCAGCTTGAGTTAGATCTTTTCTACCATTAAGAAAAGCCCTATAAGTAAACTCACCGGGTTCAGCATATCTAATCATTTCTCTGCTTTTAAGCAATTCTTCAACTATTTTAACAGGTATAATAATACCACCGTGGCATTGAAATTCAATAACATCTTCACCAGTATAACTATTTGGCGACTTCATATAAATCATCAAACATTCATCCAGAGGTTCCCCATCCCCATTAACAAAAAAACCATAATAAACCTTTCTTGGTATAATATCTGATAATTTACTGCCCTTTGAAAGCATAAAGTGTTTTTTAGCTAAATCTGGTGCATTTTTACCAGAGAGCCTGATAACTGAAATGCCACTATATCCGGGTGGTGTGGATATAGCAACTATAGTATCTAAATTGTAATTCATGCCTTCTGTGTTTTTAATGTATATACCTGCTGCAAGATGGAAAATAAATTATTTACCAGCCAGTATAAAACAAGACCAGAGGGAAATTTTAAAAACATAAAAGTAAAAACAACAGGTAAAATATACATCATTTTCTTCTGTGTTGGATCACCTGAAGAAGGAGTCATAACCTGTTGAATTAGCATTGTTATTCCCATAAGGACGGGTGTAATATAGTAAGGATCATAACTTGAAAGGTCTTTTATCCAGCCAAAAAATGGAGCATGTCTTAACTCTATTGCATACATGAGAGCCTGATATAGGGCAATAAAAAAAGGTATCTGAACAAGAATGGGTAGACACCCACTAACAGGATTAACCCCGTGTCTTCTGTATAATAACATCATCTCCCTATTAAATGCTTCTCTATCGTTGGCAAACTTTTTTCTTAATTCTTCCATTTTAGGTTGTAATTTTTGCATTTCTTTCATGGATTTATAACTTTTATGACTCAGAGGGAAAAATACTATTTTAATCAAAATTGTTAATAAAATTATGCTAATTCCATAATTATTGGTAAATTTATTGAAAAAATTCATAATCACAAGAAGAGGCTTTGAAATAAAGTGAAACCATCCATAATCAATACTTGCAACTAATTTATCATTAATTTTTTTAAGAGAACCTTCTTCTTTAGGTCCTGCATAGTATTTTAATTCCCTTTCGATAAAACTATTAGCTCCCAGCGAAGCCTGCAGTATACCAATTCTTATCTCTGACCTGCCGTTTTCAAATTTAGATTCAACCTTCATCTTTTTGCTTTCATCAACAACAAAAACACCAAAATATTTTTCTGCATAACCAGCGTATAAAACATTTTCTTTTAAATAGCCCTTTTTCAAACTTCTTTCTGATGGCATGTCAAAGGTTGTATTATAAAAAAAAGCTGGTTGAGGATTAGCTTCAACAGATGTGTCAAACACAGTCCCGGGAAGAGACATTACCGTATAAAAATTTACATTTAAATTTCCATCATTATTTTTAACATAATGTCTTATTTTGCCACCATATTCATTTTTAGATAGAGTTATTGTTTTTATAATATCTACATTATCCACCTTACCATAAAGATTGACTGATATTTCGTTTTGCAAATCCTTGTAATCTGATCCTGAATATGTAACTCTAACAGGTTTGCCATTAATTTCAACTACATCAAAAATGTCAATCCTGCCTTCTCTTAATATATCTATTGGTTGATCCACATTTAGAGTTTTCTTGAATTTTTTTAAATCTACTTTTTTGAAAAAACCACTTTCCTGAGCCAATACAACATGATAAAGATCTGTATCAAAGGTCTTCACCGTAAATGTGCTAACTGGTGTTTCCACTAATAGACCTTGTTTATTTGAAATCTCTTCTTTTTTCCCCTCAGCCTTCTTGGACGTGAAAGCCTGAAACCCCTTATTGGTAACTGTCTGTTTTTTCACATAAAAATAGTCCCAAAATATCAAAAACAATATAGATAGAATTATAAAAGCAATTTGCCTTTTTTCCATTTAATTCTCCTTAATTTCCAGGGGATCATATCCACCATTTGACCAGGGATTACAACGAACCAATCTTTTTGTAACAAGGAATACCGCTTTCATAAAAGTACATTTAGAAAATGCTTCAAGGGCATATTCAGAACAAGAAGGATAAAATTTACAATTATTACCTAAAATGGGACTTATAAAAAGTCTATATAATTTAATGAAAACAACAGCAAGTTTATTAATCATCAAATAATCTCCAAAAACTTTCCAGATCAGCCTTTGCACTTTTATAATCAATGCCTGGTGACTTTGGTCTTATTATCAAATCATAATTTAAACTTCTATGTCTTAACAAATTTTTTATAATCCTTTTAATATAATTTCTTTTAACAGCGTTACCTATTTTTTTTGGGACTGTTACAACAAAGCCTGCCTCTGAGTAATCTGTCCTTGAATAGTATATCCTAAAATAAACCGTTTCGTAAACCTTCCCTTTTCTTAAAACCTTAAAAATTCTTTTTCTTTCTTTTATGGTTAGCACATTTCATTTACCCGAAACTTGAGGAACGAGCTGCCATCTCCCTTTTTTTCTCCTATTTTTTAGTACTTTTTGCCCCCCCTTTGTGCTAGACCTTTCTAAAAATCCATGTGTTCTCTTTCTTTTAATTCTTGAAGGTTGATATGTTCTTTTCATCTTAATTGCCTCCCTTTAATTTTACAGAACATGAACATACTATTTTTGTAATTTTTTTTAAAAAAGTCAATAACTAATTATTTTCAAAAAATATTTATAAACTTGCAAATAGACTTTTGTTTTGGTAAATTACTTTAACATGGAAAATTTCAAGAAAAGATTCTTTGAAAAAGCGAAAACCCACTTTGATGAACAGGTATATGAAACATGGATAAAACCAGTTTCTTTAGAGATCGCTGAAAATTCTTGTTACATTGTAACTCCCAACCAATTTTTTAAAGACTGGCTTGAAGAAAACTACTTTGAACAACTTAAAAACATTATCTTTTCTTTGATGGATAATGAAATTCAAGTTTTTTTAACAGTATCGAGAAACAAAAAATTAAATATATATCCATCTGAAAGACTTCATCCAGAGTTAATTCAAAGGTATACATTTGAAAACTTTATAAAAGGTAAATCAAACGAATTTGCATACGCAGCTGCAAAAGCCGTTGTAGATAATTTGGGCGGATTATATAATCCCCTACTTATCTACAGTAATGTTGGACTTGGAAAAACACACCTTATTATGGCTATAGGCCATGAAGTTTATAGAAAATATCCAGATAAAAAAGTCGTTTATTATAGCTCTGAAAAATTCATGAACGAACTTATTTCTTCAATAAGATTTGAAAAGATGCATGAATTCAGAGAAAAGTTTAGAACCGCAGACTTATTACTTATAGATGACATTCAGTTTATATCAGGAAAGACAGCTACACAGGAAGAATTTTTTAACACTTTTAACTCCCTTTACGAGGCTAAGAAACAAATCGTAATAACAAGTGATAAATTCCCAAAACAACTGCAAAACATCGAAGACAGATTAAAAAACAGATTTGAATGGGGACTCACTGTTGACATTCAACCACCTGAATATGAAACAAGAGTTGCAATACTAAAAAATAAAGCGTCTTACCACAACATAAACTTATCAGACGAAATTGCAGAATTTATTGCAACTCATATATGCTCTAATATCAGAGAAATGGAAGGGGCTCTTATCAAACTGCTTGCATACTCCTCATTAACTAAAAAAAACTTGGACTTAAACCTAGCAAAAGAAATCCTAAAAGACTTTATCCCTGAAGAAGAAACCACACTGACAGTAGAACAAATACAAAAAACAGTCTCTGAATATTTTCAAATAAAACTCACAGACTTAAAATCTCAAAAAAAACTAAAAACCATTTCCATACCAAGGCAAATAGCCATCTTTCTATCAAGAAAATATACCCAGCTCTCTTTAAACGACATTGGCAATAAATTTGGCGGAAAAGACCATTCAACAGTTATACACTCAATAAACAAAATAAAAAAACTCATCGAAACCGATAACAACATAAAAAAACACATAGACAATATTGAAAAAATGTTGACAAAAAACAGATGAAAATAAAAAATGTAGATAAAAATTAAATTATAAACATTTTATAAACATGAAAAAATTTAATAAAAACAAAGACTTTTTAATTTATATCAACATTTCAACAAACACTAATACTAATACTCTATAAGGAGTTAAATATGAATTTAATAGTAGAAAAGGAAAAAGTTAAAACAATTCTCGACATTGTACAGGGTATAATAGAGAAAAGAACAACCATGCCAATACTAAACACAATCCTACTTGAGGCAAAAGAAAAAACACTAATAAAAGCAACAAACTTAGAAAAGTCAATTGTCGCATCTCTGGAAACCCAGATAATAAAAGAAGGTTCTACCTGCATCCCAGCTAAGAAATTTTACGAAATAATAAAGTCACTTAACGAAGATAAAATCGAACTAATTTTAGAGGAAAACTACTTAAAAATAAAATCCGGCAAATCCATGTTCAAGTTATTTACACAATCACCAGAAGACTTTCCAAAAATAAAAACCCTTGAACTTTCAAAAAGAACAACATTAAAAAAAGATGATCTGCAGAAATCCATAGAAAAGGTTGAATATGCCGTGTATCAGGATGAAACAAGGCTGAGCTTAAATGGCATTTATCTGCACACAAATGATGGCAAGCTGAGGTTTGTTGCATCAGATGGTTACAGACTTGCATACAACGAAATAGACTACGATGGGGAAAATATAGATGTTCTAATACCAAAAAAGGCAATAAATGATATAAAAAAGATATGTAAAGATTCTAAATCACAGGAAATTTACTTATTCATAGAAAGCAACATGGCCAGTTTTGAAACAGAGAACATCAACTTTATTACAAGGCTCAACGAAGCAAAATTCCCAAATTACAAGGAAGTGATACCAAATAACAATATGAAAGCCTACATCAATAAGAATCAACTTATAAACTCTATAGAAAAGTTATTGACAATTGCCGATGAGATGACAAAAAGCATCATTATAAACATTGACGAAAACTATTTGAAAATGAATACCACTAACAGCGAGGTAGGTGAAGCCGAGGATGAAGTGGAGGCAAAATATGATGGTGAAAAACTCACAATAGGATTTAACGGAGAATACTTACTCGATGCAATAAAACATGTCAATAGTGATACAATAGAAATGTCCTTTAAAGACTCACAAACGGCAGTCATAATTAGTGGGGATAGCGAATATAAAGCATTAGTAATGCCAATAAGAATATAGATGTACCTTAGTCAACTTAAACTAAAAAATTTTAGAAATTTTCAACATTTAGAGATTAAACCAGATAAGAAAATTAACATATTCTATGGCAAAAATGGTCAGGGAAAAACAAACATTGCAGAAAGTATATACATAATCTTCAACGGTAAGAGCTTCAGGAAATGTAAGAGACAGGATTTGATATATTATACTAAAGAATACTCAGAAATAAGAGCAGAGATTGAATTAGAAAAGAGCAATTTAAATTTAAAATTGATTATAGAAAGGGATAAAAGAAAATTAAATATAAACGAAAAAACAAAAAAAACAACAGATCCAAGATATTATAGAAGAACTCTTTTTTTAAACAGCGACTTATTATTTCATTGTAAAAACTTTTTAAAGTACAGAATAGCTTTACTTGATAAACTATGCTTTTTACATTTTGGAGAAAACTTCAGATATGAGTTAAAAAAGTATAAAAGAATAATGAAGCAATATATGCTAGATCGAAGAAACAATATATGGACGGAAATTTTCTTAAAGCAAAGGAAAAAAGTAAATGAGTATAGAGAAATGTTTATAAATGAAATAAAAAAAGAAATAAATTATTTGACTGAAAAAATGAATATAGGAGACGTAAGTATCTTTTTTAATTATTCCCAAAAAACCGATTTAAGCTTTATAAGGAAAGATAAAAAAGACCTATCATTAGGTGAGTTTAAGAGTATAATTTTTTCATTAATTGTTGCTTCAGCAAAGTTGAAGAATAAAAGTGAAAATATATTAATTATTGACGACTTTAATTCAGAATGGGATAATGAAAAAATATGTTTTGCAATAGAAATATTAAATAACATTAATTTACAAAGTTTCATAATGAGTTCTGAAGTTATAAACATTTATCCACATTTTCTTGTTGAAAAAGGAGAAGTAAAAAGATATGAAGGAAGAGAAAGTTGAGCAGTATGATGCTTCAAGTATAACGGTTTTAAAGGGTTTAGAAGCTGTTAGAAAAAGACCAGCCATGTATATCGGCAGTACATCCACACAGGGGTTACATCACCTTGTCTATGAAGTTGTTGACAATAGTATTGACGAAGCACTTGCAGGATTTTGTAAAAAAATAGTCGTAACCATATTGGTAGATGGGAGTATAAAGGTAGAGGATGACGGTAGGGGAATACCTGTTGATATTCATCCCGACACGGGAGAATCAGCACTACAGACTGTTATGACTGTACTCCATGCGGGTGGAAAATTTGAGGGTAAGATTTATAAAGTTTCTGGGGGACTACATGGTGTTGGTATTTCTGTTGTCAATGCCCTTTCTAAATATCTTGAAGTGGAAGTAAGAAGGGATGGTAAAGTTTATTATCAAGCTTATGAGAGAGGCAATCCTATTGATAAGGTAAAAGTTATAGGAAACACCAGCAGAACAGGTACGACAGTTCATTTTTTTCCGGATCCAGATATCTTTGAAACAACAGAATTTAACTTTGATATTCTGGCTAATAGATTTAGAGAACTGGCATACCTAAATCCAGGTATAGAAATTGTATTAAAGGATGAAAGAGTAGACAAGGAAAAGCAGTTTCTTTATGAGGGTGGCATTGTCTCATATGTCAAGTATCTAAACAAAAATAAAGATGTCCTCTTTGAAAAGGTCATTTACATAAAAAAGGAAAAAGATGATATTACCGTTGAAGTAGCAATTCAATACAACAATGGTTACAGTGAGCTAGTACAAAGCTTCGTGAATAGTATTAACACCATAGAAGGTGGAACTCATGTAATGGGCTTCAGGTCAGCCCTTACAAAGAACATAAACAGCCAGGCAGTTAAACTCGCACTTACAAAAGAACTAAAGGAAGCCCTTTCAGGTGATGATGTAAGAGAGGGACTTACAGCAGTTATAAGTATCAAAATTCCTAATCCTCAATTTGAAGGCCAAACAAAAACAAAGCTGGGAAACAGTGAGGTAAGGGGAATAGTAGAGAGTATAGTTAATGATGGATTGAATGACTTTTTTGAAGAGAATCCTGATATAGCAAAAATAATCATTTCCAAGGCTGTGGAAGCAAAGAATGCGAGGGAAGCAGCTAAAAAAGCAAAGGAGCTTACAAGAAGAAAGGGAGCACTTGAAGATCTTACCCTTCCCGGAAAGCTGGCAGATTGTCAGGAAAAAGACCCTGAGAAAAGTGAAATATTCCTTGTGGAGGGTGAATCAGCGGGTGGTTCAGCAAAGCAGGGTAGAAACAGAAAGTTTCAAGCGATATTACCTTTGAAAGGAAAAATTCTGAATGTGGAAAAGTCAAGATTAGATAAAGTTTTAAGTAGTGAGGAGATTAAAACTATAATATCAGCCCTTGGTACATCTGTCGGTAAGATCGAAAATGGAAAGGACAGGCTAAGATACAAAAAAATCATTATTATGACAGATGCTGATGTAGATGGCTCGCATATTAGAACACTACTCTTGACATTGTTTTATAGGCAGATGCCTCATATTATTGAACAGGGATGTTTATATATAGCCCAGCCACCTCTTTTCAGGGTTAAGAAAGATAAGATTGAGAAATATTTAAAAGATGAAAAAGAGTTAGAAGAATTTATAGTAAAAAATGCATCAGAAAATATTAAGATAGAGGGAAAAAATATCCTTGAAAAGGAAAATCTAATGAATTTTTGTAAGAAACTGCTTAATTATAAAAGGATAACAGATAAACTTTTGAAAAAAGGGATAGATACGCTTCTGGTTGAAAATATTCTATTTAGTTTTGAAAATGGAGAAATTTTCAAAAACGAAGAGCTTCTTAGAGAAAAAATTGAAGAAATTATTAAAATTTTGGCTCATTACAATACAAAATGTCTAAATATAAGCATTACAAAGGATCAAGAATTAGATGATTATATTGCAGAAATAGTTACAGAAAGAGATTTGAAAAGGTATAAAACAAAAGTATCCCATGAATATATTGTATCTGGAGAATACAAGGAACTCAGAGAAACAATAAGAGAAGCAATAAAAAATATTGGTCATCCACCATATACAATATATGATAACGGTGATAAAATTCAGGTAAAGAGTTTGAGAGAGCTTTTAGAAAAGGTTAACGAGATTGGCTCAAAGGGTATATATGTTCAAAGATATAAAGGATTGGGGGAAATGAATCCATCACAGCTATGGGAAACTACAATGAATCCCGAGAAAAGAGTTCTTTTGAAGGTATCCATTCAAGATTATGCGGCAACGGAAGAAATTTTTAGTGATCTAATGGGTGAGAAGGTTGAACCAAGGAGAAACTTTATTGAGCAGTATGCATGGGAAGTTAAAAACTTAGACATTTAAGGAGGTTTTTGATGATCCAAAAGTTAAGTTACCAAGAGACAGTAAGAACCTCTAAATTTAAAAAAGATAGTCACAATTTAAATAACGGTATATATCAACAAACTCAGAAGTCTGCTTCTGACTCGCTTCAATTTGGATTTGATATAAGGTCAGATGGATATAATATATTTGCCCTTGGTGAGCCTGGACTTGGGAAACATGAACTGATTATGACACTTGCTCAGGAAAAGGCATTGAGTGAAATTACTCCTGATGATTTTGTTTATGTTTATAACTTTAAAGATCCAGATAGGCCTATGTATCTACAATTTCCTCCGGGTAAAGGATCAGCATTCGCAAAGGACATGAATGAACTTATTGAGCATTTACGAAAGGATATACCCAAGATCTTTGAATCAAAGGAATACGAAAATGAGAAAAACCAATTAATAGAGAAATTTCAGGAATTTGATAGACAGATTTTTGAAAGTTTAGCTGAAGAAGCAAGAGGGAGGGGTTTTGTTTTAGAAAGAGGGGTAGATGGTTTTGTTTTTCTTCCCGTCAAAGATGGTGAAGTCATGGATGATGAAAAGTTCTCCAAGCTTTCTGATATTGAAAAAAAGACAATACAGGAAAAAATAAAGGTTCTTCAAGCAAGATTAAAAGAAGCTATAAAAATGGTAAAGGAAGCAGAAAAAGAAACAAAGAGAAAGCTTGTTGAATTAGAAAAAAGAATAGCCAGCTCTGCCATCATTTATCATATAGATGATTTAAAGGAAAAATATAATTACAATCAAAAGATTATAGATTATTTAAATCTCGTGCAGGAAGATGTTCTAAATAATTTGGATGATTTTAAGCAAAGTGAGCTTCCAGTACCGACAAATATTGCTCTCAGATTTTTCAAACCTGAGCCATCTTTCTTGAGATATCAGGTAAATGTGTTCATAGATAGGACTGAACAAAGGGGTGCACCTATCGTATATGAGACCAACCCTACCCATTCAAACCTTATGGGCAAGGTTGAGTATAGGTTCCAAATGGGAATGGCTGTAACGGATTTTACACTTATAAAGCCTGGTGCACTTCACAAAGCAAATGGTGGTTATCTAATTCTCGATGCCCTCGATGTTTTTAAAAATCCCTTTTCCTACGATATTTTAAAAAGGGCAATAAAGAATAAGGAGATTAAAATTGAAGATCCCTTAGAAGCATACCACATGGCATCGGGAACATTAAAGCCAGAGCCAATTCCTCTGAACATAAAGCTTATTTTAATTGGAAGCCCATTTGTTTATTACATACTTTATAATTACGATGAAGATTTCCCCAAGATTTTTAAAGTAAAAGCTGATTTTGAAAGAGACATGGATTGGAATGAAGAAGGAGAAAAATCCTATGCCTTTTTTGTTGACCAGCTAAGAGAAAAAGAAAATTTACTTCCTTTCCATGATTCCGCTGTTCAAAGAATAATTGAATTTGGTGGAAGATTGGTTAGTGATCAAAAAAAATTATCAATGAAAGTAGAAGAAATTGCTACTGTGATAAGAGAGTCTCATTACGTGGCAAAGAAAAAAGGAAAGGATATTGTTGAAAGAGAAGATGTAAGAAAAGCAATAGAGATGAGAAAACTGAGACATAACAGAATAGAAAGAAGAATACATGAAGCAATAATGAGAGACATTTATTTAATTTCCACAGAGGGTACAAAAGTAGGTACGATAAACGGTCTTTCCGTTTATGATTTAGGAGATTACTCTTTTGGAAGACCATCAAGAATAACGGCAAGGGTATCTGTGGGGAAAGAAGGAGTAATTCATTTAGATAGAGAAGCAAAGCTAAGTGGAAAAATTCATGATAAAGGGTCCATGGTAATAACAGCGTATCTTAATAGTAAGTTTGGAAGCAAAATTCCTCTTAGTTTCAATGCAACTTTATGTTTTGAACAGCTCTACGAAATGGTTGAAGGTGATAGCGCTTCTGTTGCAGAAGTGCTTGTTTTACAATCCGCTTTAGGGAATTTACCCCTAAAACAGAATTTAGCAGTTACAGGTTCTTTAAACCAGCATGGAGAAGTTCAACCAATAGGCGGCGTTAATGAGAAGATAGAGGGTTTTTTTGCTGTTTGCAAAGAAAGAGGGCTTACGGGTGATCAGGGAGTTGTTATACCAAAATCAAACATGCAACATCTTATGCTCGATGAAGAAGTGCAAGAAGCAATTTCCAAGGGACTTTTTCATATTTACGCTATAGAAAATGCTGAAGAAGCACTTGAGCTTTTCACTGGTCTTCCTGCTGGAACGCCAAATGAACAGGGAGAATATGAAGAAGGTACAGCTAATTATTTAATTATGAAAAATTTGAAAGAGCTTAAAAAAGTAGCGGAAGCAAAAGAAGAAAAACCAAAGAAGAAGTGAAGATATGGAAAAAAGCAATAAAAATGATGAATTAGAAGAACATATTCTTGATGAATTTCTTGAAAAAGAAAAGAAAAGGGTTTTGAAGGAAACAAAAGAAGTAGATGATAGTTTGGAAGAAATGTATAAAAAACTAATACAGGGCATTGAAAAGTTAGACGCAGAAATTGAAAAGGCGAAGGAAGAAGGAGACGAAAATCTTTGGATTAGCCTTACGAATAGAAAAAGTATTATACTTCAAAACCTTTTTGAAGTGAAAAGATTGCTTAGAAAATAATGAACTTAGATATTTGTTGATGCCAATTTTTAAAACTTTCTTCTTCTTTGTTTCTTATCCATATTTTTTTGTCAGCGTTTTTGGGCATGTCTTTTTTATCAAATAGACCTAAATGTATCCCCGAGGGTTGAAATGGTTTAGTATCATTTTTTAAATGAGAAAGTAGTGCTCCAATAGCGGTTTTTGCATCGGGTATATCAACCGGTATGTCTTTTATTTTAAAAAGCAGAAAGATTCCAGCCATAATGCCGCACCCTGCAGATTCTACATAACCTTCTACTCCAGTTATTTGTCCGGCAAAGTATATATTTGGCATGTCTTTTAAATTAAGGGTTGGTAGTAAGTATTTGGGCGAGTCAATAAATGTATTCCGATGAATTGAACCATATCTTAAAAAAACAGCTTTTTCTAATCCGGGTAACATGCGAAAAATTCTTTCCTGCTCTTTTATTGTCAATTTTGTTTGAAACCCTACAATATTGTAAGCTGTGCCTTCCACATCTTCTTTGCGCAATTGAACAACAGCAAAGGGTTTAAATCCGATCCTTTTCTCATCAAAACCTACAGGCTTCATTGGACCATAGGCTAAGGTTAGCTCCCCCCTTTGTGCTAATACTTCAATGGGAAGGCAACCTTCGTAATATTGTTCCCTTTCAAAGGGTCTCAAAACTACCTTTTCAGCAGATTTTAAAGCTTCTACAAAATTAAAATACTGTTCTTTCGTCAGAGGAATGTTTAAGAAATCATCACCACCCCGATCATATCTAGAACCAAAGAAGACCTTGGATTTGTCGATAGAATCTGAATCGATAATTGGAGCAATTGCATCATAAAAGTAGAGAAAATTATTGTCCAGAAGTTTACCTAAGGATTCAGAAAAAGTTTCACTTGTTAATGGACCTGTAGCAATAACCACGAAATCATAATTTTGGGGTATATCTTTGACTTCTTGATGGATTATATTTACTGTTTTAAGGGATCTCAGTCTTTCAGTAATATATTTTGAAAACTTATCTCTATCTACCGCCAGCGACTCTCCTGCCAAAACTCTATTTCTATACGCCGATTCTATTACAATAGAACCCAGGATTTTCATTTCTTCTTTTAACATAAAAGATGGGTGGTAAATGTTTATACTTTTAAGAGAGTTACTACAAACAAGTTCTGCAAAATATGGAGATTTATGTGCAGGTGAATATTTAACGGGTTTCATTTCAAATAAATCAAGGGGTATACCATTTTTGCCCAAAAGCCATGCCACTTCACACCCTGCAAGTCCGGCACCAATAACTGCTACTCTACTTTTCATGCTTTTATTATAAATCTTTTATGCTAAAATATAGCAAAAAAAGTTTCTAATATTGGGTAAATGATATTATAATTTCATAAAAAACTGGAGGAGCTATATGTTTCAGAGGGCTTTAATAAGTGTATCGGATAAGACTAATATTGATAACTTTGCAAATTTTCTTGCAAAGAAGGGAATTGAAATATTATCAACAGGAGGAACAGCATCTTTTTTAAAAAGTAAAGGAATAAAGGTCATTGATGTTTCAGAATATACTGGTTTTCCAGAGATAATGGATGGCAGGGTTAAAACACTTCATCCAAAAATACATGGCGGAATTCTATGCATTAGAAATAAGAAAGAACATGTTGAAAGTCTTCAAAAACTCGGGATTCCGTTTATTGATATTGTAGTTGTAAATCTCTATCCCTTCGAGGCTACTATTAAGAAATCCAATGTAACCTTTGAAGAGGTTATAGAAAACATAGATATTGGTGGACCAACATTGATTAGGGCTTCAGCTAAGAATTTTCAAGATGTTGTTGTAGTTGTAGATCCAGCTGATTATGAGAAGGTAATGGAGTATATTGAACAGGGTGAAGTGCCATATGATTACCGATTCTATTTAGCAAAGAAGGTTTATACTCACACCGCACATTATGATGGAGTTATTTCCAGTTATTTAAGTTCAATAGAAAAAGATGGAAAAAAAGCCTTTCCGGAAGTGATAAACCTTCAGTATTTTAAAGTTCAGGAGTGCAGGTATGGTGAGAATCCTCACCAGAAAGCTGCTTTCTATAGAGAGAAGGAAGTTAATTTTGCATGTGTAAGTTCTGCGAAGAAAATTCAGGGAAAAGAGCTTTCATATAACAATATTTTAGATACAGATTCTTGTTTCAGAATTGTAATGGAGTTTAGTGAGCCAGCAGCTGTTATTGTAAAACATAATAATCCCTGTGGAGCGGCTATAAATGAAAACATTGTAGAGGCTTATAAGATGGCGAGAGACTGTGATCCCGTATCAGCTTTTGGTGGAATAGTAGCCTTAAATAGAAAGGTGAATGGAGAGCTTGCGAAAGAGGTGGCAGAGACTTTTGTTGAAGTGGTGATTGCCCCGGGTTATGACGGAGAAGCACTTGAAATTTTTGCGAAGCATCCTAGCCTTAGGGTATTAGATGTAGAGGGTCTTCCCATGAAAATAGAAGGTGTTGAATATAGAAGAGTGTTAGGTGGAATGCTGGTACAGGAATATGATTTAGAAACATACAAGAAGGAAGATTTAAAAGTAGTTACAAAAAGAAAGCCAACGGAAGAAGAAATGAAAGCCCTCGATTTTGCCTGGAAGATAGCAAAGCATGTAAAATCAAATGCGATACTTATTGCAAAAGAAAATGTTACAGTAGGGGTTGGGGCTGGACAGATGAGTAGAGTAGATTCTGCCAGAATAGCGGTAATGAAGGCAAGGCAGAGCACAAAGGGGTGTGTTGCTGCTTCGGATGCCTTTTTCCCTTTTCCAGATGGTCTTGAAGTTTTGGCAGAAGCTGGAATAACTGCTGTAATTCAACCAGGAGGGTCTATCAGGGACAAAGAAGTAATTGAATTAGCGGATAAGTATAATATGGCTATGGTTTTTACAGGGATGAGGCACTTCAAACACTAAGGATTATTTATATGACAGCATTAGAATTGTTAAAAGAGGAGATTTTTAATTTTATAGGGGAGGGGTCGACAGTTTTTGTTTTACAGGAAAAAGAAGAGCCCCATCACATTAAGTATGTTAGTTCAAATGTAAAAAGGATTCTTGGTTTAGAAGAAAAGGAAGTTTATAAATTAGAAGACTGGATTAAATGGGTTCATGAGGAAGATAGAGAAAAATATAGAGAATTAGTTCAGGGTGGTTTTGAAGAAAACAGTGTTGTTGAATATAGGTTTTTACATCCCGATGGTAATATAAGGTGGTTAAGAGAGGAGTTAAAAAGTTTCGTTATAAATAATCAAACATTCATATTCAGAACGATTATTGATATAACATCATGCAGATTGAAAAATGATCTTTATACAACTATGTTTGACAGCATAGAAGAAGGGATAGTTGTATTTAATAAAGAGATGACGATTCGTAATGTAAATAAAGGTTTTTATAATATTATCAATTATTCTGGTGGGGAGCTAACTGGCAAAAATTTACTAAAAGTATTTGAGGAAAAAGGATACATAAAGGAAAGGAAGCTTATTGAAGAATTAATTCTTCAACTTTTAACTAATAAGCTCTCCCAGAAATTCTCAATAAAATTAATCGACATATACTCAAAACCAAAGTATATTGATGTTCACCTTTATCCCTTAGAATCTGTAATTATGAGAGAAGTAGATACTATAATCGGGATATTTATAGATGTAACAGAGAAAAAGCATTTAGAAGATCAGTTAAGTTATTTACAGAAAATGGAGACCATTGGTCAGCTTTCAGCTGGAGTAGCCCATGATTTTAATAATCTTCTTACAGCAGTAATAGGTTTTGCCAGTTTTATAGATATGCAAATAGGGGAAAATAGTCCATTAAAAAATTATGTTCAAAATATACTTAAAGTGTCAGATAGAGGTGCAAACCTTATCAGGAATCTTCTTACTTTTAGCAGGAAGAGAGAATTTCAAGCAGCAAGATGTGATCTAAACAAACTAATTTTAAATGCGGAGCCGCTCTTAAAAAAGATGATTGGTGAGCATATTACAATAAACTTTGAATTATGCAATAATGAGCTACCAGTGATGGTAGATATTACACAGATCGAACAGGTACTTTTAAATCTTATATCCAATTCCAAAGATGCTATTGAAGGAAAAGGTGAGATAGAAATAAAAACAGAATTCTTTAAAATTGATGCAGATTTTATTAAGAGAAATGGTTTTGGTTATCCTGGAGATTATGCTTTAATTATAGTTTCTGATAATGGTGTGGGTATGAGTGATGAGGTTAAAAAGAGGATTTTTGAACCCTTTTTTACAACCAAAGATGTAAACAAAGGAACGGGCCTTGGTATGTCGATTGTATACAGTATCATAAAGCAGCACAATGGTTATATTAATATTGATAGCAATGAAGGAGCTGGGACAAGGGTATTTTTATATTTACCGTTGCTTAAGATTTACAAACCCACTGACGAGGAGATTAAAAGTGCTTTCCTTGATGTAAAAGGGGGAAAGGAAACCATATTGGTTGCTGAAGATGATGATTATGTAAGAGATCTTATAAATCAAGTACTTACCAATGCTGGATATAAAGTTATATTATCAAGGGATGGTAAGGAGGCTTTGTCGGAATTCATAAAACATAAAAATGAAATTAGTCTCGCAATTCTTGATGTAATTATGCCAATTAAGAATGGTGGAGAAGTCTTTAATGAGATAAGGATAATTAATCCTTCGATAAAGGTCATTTTTCTAAGTGGGTATTCTACTGAAATTATCGACAACAACGTTAGAACATCAAAACAAGCTACTTTCATGGCGAAACCAGTTCCTCCCAGAGAGCTTTTATTAAAAGTAAGGCAGATTTTAGATGGTACAATGAATTAATGGAAAAAGATTCCTTAGAGAAGCTCCAAATAAAAAAAACAGCATATAAAAAGAATAATGGTCAAAATAAAAAGTTTTTGCTTTCATTTATTCTCTTACTCTTTATTTTAACGACTGGTATAATTTTAATTTATAAGAAACCCCTAGATGTGGATGTTATAACAGTCAATAATGTATACCCCTATCAAAATGTGACAATTTTGAACGCCAGTGGTTATGTTGCAGCCGATAGAAAATCAGCCGTGGGAGCAAAAATAACAGGAAGATTATTAAAGGTGTATGTTGAAGAGGGTATGAGGGTTAAGAAAGGTAGCTTACTGGCAGAGCTTGAAAACGAAGATTTAAAAGCAAACTATAATCAGGCCCTTGCTAATTTGGAGTCGAGTAAGGAGAATATCAATTTTGCGATGGCAGAGTTAGACGAGGCTAAAAAAAACATGCAAAGAATAAAGGTACTTTATGAAAGAGGATTTGCAACCCAAGCAGAGTTTGATTTAGCAGAAGCAAGATATAAAAAGGCAGAAGCACTACTTAGTGCATCTCACGCAAACTATAATGCTGCAAAGGCAAATGTGAGAAATGCAGAAGTTCAGTTAGAATATACAAAATTAAGAGCCCCTTTTGATGGTATAATACTTACAAAAGATGCTGATGAAGGAGACATTATTACTCCATTGGGATCAGCAGCAAATGCAAAAGCGGCGGTTGTAACAATGGCGGATTTAGAGAGTTTATATGTTGAAGCGGATGTATCGGAAATATATCTGGATAAGATAAAGAAAAAGCAGAGTTGTATTATTAGCTTTGATGCGATTCCAGATCGAGTTTTTGAAGGTTATGTGTATATGATAATCCCGACAGTGGACAGAACAAAATCTTCTGTGACGGTGAAGATTAAATTTTTAGAAAAAAGCGATCAAATACTTCCGGATATGAGCGCAAAAATATCCTTTTTAGAAAGGCCACTAAAAGAAGATGAAAAAGTAAGACGAATAATAATAGATAAATCATTTGTGAAAATTGAGAAGGGGAAGTATTTTGCTTTTGTTTTAAAAAATAATTCGGTAGAAAAAAGGGAATTAATGATAGAAAAAGAAGAAAACAAGTACTTATATGTAAAAGATGGTATATGGCCTGGAGATAAACTAATTACTCGCCCCATTGATAAACTAAAAGAAGGCGTTAAAGTAAGAATAGAAGCCAAATAATGGCAGAGTTAAAAAACATAATTGAAATAAAGTCCTTATACAAATCCTATAAACGGGGAAATCAAATAATACCCGTCTTACAGGATATAAGTTTTGACATAAATGATGGAGAATTCCTTGCACTAATGGGTCCCTCTGGTTCAGGGAAAAGTACTTTATTAAATTTGATTGCTGGTATTGATAAGCCCGATTCTGGAAGTATTTTTGTTCAGGGAATTGATATTACAAACCTGGATGAAAGGACACTTTCTAAATGGAGAGGAGAAAATGTTGGTTTTATTTTTCAATTCTATAACTTAATTCCAGTTTTGACAGCCTTTGAAAATGTGGAACTACCATTACTACTAATGGATTTATCAAAAAAAGAAAGAAAGGAACATGTTGAATTTGCCCTTTCTATAGTTGGATTATATGATAGAAAGGATCATTACCCAAATCAATTGTCTGGAGGACAACAACAAAGAGTTGCAATAGCAAGAGCCATTGTTACAGATCCTGCTATTATTGTGGCTGATGAACCAACGGGTGATCTTGATAAAAAGTCTGCTGAAGATGTTTTAAATTTAATGACTGAATTAAATGAAAAATTTAGTAAAACCATCATTATGGTTACCCACGATTTAAGAGCAGCAAAACATGCAAAGTCTATGAAGTATTTAGATAAGGGTATTTTAATTAATGGTTCTTCTGAAATATTTATTTAGAAATATTTTCAGACATAAATTAAGAAGTATACTTACTATTTTAAGTGTATCCATAGCAGTACTTTCTTTTTGTTTACTTAATACAATTATTTCAGCCTGGTACGCTGGTGTTTCAGCTTCTTCTTCATATAGGCTTGTCGTGAGAAATGCCATATCTCTTGTATTTTCCCTTCCCCTTTCTTATAAAGAGAAGATAAGACAAGTAAATGGTGTTACATTAGTTTCTCAGGGGAATTGGTTTGGTGGCATTTATATTGAAGAAAAAAATTTTTTTGCCAATTTTGCAATAGAACCAGAAACATTTTTAAAACTCTATCCAGAATTTATAGTAAAGGAAGAAGAAAGAAAGGCTTTTTTGTCTGATAGAAAGGGTTGTTTAGTAGGAAGGAAACTTACAGAAAGGTTTGGGTGGAAGGTTGGAGATATAGTAGTTTTAAGAGGGACAATTTTTCCCGGGAACTGGGAGTTTGTGATAAAAGGGGTGTATTATGGAAGGGACAAAAATGTTGATGAAAGCCAATTCTTATTTCACTGGGATTATTTAAATGAAACATTAAAGAAGTTTGCTCCAGCAAGGGCTGATCAGGTTGGTTATTATATTGTGGGAATTAAAAACCCAGAGGATGCAGCGGTAATCTCCAGAGAAATTGATAGTCTTTTTAAAAATTCCCTTGCTGAAACACTAACAGAGACGGAAAAGGCTTTCCAGTTAAGTTTTATAACAATGACAGAAGCAATTGTTATAGCAATAAAGCTGGTTTCTTTTGTAGTGATAGCAATAATACTTGTTGTAGTTGCCAATACCATGAATATGTCTGTAAGGGAAAGAAAAAGTGAATATGCAATATTTAAAATGTTTGGTTTTTCATATCCAGTTGTTATTGGTTTA
>ENA-ORXB01001413-ORXB01001413.1-sediment-metagenome-genome-assembly--contig:-NODE-1413-length-28727-cov-4.498220_pt1 | contig 28727 bp, 30 predicted proteins | sample MGYA00237863_ERZ511475 | MGnify/ENA primary metagenome ERZ511475 (study PRJEB26305, sample SAMN06343858) | sediment metagenome | isolation source: hot spring sediment | place: Canada: British Columbia... | reverse complement strand
AGGGCGGGTTAAATGGTCGATTTAACGCTACCTCAGGAAAAGAACGGCAATTAAGGTAACCGGCAAGCCGCCGCCAACCAAATTGCGGTCGGATTACCCGAATTTGATGGGGAGAAAAGGGATTTCTAGTCAGGTTTACCGATATGCCTGCGCCCTTTCGTCGGTGCGCGTCCAGTTGCCCTTGCCGCGTGTTAGGAAGATATTGCGGTAGCGCTTGCTCCACGGAACGCATTTTCAAGCTTCAAGCCGCGCATACTACCTGCCAAAGGCGGCCTGCTCTTATAATGGGTGTAACCTCATGGGTTTGAGGAGGAGAAAAAATGGCCTGCAAGGTAGCGGAGATCGTCTCGCTGATGGAGGAGCTCGCCCCTCCCGCTTACGCCGAGGACTGGGACAACGTGGGATTACAGGTAGGATCAAGGGAGCGTGAGGTGGAGGCCGTCCTGGTCTGCCTCGACGTGACCATAGAAGTGCTGGCGGAGGCTCAGGAAGTGGGGGCGGGCATGCTGGTGTGCCATCATCCCCTTTTTCTGCGACCTATCCGCCGCCTGAGCGGCGACGATGCGCTGGGGGCTCTCCTAGAGGAGACGGTAAGGTCGGGCCTTTCCGTGTATGCCGCCCACACCAACCTGGACGCCTCGCAGGAAGGCGTGAATGTGGCCCTGGCGGAAACCCTGGGTTTGCTCCATCACCGGTCGCTGCGCGGGGAGCCCCGCGAGGGGGGATTCAAATTGACCACTTTCCTGCCGCCGCAGGACGTGGGGGCGGTCAGCGAGGCCCTTTTCCGCGCCGGCGCGGGGGTGATCGGCGACTATACCGGGTGTTCCTTCCGTGTCGAGGGAACCGGAACCTTCACCCCCGGGACGCGATCTCGCCCCGCCTATGGTGAAATTGGTAAATTCAACCAGGTAAATGAGGTACGCCTGGAGCTGGTGGTAGGGAAAGAGGCGCTACAGGATGTTTTGGATGCCTTAATGGAAAACCATCCCTACGAGGAGCCGGCTTATGACGTCTATCCCTTGAAGTTGCCGGCCGTAGGGGAACTGGGCAGGGTGGGAGTGTTGCCGCGACCCATGAAGATCGCCGAGCTCGCCGAGTTGTGTTCAAGCAGGCTGGGCAATCCCGCCGTGCGTTTCACGGGTGACGGAGACCTGGCCGTCAGCCAGGTTGCGGTATGTGGGGGGAGCGGTGCAAGTTTGGCGCCACGAGCCGTTGAAGCTGGGGCGCAGGCGCTGGTAACCGGGGACGTGGGTTATCACCAGGCGGCGGAGGCTCTGGCCGGGGGATTGGCGATAATCGACGCGGGCCATTATCATACCGAGTGGCCGGTCGTTTCTCGCCTGGCCGGGCTTCTGGCGAAAAAGGCCGGAGGCCTGGGGCTTGAGGTGGAGGTTCACGCGTCACGCATCCGCACTTGCCCTTGGAGAAACGGAGGTAATCAGTGAGCGAGCTGCAGACGCTGTATAGGGTTCAGGAGCTGGATACCAGGATAAGGGAGATCTCCGAGCGCGAGGAAAAGCATCCCCTGAGGGAGGAACTTAGGGAGTTGGGGGAGGAGAAGGCGGCCGGAGACAAGGAACTCGAGGCGGCTTCCTCGTCCCTGGAAGAGTCCCGCCGCAGGCAGAACACTATGGAGGCGGAGGTGCAACGCCTGGAGGAGAAGCTGCGGCGTGAGGAGGACAAGCTCTACGGGGGAAAGGTCACCAACCCCAAAGAGTTGAGGGGCCTGCAGGCGGAAGTCCGTTCCATAAAGAAGCAGAAGGATAGCCTGGAAACGGAGTTGCTGGAGGAGATGGAGCGCCTCGATGAGCTGAGCGTGAAGGTCGAGGAGATCAAGTCCAGGGTAAGCGAGCTCCAGGCGCGGATAGAGGAGAAAAGCCGCGCGCTCGAATCGGAGGCGGCGGAGTTGAGGGCGCAGCGGGAAGCTCTGGAAAGCGAGAAAGCTGGGCTGAGGTCGAGTATTGGGGAAGAGCTCCTCGAGCTATACGATTCCCTGCTGGAGAGCAAGCATTTCCTGGCGGTGGCCAAGGTGATCGAGGGGGTATGCCAGGGGTGCCGCGTCGAGCTGCCCGGCATGGACTACGACCGCTTCCTGAAGACGGACGGCGTCTTCAGGTGCACCAATTGCGGACGCATCCTGGTAAAGTAGCGGCATGGCGGAGTCGCCCTTCCCAACAAGGCGGTGAGCTTTGCAAGCCAGAAGGAAGAGAAGGAGCGTTATGGAGCCACCTTTTCAAGGTGCCAGGCGGTTCGACGAATTGCATGTTTACGTGGACGGGGCCGCGAGAGGGAATCCCGGGCCGGCTTCCATAGGAGTGGTGGTGCTGACGCGAGACGGCAAGAAGGTGGCCTCGTTCGGGGAGGCCATCGGCGAGGCCACCAACAATTACGCGGAGTACACGGCGCTGGTGCACGCCCTGCGGCTCATCTCCGTGTTCGAGGTGGAGCGGTTGCGCGTCTATACGGACAGCGAGCTCATGGCCTCGCAGGTTAACGGCGATTACCGGGTGAGGGAGAAAAGCCTGCGCCCGCTGTACGCCCAGGTGATGTCCATGCTGCGTAGATACAGGGAATACGAGGTAGCGCACATCCCGCGGGAGAAGAATTCCGAGGCCGACCTTTTGGCCAACCGGGCCCTGAACGAGAGCGCCTTTGCCCCGGAACCTCCCTCCGGCAAAGATACTCCGCCCCCCGAAGGACAGCCACGGCTGTTCGAGAACGACGACTGAGACAAAACAGGAAGGCGGTAAGCAAGTGGTTTTCTTTGGGCACTTGGGCGCGGCTGCCGTGCCGGGGTCGCTGGGCGCGGCATGGCGGCAGGAAAGGGATGGCCGCGGAAAAGAGGCTCCCGACCTGAGGTGGTTGCTGGCGGGAAGCATTCTGCCGGACCTTATCGACAAGCCCCTGGGGCAAGGAATCCTAAAGCCCTATTTCAGAAACGGGCGCATCTACGGCCACACGGCGCTTTTCGCCGCGCTAGTCTTGCTGGCCGGGATCTCGAGGCTGAAACGGGAGGCAGACTCACGCCTGCTGCTGTTGGCCATGGGCGTGGCAAGCCATCAATTGGTTGACAGAATATGGGAGGAACCGGAAACTTTCCTCTGGCCTGCCCTGGGGCCCTTTCTCAGGCACCCCAAGGTCAAGAGCCTGTGGGGGCAGGTCCTGGAGGCTTTGCGTGACCCCCATGTCTGGGCGGGGGAGGCGGTGGGGTTGGCCTTGACGGCATGGTCGCTCCATCTTTTGGGCGTTGAGGGAAGCGGTGATTTGCGGGCCTTTTTGCGCCGCGGCCTGACCCCTCGCCTTGCCCGTCCACGGCAGGACCTTTAGAATGGTGGCCTATGGGAAAAGCCTATCTGTTGCGTCACGCAGAAACCGAATATCATGTCCAGAAGCGCTTGCTGGGCCGGCTGGACATCGGCCTCAACGACAGGGGCCGGGAACAGGCCGGGCGGGTGGCCGCTTATTTCAAGGATGAGGAGTTGGCGGCCATCTATTCCAGCCCCCTGAAGCGTTGCCTGGAAACCGCCCAGCCGGTGGCGGAGGCGCAGGGGCTGGAGCCGGTGATCGTGGAAGGACTGATGGAGGTGGATATGGGGGAATGGGATGGCCGGTTGATCGAGGAGCTGTTCTCGGGAGAGGACGGCATGGTGGAGCGCTGGATGCGCAACCCGTCCTCGGTGGCCATCCCGGGAGGCGAGGATTTCGGCGCCGTGAAGCGGAGGGTTATGGCGGCCATGGGTGAGATCATGGCGCGCCACACGGGGTTCGAGCGGGTGCTGGTGGTGACCCACGGCGGCCCCATAAGGGGCATAATCTGCGCGGCCCTGGGGATGGATCTGGACAATATGTTTCGCCTGCAGATAGACTTGGCTTCCATATCCTGCGTGGATTTCTTCGAGGGGGGCTTGCCGGACACGGCCATGGTAACCTTGGTGAACCAAACACTTCACCTTAAGCCATGAGAGGGAGCGAGAGATTGCCGAAGGAGGATACCTTACCGGCCCCCCAAGAGGGACGGGGTTTGGAGAGGGTGAGGTTCATTCTTTTCGATATGGACGGCACCCTTGCCGATACCACCGAGCTCATCCTGACCGCCTTTCGAGAGACCTTTCGGATTCTGGGGCTGCCCCCGCGCAGCGACGAGGAATTTCTTTCCCAGGTCGGCCGACCCCTGTTGCGCCAGATGCGGGATATCGACCCCCAAAGGGAGTCCGAGCTGGTTTCGACTTATGCCCGTCTTTATGACCGTTACCACGATGAACTGGCGCGTGAAATACCCGGAGTCAGGGAGTCGCTGGAGGAGTTGAGCGGGAGGGGCTACCGCATGGCCGTGGTTACCTCCAAGCGGTCGCGCTCCACCCATTCCGACCTGAGATATTTCGGCCTGGATCGCTTCATCGACGTGGTGGTCGCCGCGGACGATACGGCTTTCCATAAACCGCATCCCGAGCCGGTGCTCATGGCGCTGGAGCGCCTGGGGGCCGCAAAGGAGGAGACCACCTTCATCGGCGACAGCCCCTTCGACCTACGTAGCGCTCACGACGCCGGGGTGCTGGCCGGAGCGGTGGAATGGAGCCCTTTTCCCCGCCGCGTCCTGGAGGAGGAATGTCCGGACTACTGGGTGAAGACGCCCCGACAACTCCTCGAGCTCTTTCCCGGCCCGCCTTCCGGCTCCAGCCCGTGAGCGCCGGGGAGCAAGGAAGGATTGGCCGCGGGCGTTCAGGCCTGGCTTGGAACGCACTCTTGTCGGCGTGCCATCGCCCTTTCCCGCATGGGACGGAAAGATTATCCTAGGCTCAGGGTATTGGCCCCATGGTGTCCCGATGCAGCAAAAGTTAAGCGGTATCGCGGCGCGGACAGCGGAGAGACCGGTGTCTGTGAGGCAGGGCAGGCCCATGATGCGGCGGGAGTGAAGCGAGATGGCCCGTGAAGAAGTGGTAATAGTGGGGGCAGGACTAGCCGGGCTTACCGCCGCCATAAACCTGGCTCGCGAAGGGCGGGAGGTTTTGGTGCTGGAAAAAGGCGGTAGGGTGGGGGGCTCGACCACCTACAATCCCTCCCCTCACGGCACCCCCATGGACGTCGAGGCCATGCGGAACTATATCGGGATAGACCTAGGCCAGGTCTTGGTCAGGTTGAGCGGGGGCACCTTGTCCGTCTGGGGGAGGCGTTACGAGGTGGAATTCCCGCCCAACGTTTCCGCATGGATGGTCGAACGCGGCCCGCGCCGCACCTCCATCGATCATTACCTTTACCGTGTGGCTCAGGAGGAAGGGGTTCGCTTCGAGTTCGGCCGCCCGGTTAGCGGGGCCGCCCAGGTGCGCGAACTGCCGAGGGGCAGTATCATGGCCACCGGTCTCCACGCCGACGGCTTCGAGGCGGCGCGGGTGCCATACGCGAAGCTCTTCGGCTATTACGCCAAATGCCGCGTTCCCTGGAAGGAGGCCCGGGTGACTTGCTACTGGGACGATTTCACTCCCGACTGGGCCTTCACCGCTTCCGTCAACGGCATAGCCCTGGCATGTATCTACAACCGACACCGCCCGGTGGCGAGGTGGGAAATGGAAAAGTTTGCCGAAAAGGCGGTACACGAGGACGGCTACCCCTTTAAGCGCTTCTTGCCCTTGGGGTCGGGAGTTCCAGGAGAGCCTGCGGCTGCGCCGGTGCGCCGTTTCGGCAACCCCAGGCTTTTTCATAGGGATTTAATACTCGCCGGCACCCTGGCGGGGATGATGGACCCCGTGCTCCTTTTCGGCGTGCACGGCGCCCTCTTGTCGGGGAAGATAGCGGCCCTCGCTTTGAGCGATCCCGCGGGAGCCTTCGCGGAGTTCCGCCGCCTGAACGCCGCCTTCCGCCCCTTGCTGGCCGCCAAGCGCGTCGCCGACCTTTTCCCGGCTGGACTATTCTCCAGGCGTCTTGGCTGGTTGCTGCTGCGCACGCTGCCCTTTCACCAGCGCCGCTCCATTCGCCGTGTCTTTGAGACGGAGATACCGGGATATGGCAGGATCTAGGCGGTGATGCCGGATGCCGGACCGCCGCCAAAAAAAAGGGCTGGGAAAGGAACTGCTTCAGGCGGCCCACCTCCGCGTTGGGTAGATAACCGTATGAACGGAACCGACGAGGGAAATGGCATCGCCGCGGGGCAGTAATATTTTTCGGGGCTGAGGGTCAGACCAAGATGTGGATGCTCAGATCTCCATCCTCGGAAAGGTTCCACTGGTAGCCGGAGCTTTCCACGCCGAAGGCCAATTCCGCCAAGGCTTGGCAGAACCCTACCATCAAAGCGGGCACACAGGAGTTCTCGATCCTGACGGAGAGGCTTTTTTCGGCGGCCTTGAAATGAACCAGATTTCCCATGCCGCGCGAACCTATCCATGGTTTGAAAACCCACCCGCTCCGGCTCCAATTCTCGCCGGCCAGGAGGGACTTCATGGTCCTTCTCTGGGCTTCGATGAGCACGCGGGGAACTTCCTCCCCCAATTCCGCCTCCAAGTCGGCCAGGATGGCCTCCACGCATGCCGTGGGGATGAACACCATGCGCCTGCCGGAATCGGGATCGGTGATCGTCCCTTGCGCGAGATTCCAGTCATGACGGGATATTTCCGAGGGAATTCCGCATCGTGGGCAGCGTTCGTAGGATATGTCCCCGGACTTGAAGGTCTTTTCGACTTTCCCTGCCTGGAGCCTCTTTGCAAGGCCGGCATAATGACTCTGGGGAAAGACGGTGATTTTGTATGCGTTCTCGCCGATGGACTCGTATCTCGCCCACATGTCCCTTTTCTCAAAGGCCTCCACCGTGCCTATGGCCGCCGCGGCATAGAAGAAAATAGAGTAAGGGTCGCGGATGATCTGGTAACGCCAAGGATGTCGGTCTCCGGTTTCCCATTCCTCACCGAGGCGCGCGTCTCCGTAACCGAATACGCTTCCCATGGTGATGGCCTGGATATTCCATGCCTTCTGTTTTTCCCGCATTTCCGTCAGCTTGGCTTGATCTCCCAATTCGCTTCTCTTTCCTTTTTCCCCGATGGGCAGGGTCAACGCCTCCGATATCTGCGCGCTGAGGAAATTCTCCATGAATTCCCGTACGTCTCTCCGCACGCTCTCCATGAGTATATGCTCTATGGACAACCCCAGAAGCCCCTCCAGGCTCTGAAAAAGGCCGTTTATAGCCTCGCACTCGTAGAAGATACCGCGCCCCCCGGGGAGCAAGGCGCAGGATATTACCCCGTTGGATTCCCATCTTGCCACCCCGCTTAAATACAAGGGTACCCCGCATGTTTCGCATACATCTATGTTCTGCAATCTTTCACCTTCGTGTAACCATAATTAACAGTTTGTTTTTAATTTGTCGTATATAATGCGCCAACCCTTAAACACCTTACGCGAATCGCCGTAAGTCGGAGTGAGCCGTACATATCCTCTCCGGCAAGCGTATGGATAACTGGACCTGGTGATTAAAAAGGCCGTGAGCTATTAACGTGCCATGCGTAGGGATGACGCGGCTCAATGACAGGTTTTCCGGGTGGAAGGATAATATGGAGCGGAGGAGGGAAAATTTTGCGGGATATTGATAGAAGACAATTCCTGGAAAGAGCCGGCAGCATGGCGGCTGGTTTGGGGTTATTATATGTCGCCTCGACCGTACCCGGTTGTGGCCCGAGAAACGGCGGTGAGGAGGCCGGCGGGGAAGACTCCATGGCCTCCGCCGAGGAGGTGCCCGCCCCGCGAGAGGGTACGGCCGCCTTTGAGGGCCTGGTGGTGGTGAAGGGCGCGGATAGGGCGGCCATGCTGCGGGCCGGGTTGGAAGCCTGGGGAGGGCTGGAAAACGCGGGTGTACCCGGCAAGAAGGTCCTCATCAAGGTTAACGGCGCCTTCGCCCGCCCTCCGGAGGACGCCACCACCACTCATCCGGATCTGGTGGCGGAGGCGGTGCGCCAGTGCCTGGGGGCGGGGGCCGCCAAGGTCACCGTGTTCGACCATATACTACAGGATCTTCCGGATCAGACCATGCAGACCAACGGCATCGCCGCCGCCGCGCGATCAGCCGGCGCGGAATTGGCGGTGTACGCGGTGAGAAAGCCGGGAGCGGCGCGCACGGTACGGATCCCGGGAGCGGTGGCTCTTCCCTCCGCGGGCGTCCTGGAGGAGGTCTTCCAGCACGACTTGATCATAAACATGCCCAAGGCCAAGCATCACAGTGGAGCCGGGCTTTCCCTATCCATGAAGAATTTTATCGGCGTGACCAAGGACATGGGAGCAATGCACAGCGTGGATCTGCACCGGGCTATCGCCGAGCTCGGCACGGTGGTCAAGCCCGCCTTGGTGATAACCGACGCCACCAACGTCCTCCTGGACCACGGCCCCGGCGGGCCGGGCAGGGTGGCCAGTCCGGGCATGTTGATCATCGGGAGTGATCCCGTAGCCGTGGATGCCTACAGCTGCGGTTTATTCGGGGTGGCGCCGGCCGGCATCGGCTACATCGTTCAGGGGGAGCGTTTAGGGGTGGGGACATCTAATTACGCTTCCCTGGAGATAAAGGAGCTGAGCGTATGAGGAAGCGGAAGCGCGGAGCCGTTCACTGGGTGCGCCGGGGAGTGCAGGCGGCTTTCCTCGTCGGGTTTATCCTTATGGCTTGGGCCGCGTCCTATCCTCCCTCCGCGTCCCTGCCGGAAAACCTTTTCCTGCGGGTGGATCCACTGGCGGGGGTGGCGGCGGCGATGAGAAGCGGCCTATGGCTGTATCTATTACCAGCCTGGATAATCCTGGGTCTTACCCTGGTGAGCGGGCGCTTTTTCTGCGGCTGGATTTGCCCCCTGGGGACGGTGCTGGAGATGATCCCTTCCCTAGGAAGGAGGCGGAATAAAAAATTATCCCAACTCAGGCCCAGGGACCTTTCCGGCCGGGTCATCGGAGAGGGGGCGACGCGCCTGCGCTTTAAGTACCTTTTTCTGGGAGTGCTCCTTTTGCTGCTTGCTTTGGGCGTAAACTTGGTGTGGATTTTCGACCCGCTGGTGATCGCCAACCGCGCGGTGTCCTTCTTGCTCGCGGGAAGCGTGCCTTTCATCTTCATCGCCCTCATCGTGCTGGCCGGGTTGGTGGGGCCGCGCTTCTGGTGCCAGGAGATGTGCCCCCTGGGGGCGGGCCTTTCGCTGGCCTGTATGGCCGGGTCGCGGCTTCCAGCCGGGGTAAGCCCGCTGTCCCTGGTCAAGGACCAAGAGATATGCACCCATTGCGGGGCCTGCGCGCGCGCCTGCCCCTTCGGCATCACGGAGGTGGCGGACAGCGGCAAGAGGGGAAGGTTGGCCATCGCCGATTGCGCCCTGTGCGGGGAATGTGTTTACGCTTGCCCGGAGCGGGGAGCTTTGTCCCTGCGGGTGATGGGGAGAAGGGTGTTGGGATCGAAGGAGAGGCTCGAAGAGGTACGCGGTCCGGAGGAGATGGCGGCATGCGGGAACTGAAGATAGGACGGCGGGATTTTCTCGCCCTGGGCGCGAGCGGGGCGGGAGCTTTGCTCGCCTACGCTTTGTTGCGGGGAGGAAGCGAGGTTCCCTTGCTGCGTCCGCCGGGGGCCCAGGACGAGGCGGAGTTCGTGTCCCGCTGCCTGCGCTGCCAAGAATGCGTGCGCTCCTGCCTGACCGGCTGTCTGGAGCCGGCGGGAAGGGAGTACGGCGCCGGCAAGTTGTGGACGCCCCGCTTCAATCCCGGGCTGGCCAAATGCGAGTACGAGCTCTGCGGTCGCGCCTGCGCCGAGGCCTGCCCGGTGGGTGCCATCGACCGCCCGCCCCATGACCAGGTGCGCATCGGCACCGCGGCGGTGATCAGGTCGAAGTGCATTGCCTGGAGAGACGGCAAGGCCTGCCTGATATGCCAGGAGCGCTGCGCCTACCAGGCTATAGAGGCCGATTCCCGGGGAAGGCCGCGGGTGAATGCGGAGAAGTGTACCGGTTGCGGTGCCTGCCAGAACACCTGTTTCACCAATCCAGACCCCGCCATAGTGGTCTATGTGCCCGGCGCCGCTCCCGCCGATGATGGTGGGGGGAATAACGTAAATAGGAACCGGGGCGGTAGATGAAGCCCTGTCGCGTGCCTGAACGGCGCCTGTCCGGCAGGCAGGGATTCACGGCGAGAGGTCGGCGTTTTCCATAAATCAGGAATTGATTTCATTGTGACTTACACTCGGAACCCTGCTCACTGCTACAATAGACATGATTTTAAACGGTCCTGAAGGCCGCCAGGAAAGGAGGAACATGGAAGCCCGCCGAATGCTCGAGGATTGCCTGGAGCTCTGGAGAAACCCTTATCCCCGCCTGGCGCGGCTCCGTGAGGAGGGGGAGAGGCCGGTGGCCTTCTTCTGTTCCTATACGCCGGAGGAGATTCTGCACGCGGCGGGGCTTGTTCCGGTGCGGCTCATGGGGGCGGTGCGGTCCATAACTCATGCCGACGCCCATCTCCAGGCTTATTGCTGCTCACTGGCCCGCACCGACCTGGACATGGCCTTGGCCGGCGAGCTCGATTTCCTGGAAGGGGCGGTATTCGTACAGACCTGCGACACCATGCAGCGACTCTCGGATATCTGGCGGCGCAACACCGGCTACCCCTTTCACGCCGACCTGGTGCTACCCGTGCGCATGGGGGAGGAGATCTCTCTTCCCTTCCTGCAGGAGGAGGTACGGCGCTTTCGCCGCAGCGTGGAAGGCCACCTGGGTGGCGCCATCGAAGACGACGCGCTCCGGCAGAGCATCCGCGTCTATAATCACGGTCGCTCTCTGGTTGAGAAGCTATACGCGTTGAGGGCCGAGAGGCACGGGTTAATCGACGGTCTTTCCGCCATGGCCTGCGTGGTGGCCGGTTTCTGGATGAAAAAGGAAGACCACAACCGGCTTCTGCAGGAGCTGCTGGAGAGCCTGGAAGGGACCGCGCCGAAGGATGACCGCAGGGTTCCGCTTGTGGTCAGCGGAAGCGTCTGCACCACGCCCGATCTCCTGGAACTCCTTCTGGAGCTGGGGGCGAATGTTGTGGAGGATGACCTGTGCTGCGGCCACCGCTATTACGAGGGGTTGGTGGACGAGGGTGTGGCGCCGGAGGAAGCCCTGGCCAGGCGCATGTGGTCACGGGTCAACTGCCCGGCGAAGCACCAGTGCCTGGAGGACCGGGCTTCCCGCCTCATGGAGCGGGTTGAGGAAAGCGGCGCCAAGGGAGTGCTTTTTTACCTGCAATCCTTCTGCGAGCCTCACCTCTTCGATATCCCCTACCTGAGAAAGCGTCTCTTGGAGGAGAGGGAAATCCCGTCGCTGGTCCTGGAGAGCGAGCTGCAGTCTTTCTCCCGCGGACAATTGCGCACCCGGCTGCAGGCTTTCCTGGAAATCATTGCTTAGGGGGTCATGATTTTTGCATGGAATGCATAAATCGTGACCTGACCCCATGGGAGGAGAAGGAGAGATGGATAGGAAAGAGGCGGACAAGGAGCGGAGGAGAATAAAATCCACCGAGCCCATGCGTGACCTTATGCTGAAGTACTATACGGAAGCCAAGGCGGCGGAGGGAACGGAAAAGCTTATCGCTTGGATAACCAGCGGCGCGCCGGTGGAGCCCCTGATCTGCTTCGACGTCATACCCGTTTACCCCGAGAATCACGGCGCCATGTGCGGCGCCGCCAAGATGAACGTGGAGCTCTGCGAGGTGGCCGAGGCTCAAGGTTTCTCGCGGGATCTGTGCTCTTATGCCCGGGGCGACATCGGCAGCGCCTTGACCAAGGGCGGCCCCATCGGCGGCCTGCCCCGGCCCGATTTCCTGGTCTGCTGCAACAACATCTGCAACACCGTCTTCAAGTGGTACGAGGAACTGTCGCGCTTCTTCGGCGTGCCGCTGTTCATCTATGATACGCCCTTCGTGCGGGGGGAGCTGCCGCAGCATATCGCGGACTATTCCCTGCGCCAACTGGAAGAATATATAGGGTTTCTGGAAATGACTACCGGTAAGCATTATGATGAGGCACGCTTTCTGGACGTGGCCGCCAAGTCCTTTTATTCCACCGAGCTTTGGAGGGAAATCCTGGAGTGCAACGAACACAAGCCGGCCCCCATGACTTGTTTCGATGCCTTCATTCTCATGGCGCCCATCGTCACCCTGCGCGGGACCCAGGAGGTGGTTGACTTTTACCAAGGCCTGCTGGAGGAGATGAAGTCCCGCGTCGAGCAGGGCATCGGCATTCTGCCCTCCGAGAAGCACCGCCTGCTCTGGGACAACATCCCCATCTGGTACGAGATGCGCAACCTGGGCCGCATATTCATGGAGCTGGAAACGTGCCTGGTGGCCGACACCTACACCAGCGCTTGGACGTATGAGGAAGTGGACATGGAAAAGCCCATGGCCAGCATGGCCAATAAATACGCGGAAGTTTATCTGAACATCAACCTGGAGCGTATGGCGGACAAACAAGCCGCCCTGGCCGAGCGCTTCCAGGTGGACGGCATGGTTTTGCACTCCAACCGCAGCTGCAAGCCGTATTCCCTGGGCCAGTACGACCTGGCGCGAGAGTTCACCCGCCGCACCGGCCTGCCCACCCTGATCATTGAGGCCGATCATACCGACTCGCGCTGGTTCAACCGTGCTGAAACCGAAAACCGCATCCGGGATTTCGTCGAAACCCTCCTGGCGTGATCGCGAACCGCGGTAGGCGGCCGTAGTCCGGAGGGCGTGTTTCTCAAGCCCTGATCATAGTTAAGGCCATCTTGAAGCGCTCAGAGGCATGCAGGGAATGTGGTTTGTTGGCGGGCATGATAACCATCTCGCCGGCGTACAGGTGCAGGGGAGCTCCCGCGATTACCACCTCCGCCTCGCCGTCCAGGATAAGCACCATGGCATCGAAGGGAGCCGTGTGCTCGCTTAGGCCCTGGCCTTTGTCGAAGGCGAAAACGGTCACCGATCCTTTCTCACCCTTCAAGATTTCGCGGCTCACCACCGCTCCCTCCTGGTAGTCCACCAGATCGGCAACGGCGAACACGCGACCCTTCAAGCTCTCGGGGTCACCGGAACTCTTTCCCGCGTCCATTTCCTTTACCTCCTCGTTAGTTGGATTCTACTGTCTGCAATTCCCGGCGGCAAGTAATGGTTGGTACCTACCCCGTTCCTTTCTATCCCAAAAGAACCAATGGAGAAAACGCAACGACGGGTACGTCGGTAGGTTGACCCCGTGGGCCTCGCGCCGCGCCAGAGACAAGGCGAAGTCGAAGAAAGCAAGCTGGAGAGAGAATCGGAAACAGCATAAATTCAGGGCTTCAAAGTTACCTCCACCTCCAGGGCGCCATCCGGCGATAGCTCCCAATCTACCCTGGATTCCACATTATTGGCCATCTCGAAAAAGCCTTGGAACAGCCCGACGATTATTATAGGCAGGGCGGCGTTGTCCACGCGCAAGCGCATCCCCTCACCTGTCAATTCCATTTCTTTCAGATTTCCCAGCCCTCGCAGGGCCAGAAGTCTTCTTAAATCCTCGCTATCGGCCGGATGCGGCATGAAATAGAAACCGCTTTTGGTCAGGCGCCGCTGCGTTTCCACCACCGCCTTGGTGACCGATTCCCCGAATTCTTCCATAAGGCGTTCGAAAATGGGCTCCAGGATCTGGGGGCTGATGAAGCACATGCGTCTACCGGAATTTCTATGCAGGATGATGCCCCCTTCAAGGTTCCAGCGATATTCCATCAAGGCTTCGGGTGCGCCGCATATGGCACATCTTTCCATCTCCAGCCCACCGTCGAGATGATGATATGGACGCAGGCTTATCACTTCTCCGGCTTCCCTCGGTTGCGGGGATGGAAAAACGGTAATCTCGAACGAGCCCGGCGCAACTTCCTTGCAGGTTATTTCCTGGCTCACACCGTGTAGGACCTCGGCGGAGGCGGCCAGGGAGGCGATGGCCATGTTAAGGAAGGCCGGGTTGGTGATTCTCATGGTGACGAAATCGTTTTCGTCCTGCTCGTAGCGAGCCCCCACGACCTCGTAGTTGCCGAAGCCAGCCAGCTTGGCTATATCCGCGGTCACCGTTCCCAAAGGTCTGGGGTCGATCCTTTTCTCCTGGATCAGCTCCTGGATTTCGTGGGGTATGAGCAACCGCAGATATTGGGAAATGGCCTCCCGCATAGCGGTGATGACCATGCCGTCCACCGATACTCCGAAGATCTTCTCGATGTCGTGGAAAAAAGGCTGCAAGCTTTCGGACTCGAAAAAGAGCAGGCGGTGCCAAGGCTCCCTAGCCTGGACGATATCGCCGTTGTTGAGCCAGAGATGTTCTTTGGAGATGTAATCCGGTACCTCACATGCGGGACAAGCTTTCAGTACGATCATGCGCATCTACCCTTGAGGTAATATGATGGCGCGCCGGGCTTTTTCCAGCAGGCCTCTAGTGGCTTTATCGAGCGCTGAGAGGCCGGGCTTGAATGCTCCCCCGTACAGGCCATGTGGCAGGGCGCCGAGGGGGCTGGCTGCCCGGCCTAGACGTTTATCTCGATCTCCAGGTTGTCTTCCCCGTCGATTTTCCATTCCACGATGGAAGGGAGGCCGGTGGTCAGCTCGAAGAGGCCCTGCATCATGCCCACCACCATGAGGTGCAAGACCGCGTTGTCCAGTCTTATGCTCATACCCGTCTCGCTCAAACTCGAGCTTCGCAGGCAGCCGAGACCCCTCAAGGCGAACTGGTCGCGCAGGTTTTCCAGGTCATTCACGTCTCCTAGGCTGTAGAAGCCGCTCTTGGCGATACGTCGTTGCGCCTCCACCACCAAGCGCGGAATGGCCTCCCCCAGTTCTTTCTCCAGCTCCTGGAAAACCGGATCCAGCTCCCGAGGGGAAAACATGACCATGCGCCGTTGCGTGGATTTATTGAGTATAACCCCTCGCTCTTGATTCCACTGGCACTCCGACAATGCCTTGGGCACTCCGCAAGCGGGGCATCTTTCCAACCTGGCGGTTCCGGGTTGGTGACGGTAGTCTTCCGGCAGCATGCGATCCTCCTGCCGCTTGGTATGCTGGGAGGGGAAAACGGTTATCTCGTATACCTGTTCGCCCACCTTTTTGTAGGTGACGTCCTGAGGATAACCGAGGATGGCCTCGATTCCGGCGGCGCGCGCGCCGCAATTTAAAGGCAGAGAAAAGGGCTCGGTTATGCGAAAGACGCAGAAGTCGTTCCCGTCTCGTTGGTAACGCAAATCCTTAAGCTCCAGCTTGCCGCGCCCCATGGAGCTGGAAATGAGAATGAAGGTGTCCATGAAGGAACGGTAGTCGGTCTCCCCGCGGCGCACTTTTTCTTTCAGATCCTCGGGAACGAAGGCGCTTAAAGGCAAGAGGACGTTTTTCTTCACGCAATCGATGACGATACGCTCGATGGATACCCCTATGAGCGACTCCACCTCCTGAAGGAGGGGATCGATGTTTTCGCTCTCGATAAAAACCAGCCGGCGCCTCTGGTCCCTGCTGTGCACGATATCCCCGTTGTCCAGCCAGAGATGCTCCGAGGATATGTACTTGGGCACGCCGCATTGTGGGCAAGTGTTTGAATCGGCCATTCTTGAACCTCCGTTGTGTCATACAAAGCGTCGAATCACCATGCTCGCAAGGTTTGTTCGATGCCTCCGGCCCTTGCTTTGGAGCCGTGAATTACTCGCATAATTTTCCCTGCCGTCTCTCGGCTATTGTCTCCTATTCTATGTTGTATCGATATTTCCATGCCAGTTCTTATCCGCTTTCCTTATTCGGCCAATTCTTTTCGTTCAAGCAACTCCGCCGCGTAACTTGGCCGCCGTCTCCTAGCGGAGGTTTGCCCTTCCGGACCGGCTCGGCCTTTTGGGCTTGTCTCTCCGACGCGAGGGGTTCGCTTTCCCGCCCCACGCATCAGGCCGGTGACACCCACACTTCCAGAGCGCCCTCCTCGGAGTATCTCCACTCCACCTGAGAGCCTGAGCCTGAATGCATGTCGTGGAGGCCTTGAAACAAGCCGACCATGACAGGCGCAAAAACGGCATTTTCCATCAGAACATGCAGACCTTCCATTCCGAAATCGAGCTTTTTCAGGTTCCCCAAACCCCTAATGGCCAGCTCCTTCCGCATGGCAGAAAGGTCTCTTATGTCCTGGTGGTAAAAACCGTCAGCGGTGAAGCGGCGTTGCGCCTCGATAACGGCCCTCATGACCTGGGAGCCGCCCTCGGCCTCGAGTTGATTGAATATGGGTTCCAGGTTCTGCCAGCCGATGATGATCATACGCCTCCCGGAGGGGATGCCTTCGATCACCCCCCTTTCGGGATCCCATCGGTATTCGGATAGGCCTAGGGGCGCGCCGCAGGAGCGGCATTTGTCGAGCTCGCAGTCCCCTTTAACGGGGTAGTAATACCGCAACCACATTTTTTCCCTGAGCTCCTGTGGGTGCTCGGAGGGAAAGACGGTGATGCTGTATTCCCCCGGTGACGTTTCCCGGTAGGTGGCGCCCAGGTCACGACCGGTGAGCATCTCTATGGTGGCCATAAAGGAGGCTACGGCCATGGGTAGGGAGAAAGGCTCTTTGATGCTGACGGTGTAATAATCGTCGTCGTCGAGCTCGTAGCGCATGTCGATGTAGCGGTAGTCGCCGTAACCCGTCAGGCGGGCTATGTCCCCGATGGCTTCCGCCAGTGGCTTCAAGGGCACCCTTTTCGTTTTCACGAGCTCTCTGGTTTCCTCGGATATGAACTGCGACAGGTACATGCGCACCGCCCTGCGCTGCGCGGTGATCACGATGTGCTCGATGGATTCACCGACGATCTCCTCGATGCCGCGAAAAAGGGGGTCGATGCCGGCGGTCTCGATGAAGAGCATGCGGTGCCATTCCTCCCGGCTCTGGACGATGTCGCCGTTGTCCAACCAGGAATGTTCTCTGGATATGTACTCGGGGACCTTGCATTCCGGGCAGGGTTTTAATTCCAGCATCCTTTTGACCATCGCCTCGCTTCGCCGTTTGCTGCGGCCTCCCGGCCGTGTTTTCTGCACGGGATATACCTTATTGTTATCGAAACCGGCAGCACGAGGCTTAAGCCGAGCAGGGGATTCAAGCCGAAAGGGAGATTGTGTGGCTTGACGGTGTAGGCGGCGAAAAGTATGTTAGATGGCGTCCGGGATCTCGCGGCTTGCCGGCCATGGCGGGACAACTCATCTTGAAGGAGGGGATCATGAAAGCGGATTATCTCAAGATGGATATAGCGGAAAAAGTGGCCACCGTGACCATCAACCGCCCGGAGAAGGGCAATTCCCTCTCGCCGCAGGTGCTCACGGAGATCGGCGACGTTTTTGGCCAGTTGAGCGAGCGCAGGGACGTGCACGTGGTCATACTCACCGGCGGCGAGAAGATGTTTTCGGCCGGCTTCGATCTGGACTATATAAAAACCTTGGAAAAGAATTCCAATGAGGAGTTCACGGCCCTTTTTCACCGCGCCTACCGTTCCATACTTTTTTGCACCCAGCCGGTAATCGCGGCGGTGGGCGGTCCGGCCATCGCGGGCGGTTTTGACCTCACCCTTATGTGCGATATCCGCTACGCCTCCGAAAGGGCGAAGTTCGGGCAGCGCGAGATCGTGCTCTCCCTGACCCCCTTGCTCGATCCCCTGTGGAGGATAGTGGGCCTGGGGGCGGCGAAGGAGCTGGCGCTCACCGGTAGGATCATCGACGCCGAGGAAGCCTTGCGCCTGGGTTACGTGAGCAAGGTTTTTCCCGAGGGCAAAGTGGTCGAGTCGGTGAAGGAGATCGCGCGAGGCATGGCATCATGTGACCGGGACTGCCTGGCGGAAACCAAACTTCTGAGCATAGCCCTGTTGCATCAGAGCCTGGACACGGCCATGAAGACGCAGGAGTGGCTTTTCCGGTCCTTCATCGGCTCCGAGGACAACAAGGCGCGCATCGAGTCGCTTCTGGAGAGCCTGAGGAAGAAGGCTTAGCAAAGGCTATTCTAGACCTTCATCTTCTCGACCGCGTCGCGTATTTCCTCCACCGAGGCACCGTCCTCGATGGTGGAGAGGTCCCCCAGGTCCTCGCCCAGCCATAGCTTTTTCATCACCCGGCGCATGATCTTGCCGCTGCGGGTTTTGGGGAGCATGTGCACGAACTGAATGTCCTTGATGACCACTATGGGGCCCATGACCTTTCTCACGTGCGCGATTAGTTCCTTCTTCAGTTCCTCGGAAGGTTCGTTGCCCGCCTGCAGGACCACGAAAGCGCAAGCCACCTCGCCCCTGAAATCGTCGGGTACCCCGGAGACCCCGCATTCCGCCACCGCGGGGTGGGAGATGAGGGCGTTCTCGATCTCGATGGTCCCTATCCTGTGGGCGGATATCTTGATCACCTCGTCGGCCCTTCCCACGAACCAGATATAGCCGTCCTCGTCCCGATAGGCACCGTCTCCCGAGCAATACATGCCGGAAAGGTATCCATATATTCCCAATAGTCCGTCCTGTACCTTTCCGGGTCACCCCATAAGGTGGGAGTAAGTCCCGGGAAAGGCCTCTTAATCACGAACATTCCCTTCTCGTTGGGCGGACAGGGCTGCCCCGACTTCTCGTCCACCACGTCCACCAAGACCCCCGGAACCGCCAGCCCCGCCGATCCCGGCTTAATGGGGTACATGCCCAGCCCGTAAGGATTGCCTATCACCGGGCCGGAGGTTTCCGTCTGCCACATGTGGTCTATGACCGGCACCCGGTCCCGGAAAGCCTCTTTCTGCAGCCACTCCCAGGCCGCCGGGTTGAGGACCTCGCCGGCGCAGAACACCCTCTCCACCGAGCTGACGTCGTGTTTCCGCACCTCCTCCAGACCCAGTTTCATCAGCCCCCTGACCCCGGTGGGTGAGATCCAGAGGGCGCTTACGCGGTTTCTCTCGATGACTTCCCAGATCATGTCCCTGCGGGGAAAATCGGGCGTGCCCTCGTAGAGAATGGTGGCGCAGCCGGAGATGAGCGGCCCGTAGACGTTGTAGCTGTGCCCCACGATCCACCCGATGTCGGAGGTCGCGAACCACACGTCCTCCGGGCGCATCTTGTAGATCCACCTGCCCATGGAAAAGACGTACTGCTGGTAGCCTCCGTGCACGTGCACGGTCACTTTGGGCTTGGCGGTGGTCCCGGAGGTGGGGAGAAGAAAGAGCGGCTCGTTGGATTCCATGATCTCCACTTCGTCGCTCTGCCCCTCGGCGAGAGCCAGAAAATCATCCCAGGAGATGTCCCTTCCCTCAACCATGGGACGTTCCTTGTCCGTCGCTTTCGGCAGCACGGCCACCTTCTTGACCTGCCCGTAGGGAACTTGTTCGATGGCTTGATCGACCACCTGCTTAAGCTCGATCACAGCGCCGCGGCGGTGGTTGACGTCCTGGGTGAGCACGAACTCCGCGCCGGAAAGTTCGATGCGGTCGGCAACCGCCTGGAAGGAAAACCCAGCAAAGATAACCACGTGGATGGCCCCGATGCGCGCGCAAGCCAGCATACTCGCCACTGACTCCACTCCCATAGGCATGTAGATGGCCACGCGGTCTCCTCTCTTGACCCCCATGCCCCGTAGGGCGGCGGCGTACCTCTTCACCAGCTGCAACAGCTGCCCGTAGGTTACCACCCTGGTTTCTCCCGTCTCGGCGATCTCGGAGATGAGAGCGGCCTTTCCGGCGCGCCCTTTCTTGACGTTGTAATCCAAGGCGCTGTAGCAAGCGTTGGTCTGTCCCCCCACATACCATTTGAAGGAGGGATATTCCGGCTCGAAGACCTTGTCCCACTTCCTGAACCAGTAGATCTCGTCCATGGAGTCTAGGGCCGCCTGCTCCCAGAAGAGTTCGAAGTCGTCGTAGCCCGATTGCAGGAATCCTTTCACGTGTGGCGGTATCATGGAAGCCTGGAAGTTGGTATCCTCCTTTTTCATCCTAGATCCTCCTAGTCTCGTTCACCGGCCCTACCGTTTTCTTTTTCCGACAATGACGTATGCTTTGCCGTGGACCGTGGTTAAGAAAGGTGTGCAGCCACCCGGTTATCACATATTATAGCAGGGCGGCGACCGCTCCCCGCCTTTCTGTGCGGAAGGGCCTCCACGGAAGATCGGCGCTTTATTGCCGACCCTGTTTACCCAACACGCGCCGTCCTCACCATGCGGCGATTATTGGAGAGCGGCGACCGCTCCCCGCCTTCCTGTGCGGAAGGGCCTCCACGGAAGATCGGCGCTTTATTGCCGACCCTGTTTACCCAACACGTGCCGTCCTCACCATGCGGCGATTATTGGAGAGCGGTGACCGCTCCCGGACTTCCTGTACGGGCGGGCCTCCGCGGAAGAGGGGGCGCCTTATACCCACCTTACCATGCCCTATGCGTGCCGCCCTCTCCATGCGGGCGAGAGGGCGGCACGGAATATAGTAGCCCTTAGAGGGGTACCGGCGTGAGCGCGAAAAACTTCTGTCGCTAGGCCGTGGCAAGTCGGGGCGGTGCGAGAGGCGCTTTTACTTATATGATGCGTCATGGGCGAGGGCGCTTTCGCTTGTGATAGAATGAAACGGTGTTCCGTAAGAGATGGAAGTTCGTGAGTAACTTCGGCGAGAGAAGGAGTAGTCCATGAGAAAATTGGGTTTCTTACTGTGCCTCGTTTTCGCGCTGACCACGCTGGTCTTTGCATTCGGCTGCGGAGGCGGCGGAAGCAGCGAAAGCCCCAGCGAGGTGGCGGAAAAAATTCTGCAAGCCAACCTGAATATGGATGTCGACGCCTTTTATGAAACTCTTTCCAAGGCTGACAAGCAAGGCTTTAATCTGGAAGAGTTGCGCCAGGAGGCCGAAGCGGCGGAGAGGCCGCAGTTTACCTACAGCATCGGAGAGGAGACCATAAACGGCAACAAGGCGACGGTAAAGTTTACCATAACCCAGCCCAACCCGGAAACCGGCGAGAGCCAGGAGTTCACTCAAGAGTTGAACTTGGTGAAAGAGGACGGGTCCTGGAAGGTCAGTTTGGGCGGGAGCCAGTGATATAAATCGTTGAGATCCGTTCGCGCTGCATCTTCACGGCTTGGTGGTATGCGAACCGGAGGCTGGAATGGAGAATAAGTCGTTCAGGGCGCTGGTGGTAAGGGAAGGCGAGGACGAAACCTTCACGCGGAGCATAGAGACCAGACATATAGAGGAGTTGCCCCCCGGAGAGGTCACCGTCCAGGTCCACTACAGCTCGGTGAATTACAAGGATGCCCTATCCGCCGCGGGGAACCGGGGCGTAACCAAGAACTATCCTCACACGCCGGGAATAGACGCCTCCGGCGTCGTGGCCGAGAGCGAGGTGGGCGATTTTTCTCCCGGCGATAAGGTGTTAGTCACGGGGTACGACCTGGGCATGAACACCTCGGGTGGGCTGGCGGAGTACATTCGCGTGCCCGCCGCCTGGCTGGTGAAGCTGCCGGAGGGCCTTACCCTGAAGGAGGCCATGATCTACGGGACGGCAGGATTCACTGCCGCCCTCTCGGTTATGAAACTGACCGGCGCCGGCGTGAAGCCCGATGACGGCGAGGTGCTGGTAACCGGCGCCAGCGGCGGCGTGGGGAGCATCGCCTTGAGGATTTTGGCCAAGCTGGGTTACACGACGGTGGCCGCCGCCGGCCTGGTGGATGAAAGCGAATACGCTCGACACGAAGAGGAGTTGCGGGGCCTGGGGGCTTCCAGGGTGATACCGGCCACGGAGGTGGACGACCAGTCGGGCAAGCTCATGCTTAAGGAGAAATGGGCGGGTGTGATCGACACCGTGGGCGGCAACATACTCTCCACGGTGGTCAAAGAGACGCGCTACGGGGGCGTGGTCACCACTTGCGGCAACACCGGAGGCCATGAGCTGAACCTCAACGTCTATCCCTTCATCTTGCGTGGGGTGAGCCTTTTAGGGGTTGATTCGGTGGAATGTCCCATGGACGTCCGCCTGAAGGTGTGGGAGAAAATGGCCGGCGAGTGGAAGCCTGAAAACCTCGCGCAATACGCCGTCGAGGTATCGCTCGACGAGGTGGAGGAAAGAATCCGGCTTCTCTTGGACAGGCGGTCCAAGGGGAGGGCCGTGGTAAATATCGCCGGCGATTCGTGATGAAATCCGCCTCTTTGGGGGTATGGGAGGGCTGTCGGCGATGAAGCTTGCGTCACGCATAAAGGATAGGATGCGCTTGGCCTACCTTTTAATCGCCGTTTCCGTCCTGGCCATAGCGTTGTCTTGCGTCTGGGAGGGGCCGAGGACGGTGTATGCCCACGCGGTTATAATCTGCCTTGACTGCATTGGAATAATATAGGCGATGGTTCGCAGAAGGGTGACCCAGGTTTTAGGCGCGCTGGCCATCAATCCTTATTTCGCCTATTTTTCCTCTCGGCTTACTTACCAGGGAGGCCTGAAAGGCGTTTGCGTCCCGGGATTGAACTGCTACGCATGCCCCTTCACCGTCTTCGCCTGCCCCATCGGCAGCCTGCAGAATTCCTTCGTGCTCATGTCCCCCAAGATAAAAGGCTCTCTTTCCCAGGCTTTCGGGTCTCTCGTCTACGTGCTCGCCTCCGTGGGCCTGGTGGGCGCCTTAGTGGGGAGGATGGCCTGCGGATGGATTTGCCCTTTCGGTTTCCTGCAGGATCTTCTGAACAAGATCCCTTCCCCCAAGCTGCGCCTGCCCGACCGGATAAAATGGGGCAGGTACGGCTTCCTGGTACTCGTGGCCGTTATTATCCCCTTTGTAACCGCCAGGAGCTGGTTCTCGCGCCTCTGTCCGGCGGGGGCGCTGGAGGGGGGAATTCCACTGAAGCTGGTTCCGCCGGCGACCCCGCTCCCGCCGTCCGGCTGGTTTTTCTGGCTCAAGATGGCCATCCTGGCCGGCTTCCTGCTCTGGTTCGTGATCTCCAAACGGCCTTTCTGCCGTGCCGTCTGTCCCCTCGGGGCCCTGTTCGGGATGTGCAACCGTTTCAGCCTCTACCGCATGGCGGTGGATGATTCCAGGTGCACGGCCTGCGGGAACTGCCGTGAGGTCTGCCCGGTCGAGATCGACATACGTGAAAACCCCAATTCGCCGGAGTGCATCCGCTGCCTGGAATGCAAGTGGGCTTGCAACCGGGGCGCCATCGTATCCGGCTTCTCCACGCGGGGAGAAAAGCTGCGGATGGGGAAAATTTCCGTGCTTGCCAAGGAGGAATGAAGCGGCGGGGCTGGATCTTTGCGCCGGGAAACGCGGAAGGCTGTCGCGCGCTGCAGGTCGAAGCGGTCGCTGGAAGAACGTAGGCGAGGTGTTCCCCTTAAGGCGAGATGGCTTCTTCCATAGCCGCTCTCAGCTCCTTCCTTCTCGGAGTCCCCACGAAGGTTTTGACCACCTTTTCTTCAGAATCCAGGATGACGATGGTGGGCACGGCTTGGATATGGTATTTACTGGCAGCTGCGAAGTCCTTGCTTGCGTCCACCTCGAGGTACGATATAACTTCCCTCATCTCCTCCACCAGGCCCTGCACGAGGGCCTTCGCCTCCGGGCACGCCGGTCAGGTGGGAGTGGTGAAGACGAGCGCCACCGCCTTTCCCTCCGGCGCGCCGACGTCCATGTGGTTGGTCTTTTGCCCGGCATTGCCGCCGCAGCCGACAAGAACCGCGGTTAGAATCACCAAGGCAAGCAGGCCCTGCACGATCAACCTTGTCCTCATTTCGGAAACATCCTTTGCTCACTGCTTTTTTGCCCGCGCATATTACTGATTTTATCACCCTCATGCCCGGCTTCAGGCCAAGCCGACATCGGCGGGTGGGGATAAGGCGGCGCTTGAGCGATGCAACAGGACCATAGAAAATGCACCTCCATGATCGCCGGGATCTCGAATCGCCGCAACCAAGGCCGCTTAACTTTCGGTTTGGGGCATGTAAGCGGTGATGAGGTCGTTGAGGCGGTCTGCGGTTTCATCGAGCTCGTGCATCAGGGCGGTTATCTCCTCCACGGAGCCGGCCTGTTCCTGAATGGAGGCCGAAACCTCGTGCATATTCGCGGCCACCTGCTCGGATATCTCGGCAATGGCTCTTACCGATTCGGTGACCTCCTGGTTGACCGGCTCCATGGATTCGGTGGCTTCGGAAATGGACTCGATAAAGCGCGTGATAACCGAAGCGGCCTCGTCGATCTCCGAGAGCATGGCGTGAGCTTCTCCGGCCACGCCGGTGCCCTCGCCCACCTTTATGCTGGACTCCTCCATGGCCAGCATGGCCTCGCCCACCAGGCTCTTGATCTCGTTCACCAGCTTCTCGATCTGCCCGGCGGCGCTGGAGGATTCCTCCGCCATCCTTCGCACCTCGCCGGCCACCACCGAGAAGCCGCGGCCCTCTTCGCCCGCCCTGGCCGCTTCGATGGAAGCGTTCAGGGAGAGCAGTTTGCTTTCGTCGGCGATGGAGGAGATGACCTCGGTTATCAATCCTATCTCGCCCGAATGTTCCTCGAGCTTTGAAAGCAGCGAGGCCAGGGTGGTAGTAGCCTTCTCTATTTCTTTCATCTTTTGAGCCGTTCGCCCGACGGCTTCGGTGCCCTTTGAGACCGTGGATTTTACGTGCTCGGAAAAATCACGGGCTTGCCTTGCCGCCTCCTCCACCTTTTTCAATTCCTCCACATTCCTGGCGGTCGCGCTCTCCACACGCGATACCCCGCCCATCTGCTCCTCCGACTTGCCGGCCAGGTCCGCTACCGACTTCGATATTTCCTGCAGGTTCTGGTTGCTGGTTTCGGTGATGTTCAGGAGCGCATCGCTGGCCGCGGCGAGGCTTCCGGATGCGTCCCTGGTCTGGGCCAGGAAACGCTCCAGGGCCGAGCCGAGATCGTTGAGCGTTTCGGCCACGCCGACCATCAGGCGGGCGCCTCCGGGATTCTCCATGCTCCCGAATTGCCTGGCCTTTATTTGGTGGCTGAACTCCTCGATTTTGATCAGGGGTTTCAGGTAGGTTACCGCCGCGTAGGTGACGGCGAGGAAGACGGCCGTTAGTATCAACGGGATTCCTCCCAGTAGCGCCACGACCAGGTAATCGCCTCCCGTTTCATTCGCGAGATAGACGAGAAAAAAGATCCCGGCCAAGCAAACCGGAAACGCTATGGCAAGCATCTTGGAGAAAAGAATCACCACTTCCCTGGTGAATTTCTTCTGGCCCGCTCCGCTCAGTTTCATTTTGTTTCCAGCCTCGCTTGTGATCGACGGAGTCGCCCTCATAATAAAAATCGGCAAAGTGGGACCTGCCCTGAATATAAGGCACTTCATCCTGACATAATTGCCGTTGATGTATGGTAGCGGCGCGAACAGGAAAGCGACGGACTCGTTGTTCCGGCTCCGTAACCGCTTCAGGGGCTGCGCAGCCATAGATGCTATGTTATTTATATAAGGGCCTGTTATTCTAGATTTGTAATCGCCTGAGAGCGGGTCGGTATGTGGCACGCGCTGTCGCGCGGGGCAGGTCGCGAAAAGAAGAGCCGGTTGCGGAAAACCCGGAAGGAGAGTCACATGCTGTACAGGAAAGTCGAGAAGACGGGGGAAGAACTTTCCATATTGGGTTTCGGTTGCATGCGTCTGGCGGGGGGCGAGGCCAATATAGATGAGGAACGGGCGCAGAAACAGATTCGCTATGCAATTGACCGTGGGGTTAATTATATCGACACCGCGTATCCCTATCATCTGGGGAATAGCGAGCCTTTCTTGGGCCGTGCCCTTGGAGACGGCTACCGCCGGCGGGTCAAGCTGGCCACCAAGCTGCCCCCCTGGATAGTCAACAGCGCCGCGGACATGGAACGCATCCTCGACTCGCAACTGGAAAGGTTACAAACGGACTTTCTGGATTATTACCTCTTACATTCCCTCAATGGGCATATATGGGAAAAATTGAAGGGTTTAGGGGTACTCGCTTTCCTGGATAAGGCCAAAAAGAAGGGGAAAGTCCTATACACCGGCTTTTCCTTCCATGGGGACAAGGAGGCGTTCAAGGAGATAGTGGATGCCTACGACTGGGATGTATGCCAGATACAGTACAACTATCTGGATACGGATTTCCAGGCGGGGACGCAAGGCCTGGAATACGCGGCATCCAAGGGCCTGGGCGTGATAGTAATGGAACCGCTGCGCGGCGGCAACCTGGCCAGGAGGGTCCCGGAGGAGGTCCAAGCCGTCTGGGACCGGGCCGAAGTGAGGCGCACCCCGGCGGAGTGGGCTCTCCGCTGGGTTTGGAACCGTCCCGAGGTTACGGTGGTGCTCTCCGGCATGAACGAGGAGGAACATATAGAGGAGAACCTGCGCGTTGCCGACGAAGCATACCCGAATTCCCTGACCCCGCAGGAGTTGGACATGGTCAGCGAGGCGGAAAAGACATATCGCCGTTTGATGAGGGTGGAATGCACCGCGTGCGGATACTGCATGCCCTGCCCGGAAGGAGTGGATATCCCGGGCTGTTTCGATATCTACAACAGCAGATATCTTTTCAAGGACGAGCGCGCGCAAATGACCTATACGGTGCGGCACAGCGGCATCTCCGGCAAGCCCTCTTATGCCTCCCTTTGCACGCAGTGCGGCTCCTGCGAGGAACTTTGCCCCCAGGGCCTGGCCATACCCGAGCTTCTAAGCAAAGTGGCCGAGGAGTTCGACGCAAACTTACGCTCTTGAACCACGCCCCAGTGGTCGGTATCCACCACCACCTTCCAGTCTTTTTCGGGAATGCCCCATATAACCCCCTCCGCTTATGCCGGCGCTGTTCACAAGCATACCCACCTCGCCCCAAGCCCCGAAAAAACGCTTCGCTGCGGCTTTGAGGTCCTCCGCTTTACGTACATCGGCTTCGAAGACCATGGCTTCGCCACCCGCCATCTCAAGCATGGACTTCATTTCTTCGGCCCCTGCCATGTCCATGTCGATTATTCCTGTTTTCCATTTCTTCTTGGCCAAAGCGACGGCAATCGATCTGTTTATTCCCGAGGTCGCCCAGGTTATAACCGCCGTGTTTGCATAATCTACCCTCATCTCGAGCTTCTCCTTGATCGTTCTTTGAAGTGACCCCTTACGAAAAACCCCAACCTTTCTTGCCGCTTCCGTGCCGGTTCCGGTTTGTCGAGCAGAAGCGGATCAATTAAAATCGGTCATAAGTCAGCCTTGGTTGGATGAAGGCAAGAGTTTAGCCGTTAATGGAGCATTCTTCAGGCGGCAGGTGAAAAATGCTGGGCTACGGAGAGTTGAAACCGCGCATAAAAACGACCAAGCGAAAGGTGGAATGTCCGGTCAAGGGCTGCCAGGTAATGGTTGCCAAGCGCCGGGGGCGGCCGGAGAGAAAAAGAAGGTTCAAGTGCCCCGAGCACAATATATACATCTCCGCCTCGACCTTCGAATACCAGTACCTGATCGATAACCTTCTCTGGCATAGCGCCGAGGAGCTGGATATTTTGGGCAGGGTGGACGGAGGGAGGAAGGGAAGCAGGATGGCCGCGGACAACAGCGCGGAGGCGGTGGTTTGGAACGTTATGAGGTACATGGAGAGAAACAGGCTCATTGCCCCCATTATGAAGCACAGGCTGGGAGTGGATCTTCGTGACCCCGAGGTTTTCTACTGGACGCAGGGGGGGAAGGGCGAAAAGGGCTGGACTCCTTTTCGGGAGGCGCAGAAAGAATTCGGCGAGAGCGCAGGAAAGAGCTCCGTGCCGGACGTCATCGTGCACTCCGAAGACGCCCTCGTATTCGTCAAGGCCAAATTGGTGGGGGAAAACTCAACCAGGCCCCACGGAAGGAGGGCTGGAAGAAAATACGAAAAAGGGGGGCGGCGCTGGTACGAGCGGGTTTTCAAGTCCGATTACCGCCAGGTGGCGGTGGAGGGCAGGAGATACGAACTCATGCGTTTCTGGCTGCTCGGAACCTGGATAGCCGCCCGGGAAGGCAAGGATTTCCGTCTTGTCTGCCTGGTTCGCGAAGGCCAGGAGGAGGGATTGGAAGAGGACTTCGGAAGGCATATCTCCGAGGACCCAGGCAGGAAATTCTACAGGATAACCTGGGAGGATATTTACTGGGATATAGAGCAAAGCGAGCAGGGGCAATCCGGGCAAGACGAGATGCTGCGCTATTTCCGGAACAAGGTCTTGGGATACGGCAGAAGGGGAGTCCTGCTCAGAGCCTTCAGCGTCTGAAGGGAAAGACCCACGCCGTGGCGACCATCCGTTTAAGGGCTCGAAAGGCGAGGCCGGACATAGGGTCCGGCCCCGCCTTTCTTAACAGGGTTTGTTTCTGCACAGCTTCCTAAGCCAGCTGCCTATCTTTGGGAAAAGCTCCGTAGGCGCGTTCAGGCCCATGATCAGGTCCACGTGGGCGGTGCCGGGGATGCGATAAAAAGCGTCCAGCCGGTGCCTGGACTTGCCCAGGTAGAAATTCCTTATATCTTCCGGCATAGTGATATCCTGCGTGTCGTCGGCTATGACCAGGGCGGGAAGATTAATCTTGGCAAGGTTGTCGGAATAATAGTAGTAACCGTCACCCGGCTTTGGAGCCGGCGGGGAGTAATCGCCCGGGTTGGAGACACCGTTCAGATAATACTCCCTGAATTTTCTGCAAGTGTGGGCGTCCTGGAATTGGCTGAGGGTATGGGTGCTCACGCCGTCCACGGCATACTTGGCCGCGTATCTCATTACCTCCACGTCCATGTTGTCGGGGTTTATGGAGAGGGCTAGGTTGGGGATTCCCAGGTTGGGGAAGCCCAGCGCGGCGAAAAGC
>ENA-ORXB01001406-ORXB01001406.1-sediment-metagenome-genome-assembly--contig:-NODE-1406-length-28923-cov-8.022152_pt1 | contig 28923 bp, 28 predicted proteins | sample MGYA00237863_ERZ511475 | MGnify/ENA primary metagenome ERZ511475 (study PRJEB26305, sample SAMN06343858) | sediment metagenome | isolation source: hot spring sediment | place: Canada: British Columbia... | reverse complement strand
ACTCCCGTCCTTTTCCACAACTTCCCCGCGTCTCCGACGCGGGAGGTGCTTGTCCTGGACGCCGCCCTTGCCAGCGGGGTAGCCCCGGTCTATTTCCCTTCGCACGAAAAGTATGTTGATGGGGGCGTAGTGGCGAACAACCCCAGCGTGGCGGCCATTTCCGTTGCCGTCGACCAGAATGCGGGAGCCCAGGACCTGGGGAAAATTTGCCTTCTTTCTATCGGCACAGGTCTCAATCCGGAAAGGATAGAGGCCGACACGACGCGTTGGGGCGCTTCCCAGTGGATGTTGCACCCTTCCCCGCCGTTTCCTCTCATTAGCATCATGCTTGATGGTGCGGCCGAATTAAATGTCATTTTATGTTCTAAACTTCTCGGGAACCGGTTCTTCCGGCTTAACCCGATGCTGCCCCGAACGGTTATGATAGACGATTACAGGGCGATTCCCGACCTGGTTGTCCTCGGGCAAAGCTACGACCTGAGACCAGTTGCTGCCTGGATTGAAACCAACTGGCTCTAGATTTGTCGTCCGTGCCGGCACACGGTTGGCCGCCGTTTCTGTACCCTTTTTTCTCGTTGCCTGCGTCTATGTTGCGCGCAGCACGGTGCTGATCGCGCCGGCGGTAATGCTGGCCGGCAAGCCCACCGATCTGATGAAACTGAAGTACAACCCGGTTGTTTCCGGGGCCGTACCGGGGCGGTTGGGGAGCCCTGGCGAGTCCCGCTTGTTTTAGGAATGAGTGCGCCGTCCTGTTGCTTTTACCCGACTTCGGGTTACAATCGTGTTAGATGACTTACCTTAGGGTGCCCCCGTTCACGAGGTGGTTGCGGTGCGCGCCATGGTCTTGCGGCGGCCGGCCCCCATCGACGAAAACCCTCTGGAGGAGGCTTCGCCGGAGTTGCCGGAACCCGGGGCGGGCGAGATACGCATACGGGTCAGGGCTTGCGGTATATGCCACACCGATTTGCATATCATTGAGGGAGACCTGCCTCCGGCCAGGTTGCCGGTTATTCCGGGGCACCAGGTCGTGGGGGTGGTGGAGAGCATCGGCGAGGGGGTTGCCCGCTTCAGGAAAGGCGACCGGGTGGGAGTGCCCTGGGTTTACCGTACCTGCGGCGGCTGCGCCTTCTGCGCGCGCGGGGAGGAAAACCTGTGCCCGGAGGCATGGTTCACGGGTTACCACGTCGACGGCGGCTACGCAGAATACGTGGTGGCGCCGGCGGCGTTCGCGCTTGTCATCCCGCCCGGTTTCGGGGATGCCGAGGCGGCTCCTCTCCTTTGTGCCGGGATTATCGGCTACCGGGCGCTCAGGCTGAGCGGCATTCGGCCCGGTGATAGACTGGGAATGTACGGGTTCGGTGCCTCTGCCCACCTGGCCATACAGGTGGCCGTTTACCGGGGTTGCGAGGTATACGTCTTCAGCCGCGGCGAGGAGCACCGCCGGCTGGCGCGGGAGCTGGGGGCCGTCTGGACGGGGCAGGCCGAGCAGGAACCGCCGGTGAAGCTCGACGCCGGCATTATTTTTGCGCCCGCGGGATGGCTCGTCCCGCTGGCCTTGAAACACCTGCGGCCGGGCGGCACCCTGACCCTGGCCGGGATTACCATGACCCCGATCCCGGAGATGGAATACGCGCTTCTTTACGGCGAGCGAACCGTACGCAGCGTCGCCAACGCCACGCGCCGGGATGCCGAGGAGTTTCTTTCCCTGGCAGCGGCCATCCCGGTGCGCGTGCGCGTGCAAACCTTTGCGCTCACAGAAGCCAACCGGGCCCTGCAGCTGCTCAAGCGGGGGCAGATAAACGGCGCCGGGGTCCTGATGGTATGGGGGTGAAAGTCCGATGCACATAGGGGGTCCCTGAACTGATCCTGTTCTTTTTGACCGGCCTTGGACCAATAGTCTTGTTTGTCTTCGTGATGGTGATACTCTGGAAAATAATGAAGGCCCAGGAGTCAATAGCGGAATCGGTGCGGGAGATGGCCAAAAACACCCGAAAGGAAAGGATTGAAAGCCCGGGTGTGCAGGGTGTTCCAACGGAGAATTGAGAGGTGATTAGTCGATGGATATCCTTGAGGCCATCGGTAATACCCCGCTCGTCGCCTTGAGACGGTTGAGCCCCGGTCCCGGCGTGACAATCCTGGGGAAGCTTGAGGGCTGCAACCCGGGGGGTTCGGTCAAAGACCGCGCCGCCTACTACATGGTGCAAAGGGCAGAGATGGCGGGGGAACTCACGCCCGGAAAGACCATCCTTGAGGCCACCTCGGGAAACACCGGCATCGCCTTGGCGATGATCGGCGCGGCTAAAGGGTATCCCGTGAAGCTGGTGATACCCGGGTGCGTGAGCACGGAAAGACTGCGCATTCTGGAAGCATTCGGGGCAGAGGTCGTGCTTACGCCGGCCGGCGAGGGTACGGACGGCGCCATTCGCAAGGCCCAGGAGATTTTCCGCGGCGAGCCGGACAAATACTTTATGCCCGACCAGTTTTCCAACGGATATAATATCCTTGCCCATTACGAAACGACCGCCCCGGAGATCCTGGCCCAGACGAACGGAAGCCTTGACGTTGTCGTCGCCGGCATGGGGACGACGGGAACCATCATGGGGATTGCCCGCTACCTGAGAGAGAGGAAACCGCAGGTCAAAATCGTGGGTGTTGAGCCGGTGAAGGGCCACGCCATCCAGGGCCTCAAAAATATGGAAGAGTCTATCGTCCCGTCAATCTATGACCCTGCCTTGTTGGACGAAAAAATAACCGTTAACGATGACGAGGCTTTTGAAATGGCCAGGCTGCTGGCTACGCGCGAAGGGGTTTTCGTCGGGATGTCCAGCGGGGCGGCGGTCGCCGGGGCCTTAAAGGTGGCGCGGCAAATGCGGGCCGGGACCATTGTGGTCATTCTCCCCGATCGCGGGGACCGCTATTTAAGCACCACCCTTTTCCGGTCCATTTGCGCCAAGTGTTCTCCTTGAGCAAGCGCCCTTCCAACAACCGCAATACTTTTCCGGGATGGTGGAGTGAGCGTGCATTTAAACAAAATCAAGGATGACGTGTACTATATCGACGCGGCGGTGAATATGGGCCTGATCGTCAACGACCGCCGTGAGGCGCTTCTGGTGGACACCGGTATAGACGAGAGCGTGGCCCGGAAAGTCAGGCGCTTGTTGGAGGAAAACGGTCTCCATTTAAAGGGCATTATCATCACGCACGCTCACGCCGATCACTGCGGCGGTGCGCCCCACCTGGTTAAGGCCACCGGCGCCAGGGTATACGCAACGGCCTTTGAAAAGACGGTGCTGGAGTTTCCCGTCTGGGAACCGCTGTACCTGTTCGCCGGGGCGTATCCCCCGGCGCCTTTGCGCCACAAGTTTTTTCTTGCCCCGGGGGTCCGGGTAGACGAGGTAATAGGACCGGGGGTGCAAACCGTCGAAGGGTGCGAGGTCGAGGTGGTGGACTTGGCCGGGCATACCCTGGGCCAGGTGGGTGTTGCGGCACGCGGCGTGTTTTTCTGCGCCGATGCCGTGATCGCGCCGGAAGTTATCGCCAAGCACGGCGTGCCGCTGAATGCCAGCCTGGAAAAGGCCTTACAAACATTTGACTTGCTGGAAAACAGGCCTGACAGTTATTTTGTACCGGCGCACGGTAAGCCTGTGGACGACATCCGACCGGTGGTGGGCGCCAATCGTGACCGAATCAACGCGACCCTGGAGTGCATTCTGGCCCTGTCCGACCGTCCCCGCACGGTAGAAGAAGTTCTGGCCGCGGTGTGCGACGCGTGCGGCGTCAACATCAGCAACATGGGACAGTATTATTTGATGCACCTCACGGTTATGGCCTACCTGGGGTATCTTCTGGACCGGGAAAAGATATCTGTGTTCTACGAAGGGAACAGGCAGTCTTTTTACGCCTCTTCCACGACGACCGCCGTCCCATAAGCCACGATCTCGGCGGCCCCGGCCATCACCTGGGCGGTGGCAAAGCGTACGTCAACCACGGCGTTGGCGCCCAGTTTTTCTGCCTCGGCCGTCATGCGCCGGATTGCTTCTGCGCGGGCAGAGGTCATCAGTTGGGTATATTCCTTAATTTCGCCGCCTACCAGGTTGCGCAACGCGGCAACGATATCACGCCCGAGGTGGCGGGTGCGCACGACGTTGCCCGCGACCAGTCCGAGGGTGCGCACAATCCGTTTCCCGGCAACGGTCGAGGAAGTGGTTACGGTCATCCTTCGTCCCCTTCCTTTCTACGCTCAAGCCACAGGGCGAGCAACAAGATTAACTTCTAAAGTATTCTAGCACGGGGCGGTGCCGAATAAAACCGCAGGGCGAAATTTTTTCTAACACGGCGTACGCAGAAAGCCGGCGGTCTGCGGGCGAAAAAAAGTCTTGTGGCGGCTAAAGACGGGCAAAATACAGGTGTTGTACATTTATGGTTTTGTGTTATACTTTAGTTAAAGTCAAACAAAGTCAAACCACATTTGAAACTCATGGTGGGGTGAGCACTATTGGGGCTAGGGGTTTTGGCAGTATCGCGGACTACATAGCAGCTTACCTGCGCAAGTTATTGGAAGAAAGTCCTGAAGGGTACATCGAGATCCGGCGCAGCGATCTCGCGGCGCAGTTCAGGTGCGTACCCTCCCAGATTACGTATGTTTTGGCTACACGCTTCAATGCCCGTACGGGCTTTCTTGTAGAAAGCCGGCGTGGTGGCGGCGGGTACGTCCGCATTGTAAAGCTGCCGGTTGGCATGGGGAGCGACCCGGTGCGCCGGCTTCTGGAAGCCGTCGGGTCGGCTATCTCCCAGCAGGAAGCGGAGGGCGTCATCCTTCGGTTGCGTGAAGAAGAATTTATTACCCCCCGTGAAGCACGCTTGATGCTGGCGGTTTGTGCGGAGGCGGCGGCCCGCTGGAACCCACCCTGGAGGGATATGGCGCGGGCCGATGCACTCAGGAGCATGCTCGGTGCGTTGCTCCGCGAAAATAGATAAAGGAGGGGTGGCCGGTGCTGTGCGAGAAATGCAAAGAACGCCCGGCGACGGTACACTACACGGAGATCGTGAATAACCAGAAGCGGGAAATGCATCTTTGCGAGGTTTGCGCCCGCGAAGAAGGCGTGGGTACCTTTGGTTTTTTCCCGCAGCTGGACCTGCATAACTTCCTGGCCGGCATCCTGGAACCCGAGCCCACGGGCTTGAAGGTGCGGCCGGCCGAGGTGAGGTGCCCCGCGTGCGGTCTTACGGAAGGGGAGTTTGCCGCCCAGGGGCTGCTGGGGTGCGGCGAATGCTACAACCACTTCACCGCTCGCCTGGAGCCAGTCCTGCGCCGCATCCACGGGGCCACCAGGCACGTAGGGAAAACGCCGGCAAAGGCCGTGGCTGTCCAGGGCAGGCAAGCCACCAGAGCGGATGAAATTGAACGCCTGAAGGCAGAACTCGCCGAAGCTGTGGCCCGGGAGGAGTTCGAGCGGGCTGCCGAATTGCGCGACCGCATCCGGACCCTGGAGCAGGGGCGCAGGTAGAGGAGGGAACAGGGTGGCGCTAAAGGACACACTCGCGAACGCGTACAGCGCGTGGATGGGTGCAGGACCGGAGGACGACGTGGCCATCTCGAGCCGGGTACGCCTGGCCCGGGCGCTGGCAGGCTTTCCCTTTCCGCACCGTCTCCGCCGCGAAAAGGCCGAAGAGGTTATCCACGCCGTGGCCCTGGCCATCAGGCAGCCGCAGGTCATCCAGAAGGTTGGCCGGTTGGAGCTGGTACGGATGACAGAATTGTCACCTATCGAGAGGCAGATACTGGTCGAGAAACACCTCATCAGCCCCGACCTGACCAAGGATGCGGAGAAACGGGCGGTTGTCCTCTCCGAGGACGAGACGATAAGCATCATGGTCAACGAGGAGGACCACCTGCGTATCCAGTGCCTGTTGCCGGGACTGCAACTGGAACAAGCCTGGCGGCTGGCAGATACGGTAGACACGGCTCTTCAGTCGTTTCTCGCGTTCGCGACTTCGGAGAGGCTGGGGTTCTTAACCGCCTGTCCCACGAACGTGGGCACCGGGTTGCGGGCTTCCGTGATGCTCCATTTACCGGCGCTGGCCATGGCGCGGCAGATTAAGGAGGCGCTCACCGCCGTTGCCAAGCTGGGGCTGGTGGTGCGCGGCCTGTACGGCGAGGGAACCGAGGCTAAAGGTAATTTCTTCCAGATATCCAACCAGATCACCCTGGGGCAGAAAGAGGATGAAATCGTTGCCAATCTGGTTTCGGTAACGCGGCGGATTATTGCGCAGGAACGCACGGCGCGCCAGGTACTGTACCGGGAGCGCCGTGAGATGCTGGAGGACAGGGTTTGCCGGGCATACGGCGCCCTGCGTCACGCGCGGGTGATCAGTTCGGAGGAGGCGCTGCGGCTGCTCTCGGACGTCCGTCTGGGGATTGACCTGGGTGTTATCCAGGGGGTGCCGCGCCGCCTGTTAACCGAACTTATGGTCATGACCCGCCCGGCCTTTCTTGTCAGGCTCGCGGGCAAGGATCTGCCTCCATTCCCGCGCGACGTTTACCGGGCGCAGTTGATAAGGGAAAGACTCAAGCAATTTTAAGATAGGGGGGAAATGTGTGTTCGGAAGGTTTACCAAGCGCGCGCAGCGCGTGCTCCATCTGGCACGGGAAGAGGCGCAGCGGATGAACTACCCTTACGTGGGTACGGAACACCTTCTCCTGGGATTGATCCGCGAAGGTGAAGGTGTAGCGGCACGGGTTCTGGCCGAGATGGGGATCGATGCCGAGAAGGTGCGCCAGGCGGTGACGCAAATGGTAGAACCCGCCGAGGCCCCTGGCATCCTGGAGGTTACCCTGACCCCGCGTGCCAAGCGGGTGCTGGAGCTGGCCATCGACGAGGCCAGGCGTCTTGGGCACAACTACGTGGGTACGGAGCACCTCCTGCTGGGGCTCATCCGTGAGGGTGAGGGTGTAGCCGCCCAGGTGTTGACCGGCATGGGGGCCGATCTCGAGCGGACGCGGGAAAAGGTACTGCAGCTTCTGGGCGGCGTAACCGCCGGCGGCGGCCCGGCGGCGATGGGTGCCGGGCAGCGCGGTAAGGCAACGCCTACCCTGAACCAGTTCGGGCGCGACCTGACGCAGCTGGCGAGGGAGGGCAAACTTGATCCCGTAGTTGGCCGGGAAAAGGAGATCGAACGGGTTATCCAGATCCTGAGCCGCCGCACGAAAAACAACCCGGTGCTCATCGGCGATCCCGGTGTAGGTAAAACCGCCATTGTGGAGGGTCTGGCGCAGCGCATCGCCGAGGGTAACGTGCCCGAGGTGCTGATCAACAAGCGGGTGGTGGCGCTCGACCTGGCCTCGGTAGTGGCCGGTACCAAGTACCGCGGCGAGTTTGAGGAGCGGCTCAAGCGGATCGTGGACGAGATACGCAACGCCGGGAACATCATCGTCTTCGTCGACGAGATGCATACCTTGATCGGCGCGGGGGCCGCGGAGGGGGCCATTGACGCGGCCAACATCCTTAAGCCGGCCCTGGCACGGGGCGAGTTCCAGACTATCGGCGCGACCACGCTTGACGAGTACCGCAAGCACGTGGAGCGCGACCCGGCGCTGGAACGCCGCTTCCAGCCCATCATGGTCAACGAGCCCACGGTGGAGGAAACCATTGCCATCCTCAAGGGGCTGCGCGACAAGTACGAGGCGCACCACCGCGTGCGCATCACTGACGAGGCCCTGGTCGCCGCGGCGCGGCTCTCCGACCGGTACATCACCGACCGGTACCTGCCGGACAAGGCCATCGACCTGGTTGACGAGGCTTCTTCCCGGGTGCGCCTGCAGGCCTTCACGGCGCCGCCGGACCTGAAGGAACTGGAGGAAAGGCTCGAAGAAATTCAGAAAGAGAAAGAGGCGGCCGTGGCCGCCCAGGAGTTTGAAAAGGCGGCCCAGTTGCGCGACCAGGAGCGCCAGCTGAAGGAGAAGCTGGCGCAATCCAGGGAGGCGTGGCGCCAGCAAAAGGGCGGCGACGAACTGGTGGTCACCGAGGAGGATATCGCGCACATCGTTTCCAGCTGGACCGGCATTCCGGTAAAGAAGCTTGCCGAGGACGAGTCGGAGCGCCTCTTGAAGATGGAGGAGATCCTGCATAAGCGTGTGGTAGGGCAGGACGAGGCAGTGCGGGCCGTGGCGCGGGCAATCCGCCGGGCGCGCGCCGGCTTAAAGGACCCGAAGCGACCCATTGGTTCTTTCATCTTCCTGGGGCCGACCGGTGTCGGCAAGACTGAGCTGGCCAGGGCGCTGGCCGAGGCGCTCTTCGGCGATGAGGATGCCCTGGTGCGCCTCGACATGTCGGAATACATGGAAAAGTTCGCCGTGTCGCGGCTGGTGGGTGCACCGCCGGGGTATGTTGGTTACGAGGAGGGCGGCCAGCTGACGGAAGCCGTGCGGCGCCGCCCGTATACCGTCGTCCTGCTGGACGAAATCGAAAAGGCGCACCCGGACGTCTTCAACATCCTGCTCCAGGTGCTTGAGGACGGGCGCCTGACCGATGCCAAGGGGCGCACGGTTAACTTCCGGAACACGGTTATTATCATGACCTCGAACGTGGGTGTGCACCTGTTAAGAAAGGAGGGTACCCTTGGCTTCCGGGCCGGCGAAGACCAGAAGGAGAGCTACGAGCGGATGAAAACGGCGGTGATGGGAGAACTCCACCGGACCTTCCGGCCGGAATTCCTGAACCGTATTGACGAGATAATCGTCTTCCACTCCCTGACGGCCGAACACATCCGCCAGATTGTGGACCTGATGCTGAACGAAGTGGCCGCGCGGGTGAAAGAAAGCGAGATCGAGGTCGCCTTTACCGACGCGGCGAAAGAAGTGCTGGCCCGCGAGGGGTTCGACGAGAAATTCGGTGCCCGGCCGTTACGGCGGACCATCCAGCGGCTGGTAGAGGACCGGTTGTCGGAGGAACTGCTCAAAGGGACCTTCAACCGTGGCGACAAGGTAGTTGTAGACGCCGCCGACGGCCAGATCGTGGTGCGCAAGACTTAACCCCGCATACAAGCGGGGTCTTTTTCTTGTCCGGTTGCTTGCCAAATGCTATATTTATGAGTATACCTCAAGTGCTTGTTTAAGGAAGGAAAAGTTATGCGTTGCCGGGAATGCGGTTACTATTCCCCCCGCTGGCTTGGCCGGTGTCCGGGTTGCGGTGCCTGGCACTCTTTTGCCGAAGAGGAAAAGGAAAAAAAGGTTTTGCCCACCGGCGAGCCGCCGCGGCCGCTGACCGAAATCCTGGGAGAACAAGAAGACCGCTTCGCCAGCGGTTTCGGGGAAGTGGACCGGGTGCTGGGTGGCGGGATTGTCGCCGGGTCCGTGGTGCTGGTAGGGGGCGACCCGGGAATCGGCAAGTCGACGCTGCTGCTGCAGGTGGCGCATCACGTGGCCGGGACGGGGAGCGGCGTGCTGTACGTTTCCGGCGAGGAGTCGGCCCGCCAGATCCGTATGCGGGCCGAACGCCTGGGAGCGGTGGGGTCCCACGTCTACCTCCTGTGTGCAACCGATCTGGAGGTTATCGCGGCACATATCAGAGAACTTAAACCCCGCCTGGCGGTCGTTGATTCCATCCAGACGGTGTTTTTGGCCGACCTGGGTACCCTGCCGGGCAGCATCGGCCAGGTGCGGGAGTGTGCCCTGCGTTTGACCCGGCTGGCGAAGGAGACGGGGACGGCTATATTTCTTGTCGGGCACGTCACCAAGGAAGGGGTGCTGGCCGGACCCCGCGTCCTGGAACATATTGTGGATACCGTGTTGTACCTGGAAGGAGAAAAGCACCAGGCCTTTCGCATCCTCCGCGGCGTAAAAAACAGGTTTGGCTCCACGAACGAGATCGGCATCTTCGAGATGGGAACGGCGGGTCTCGTAGAGGTGGCCGAGCCGGGAACGCTGTTCCTGTCCCATTACGGTGACGCCGAGGTGCCCGGGACGGCAGTGGTTCCCAGCATCGAAGGCACACGGCCGGTGCTGGTAGAAATCCAGGCCCTGGTATGCCCTACCGGTTACGGGACGCCCCGCCGTATGACGGCCGGTGTGGATTACAACCGGGTGGTGCTGCTGGCCGCGGTTCTGGAAAAGCGGGTGGGGCTGTGTCTCAGTACGCAGGATATCTATGTAAACGCCGTCGGCGGCGTGCGCCTCGCCGAACCGGCCGTTGACCTGGCCGTGGCGGTAGCGCTGGCGTCAAGCTTCCGGGAGGTTCCGGTAACTCCGCGCACGGTGGTGATGGGGGAGGTTGGCCTGACGGGAGAAGTACGCCCGGTGGCCGGTATGGAAAAGCGGATCCGCGAAGCGGCCAGGCTCGGCTTCAGGAACATCGTGCTGCCCGCAGCCAATCTCCCGGTACAGAACGCAGGCGGCGTGGATCTTTGCGGGGTGAGGACCTTGCGGGAGGCCCTCGACCTCGTCCTTATATCATAAGACCCGGGGGTGGAGTGGGATGCAGGACGAAAAGGAACAGCATTTGCTCAAGATTTTACGGGCAGTGGCACCGGGGACGCCTTTAAGGGAAGGGCTGGAACAGATCCTGCGCTCGGAAAGCGGCGCCCTGATCGTGGTGGACGACCGGCCCGAGGTGATGGAGATTGCCGAAGGGGGGTTTACGGTCAACGCCGAATTTTCCCCCGCCCGCCTGTACGAACTGGCCAAGATGGACGGCGCCATCATCCTGAGCCAGGACGCGCGGCGCATTGTGGCTGCCAACACGCAACTGGTGCCCGACCTGAGCATTCCCTCCACGGAAACCGGTATCCGCCACCGCACGGCGGAGCGTGTCGCCCGCCAGACCGATGCGATGGTTATTGCTATCTCGCAGCGGCGCGGCATTATAACGGTGTATAAAGGGGCGATCAAGTATCTTTTGCGCGACCTGGAGGTGATCTTCACAAAGGCCAACCAGGCCCTGCAGACCCTTGAGAAATACCGCGCCGTGCTGGACAGAATCCTGGTGAACCTTGGGATTCTGGAGTTTGAGGACAGCGTTACCCTCTACGAAGTCTGTAAGGCCATCCAGCGCATGGAGATGACCATGCGCGTGGGCAAGGAGATCGAAAAGTACATTGCGGAGCTCGGGACCGAGGGGCGCCTGATAACCATGCAACTCGAAGAACTGGTATCTAACCTGGAACCAGAAGCGCTCCTGATCATCCAGGACTATGGGGAACTACCGCCCGAAAAGACTCCCAAGCACGTACTGAATGTTCTCAGTTCCTGGCCTAGTGAAGATCTTTTAGACCTGGTCCTGATCGCGCGCGCCCTGGGTTATGCCGGCGGCGGGAGCATACTGGAGCAGTCGATCTCGCCGCGCGGGTACCGTGTTTTGAATAAGATTCCCCGTCTGCCCCTGCCGGTAATCGAAAACCTGGTGCAAACCTTTGGTAATCTTCGGCGTATTCTTGACGCGTCTATTGAGGAGCTGGACAGTGTTGAGGGGATTGGTGAAACGCGGGCCAGGGCGATCAAGGACGGGCTTAAGCGGTACTGGGATCAGCTGCTGCAAGAGCGTTACAGGTAGAAATTAACAGGGCGTGCCCAGGCGCGCAATTTTGACAAGAACAGTTATTTTGTGGTATAATGAAATGTGTTAAAGGTACAGGGGCTTTTTGGGAGGTGGCGCGTTGTTCAAAATCGGTGATAAGGTTGTTTACCCGATGCACGGGGCCGGTGTCATCGAAGCCATCGAAGAGAAAGAGATTCTGGGCAAGCGGCAGCAGTACTACGTGTTGCGCTTGCCTATAGGGAATATGAAGGTGATGGTTCCCATTGCGAACGGCGAGGAGATCGGTCTCCGTGAGGTCATACCGCGCGAAGAGGTGCCGAAAGTTTTCGGTGTCCTGCGCGGGAAGGGCACGCAGATGCCGGGCAACTGGAATCGGCGGTACCGGGCCAACCTGGAGAAGATGAAGAGCGGTAACATCTTCGAGGTGGCCGAGGTTGTCAGAAACCTTGCCCGGCGCGAGCGCGAGAAGGGGCTTTCGTCCGGGGAAAAGAGAATGCTTGAAAGCGCAAGGCAGATTTTAATTAGTGAGTTGGTATTGGCAACAGAACTTGAAGAAGATAAAGCGCGCTCCTTAATTGAAGAAGCTTTTGCTTAAAGACTGGCGGAAAAATTCGCCAGTTTTTTTTATTGAACGAGCTGATGGTGCGACCTTATAATAGGGATAAGTATAAGCAGGAAAAACTGTATTAAACTAGATTGAAAGGGAGGTGAAGAAACGTGGTGCGGAAGGCTGCTTTTGTTTTTTTGGTGCTTCTTTTTACCGTAGCCGGTGGCCTGGGAGCCTTTCTTATCTGGCAACAAGCCTTTTTTGTGCCTGCCGTCAACATCGGGCTGGCCATTCTGCTGGTGTTTTTTGGTTTTGCCGTCGGACTTGCGCTGGCGCCGCGCCTTATCGATTTTACCGTTTGGGCAGCCACCCGTGTTGAGCAATACCTGCAAAAAGTACCGGTTACCGACCTTGTTTCCGGTACCGTCGGCCTTATCCTCGGACTTATTATTGCTAATCTTTTCGGCTCCGTGCTGGCTTCCTTTGGCTGGGTTGGCAAGGGTATCTGGATCGTCGTCACCGCCTTTCTCGGTTACCTCGGGCTGAGCATAGGTGTAAAGAAACGCGAAGAGGTGGTGGCGCTTTTTACCGGCATCAAATTCGGTAAAGAGAAGGCAGCGCGTGGGGAGACCAAGGTACTTGACACCTCGGCGATCATCGACGGTCGGATCGCCGATCTGTGTGCCAGCGGCTTCCTGGAGGGCACCCTGATTGTCCCGGCCTTTATTCTGGAAGAACTGCAGCGGATCGCCGATTCCAATGACATCCTGAAACGGAACCGCGGGCGGCGAGGGCTGGACGTGTTAAACGAAATCCGTCGCCGGGCCGAAGTTAAGGTCCAGATTTACGAAAATTCCAAGGGGTTAGAAGATGCGGCGGATGTGGACGCCAAGCTGGTCCGCCTGGCCAAGAAGCTCGGCGGCAAGATTATTACCACCGATTTCAACCTGAATAAGGTGGCCGAGCTCCAGGGCGTGAAAGTGCTGAACATCAACGAGCTTGCCAACGCCCTGAAGCCCGTCGTTCTGCCCGGCGAGGAAATGGTAGTTACGGTCATCAAGGACGGGAAAGAGGCCGGACAGGGCGTCGGGTACCTTGACGACGGCACCATGATCGTTATCGATGGTGGTAAGAAACACATCGGGCAAACCATTAAGGTGCTCGTGACAAGCGTGCTCCAGACCACGGCGGGGCGGATGATCTTTGCCAAGCCCAAGGTGGTGAAACGCGACGGGGCTTCGCGGCTTAACGGGGTGAACGTGGTTGGCTGAGGTGCACGCACTGGTGGTTGCGGCCGGCCGCGGCAGCCGGATGGGGGATAATGGTCCTCCCAAACAGTACCGGCTCCTGGCCGGCCTTCCGGTTTTAATACGCTCATTGCGTGTTTTTGAGGCCGCCACTTTTGTGACCGGTATTACCCTGGTGGTACCCCAGGGGGATGAGGACCGCTGCCGGGAGATGCTCGGCCGGTACGGGGTGCAGAAGGTGGCAACCGTGGTGGGCGGCGGCGCCGAGCGGCAGGATTCGGTCCGCGCGGGCCTGGCAAAACTCCCGCCGTGTGAACTGGTGGCCATTCACGATGCGGCGCGTCCTTTTCTGAAGCCCGGGCACCTTGAAGCCGTGGTCATGGCCGCCGCCTCAAGCGGCGCCGCGACGCTGGCGGTCAGGCCGCGGGATACGGTTAAACTGGCCGGCGGTGACGGGATTTGGCTGACGCCGCCGCGCGACGCGGTGTGGCTGGTGCAAACGCCGCAGGTGTTCCGCTACGAGATCATTACCGCCGCGCACCGGCGCGCCGTGGCGGAGGGCTGGCGGGCGACCGACGACACCACCCTTGTGGAAATGATGGGGTACCGGGTGCAGATGGTGGAGGGCGACCATATGAACTTCAAAATCACTGAGCCCGAGGACATGCGCCTGGCGGTGCGCCTTACGGAAGCGGACGTAGTGCGCGTGGGCATAGGGTACGACGTGCACCGCCTGGTTGCCGGTCGGAGACTTGTTCTTGGCGGGGTCGAAGTTCCCTACGCACTGGGCCTGGAGGGACATTCCGACGCTGATGTCCTCGTACACGCCGTCATGGATGCCCTTCTCGGCGCGGCGGGCCTGGGGGATATAGGACATCACTTCCCCGACACGGACGCCCGCTACCGGAACGCTTCGAGTATCATGCTCCTGGCGTGCGTCGTTGATCTCTTGCGGCAGCACGGTTACCGGCCCACGCATATTGATGCAGTCCTGGTTGCCGAGAAGCCGAAGATGGCCCCCTTCATTGAAGCCATGCGGGCGAACATCGCGCGGGCCGCGGGCGTTGCGCCGGCAGCGGTAAATATTAAGGCCACGACCACGGAGGGATTGGGCTTCACGGGGAGGGGCGAAGGCATCGCCGCCTATGTCGTTACCGGGTTGACTGTGCTATAATGTAAAACGATTTTGGCATCAACGACGGGTATTGGAGGCAAACGGTTTATGGTAACAGATATTGCTGCGCAGGTAACGAACCGGACGGGCATCAAAGTCTTTCCCCGGGACGTGCTAAGGGTGGTTGGAGCGCTCGGGACGACGGATAATTTCTGGCGGGTGGCTTCTCTCGTACGCCTCCCCTTCAATGCCGTCGCCGAGATCCTGAACTCGTTGACCGAGGCGGGCGTGGTGGTTGTCGAAGCCGGGTCGCTGCGCCTCTCGCCTGCGGGTCACGCGTGGGTAGAGGAGGCACGGATCGAGGCGCCGTTTGTGGCCAGATGCCGGAGCTGCGGGGGCCGCGGGTTGGATCTCGGTCCTTTCCAAGAACTGCTGGCGTGGTTGCACGAAATCGGCAGGTTGCGGCCGGCGCCGATCAAGGAGTTCGACCAGGGGTATGTAACCCCGGAATCGACCGTCGCCCGGGTGGCCTTGCTCGCCGCCCGGGGCGACCTGGCGGATAAAGAGTTGCTTGTCCTGGGCGACGACGATCTGGTAAGTCTGGCGGCCGCTTTTACCCGGCGGCCGAAGCGCGTGGTCGTCCTGGAGGTGGACCCGCGCCTGACCCGCTTCATCGAGGAGGCGGCGCGGGCCTATGACCTGGCGGTTGAGGTTCTGGAACAGGATATACGCGCCAGGTGGCCGGAGCATCTTCTGCGCCGGTTTGACACGTTCCTGACCGACCCGCCGGAAACCCTGGAAGGACTCGATGTTTTCCTGGGGCGGGGTCTGGCCAGCCTGAAAGGGCCCCGCTGTGCCGGGTATTTTGGCCTCACGTTCACCGAGTGCTCTTTGGAAAAGTGGCAGTTGTTGCAACGTCGGTTAACCGGCAGGTTCGGGGTGGTGATTACCGACATCATCGCCGACTTCAACGAATACGTGAACTGGGATTACCTTTTGGACAGCGTAAGAAAGGATCTCGGTTTCGTGCAGGTGCCGCCGGCAGGCAACTGGTACCGGTCGGCGATGTACCGGGTGGAAGTGGTGGAGAGCGTTGCCGGGCACACCGACAGCGCAAGTGACGCAGAATTGTACGTCGACCGGGAGGCCCTGGTTTACACGGGCCGCGCTTAGTTGTGGCCCGCGCCGCAAAAATGATATAATGAGGAGATCAGGACGCCTGCAAGAGGAGGGGGATCGACGTGCTGCGTACCATCCGCAAGGATATTCAGGCGGTCTTCGAGCGCGATCCGGCGGCGAAGAATATCCTGGAGGTCCTCCTCTGTTACCCGGGGCTGCATGCGCTCATGATACACCGGGTGGCCCACAGGCTCTACAGGTGGCGGCTTTATACCCTGGCGCGCCTAGTTTCTCATATCTCCCGGTTTCTTACCGGCATCGAGATCCACCCGGGCGCCAAAATAGGTGAAGGAGTTTTTATCGATCACGGCGCCGGTGTGGTGATCGGCGAGACGGCCGAAGTGGGGAACAACGTGACCATGTACCAGGGGGTAACCCTTGGGGGTACCGGTAAGGAGAAGGGAAAGCGGCACCCGACGATCGGGAACAACGTGGTCATCAGCGCGGGGGCAAAGATACTGGGCTCGATTACCGTGGGAGATAACTCGAAGATCGGTGCGGGTTCGGTTGTCTTGAAGCCGGTGCCCCCTAATTGCACGGTGGTCGGCGTTCCCGGGCGCATCGTGCGGCGGGACGGGAAACGCGTCCAGGACACCATCGACCTGCGGCACGACCAGTTGCCCGACCCGGTGGCCGATGCGCTGCAAGCAATGATAAGCAGGATTAGCGTTTTGGAAGGCAAACTTGCCGCGCTGGAAAAACATCTGGAGGCCAAAGAAAAGCATGGAGTTGTTCAACACGCTGACCGGGCGCAAAGAGAAGTTTCAACCCCGTGACCCCGGAAAGGTGGCCATATACGTCTGCGGCCCCACAACCTACAACTACATTCACCTGGGGAATGCGCGCGCGATGGTGGTGTTTGATACTATCCGGCGCTATTTCATTTATAAAGGGTACGACGTTACCTACGTGCAGAACTTCACGGACATCGACGACAAGATTATTAACCGGGCGCGGGAAGAAGGGGAAGACCCGGCGGCCCTGGCCGCAAAGTATGTCCAGGCTTATTTTGCCGACGCCGACGCCCTGCACGTCCGGCGCGCGGATGTGCATCCCAAGGTTTCCGAACACATCCCGGAGATCATCGCGCTCATCCAGCGCCTTCTCGACCGGGGATACGCGTACGTTGCCGGGGGCGACGTCTACTTTGCGGTACGGAAGTTTCCCGGGTACGGCAAGCTTTCGAAAAGGTCCCTGGACGAGATGCTGGCCGGAGCACGGGTGGAGGTGGACCCGAAGAAGCAGGACCCCCTGGATTTTGCCCTCTGGAAGGCAGCCAAGCCCGGCGAGCCTTACTGGGAAAGCCCGTGGGGGCGCGGGCGGCCCGGCTGGCACATCGAGTGTTCGGCTATGGCCCTGAAGTACCTGGGGAAGGGCTTCGATATCCACGGCGGGGGGGCCGATCTAATCTTCCCCCACCACGAGAACGAAATCGCCCAGTCGGAGGCCGCCACGGGCGAGCCCTTTGTCCGTTACTGGCTACACAACGGCTTCATTACCATCCGGGAAGAAAAGATGTCCAAGTCCCTGGGGAATATCTTTCTGGTGCGGGACCTCCTGCAGCAGTACCCGGCGGCGGCCCTGCGGCTGTTTCTCCTTTCCACCCACTACCGCAGCCCCCTGGATTTCGATGCCGAAAAGATGACAGCGGCCGAGCGAGGCCTGGCCCGGCTGAAAAACTGCCTGGTGCTTTTGGACGAGGCAGAGACGCAGGCTGTGGAAGAGGACGGTCCAGAAGAAGCAGCTTTCCTGGCCCGCCTCGAAGAGTTGCAGGCCGACTTCGAGGCGGCCATGGACGACGACTTCAATACCGCGCTGGCCCTGGCGGCGGTTTATGAGCTGGCATCGGAAGTGAACAGCTACCTTCACAACCGGGCCCGGCCGGCACGGGCGGTACTTGTGCGCGCCCGGCAACAGTTTGATACCTGGAACTCTGTGCTGGGGATCTTCCCCGAGGAAGAAGGTCGCATCGTGCTCGAAGAAAAACAGCTCGGCGACGAACTGGCGGCGGGGCTTTTAGACCTTTTGCTTGCAGTCCGCCACGAGGCGCGCCGGCGGAAGGACTTCGCCACCGCCGACCGCATCCGGGACGGCCTGAAAGAACTGGGCATCTTGATCGAGGATACGCCGCAAGGTGTGCGCTGGAAGAGGATCGTGAGCGGGCGTGGGCGCTAAAACATTACAGGTAACCTTGATCGCGCATACCCCGTTCCCGGAAGAGGTCATCGCGCTGGCGGGACGCCGGTGTTACTCATCCCTGGACAACGCGGCGTTGCAGGAACGGGTGACACAGGAGAGCCCGGGCGAGTTCATCAAAAAGCTCATGGGTATGGGGCACGTAACCCCCATCGAGCACGCCAGCTTTACCTTTGCCGTGGAAGGCGTATCCCGAAGCCTCCTCGCCCAGATCACGCGCCACAGGATAGCCAGCTTCTCCGTCCAGTCGCAGCGTTACGTGGGAGAAACGGCGGCCAAAAACCCGGAAGGGGTGTTCGACTACATCATCCCGCCCAGGATCCAGGCGCTGGGTCCGGGGGCGGTCGAAGAGTTCGGGCGGCAGATGCGCGAGATCCAAAACTGGTACGACCGGTGGGTCGAGGCGCTAGGCGGCGGGCGCGACGCCTACGAGGATGCCCGCTTCGTATTGCCGAATGCCGCGGAAACCAAGTTCGTCTTCACCATGAACGCCAGGGAACTCTGGCATTTCTTTACCCTCCGCCTCTGCTTCCGGGCCCAGTGGGAGATACGCGCCCTGGCGGAGGAAATGCTGAAGCTGGTGCGACGGGTGGCGCCCACGGTCTTTGCCCGGGCGGGTCCCGCCTGCGTCCGCGGCCCCTGTCCCGAGGGGGAAATGAACTGCGGACGGATACAGGAAGCGAGGGAGAAGTACCGGCAATCGAAGTGAAGGAAGACGTAATCTGCGGGCGGAACCCGGTGCGCGAAGCACTCCGCGCCGGGCGCCCCATGCGCAAAATCCTCATGGTAAGAGAAGGCAACGGTGTCCTGCGCGACATCGCTTCCCTGGCCAGGGCCCAGGGGGTGCCGGTGCAGTTTGCCGACCGGGCCGCCCTTGACCGGCTGACAGGCGGGGTGCGGCACCAGGGTGTGGTAGGGCTTGCGGCACCGGTCGGGTATGCCGATCTGGAGGAAATCCTGGCCGGGAAAGAAAAGCCGTTGCTGGTGGCCCTGGCCGGCGTACAGGATCCGCGAAACCTGGGCGCAGTCATCCGTGCGGCGGAGGCGGCCGGGGCCGACGGGGTGATCATTCCCGCCCGCCGGGCGGCGGGCCTCACACCGGCCGTGGCGAAAGCATCGGCCGGCGCACTGGCCTATCTGCCTATCACCCGCGTCACCAACCTTGCCCAATCCCTTAGCCTGTTGAGGGAGAAGGGCTTGTGGATCGTGGGTGCCGACCCGGGGGCAGAGCAGGTATACTGGGATGCGGACCTGCGGGGGCCGCTGGTACTGGTCATCGGCGGCGAAGAAGCAGGATTGGGCCGCGTGGTGCGCGCGGCCTGTGACCTGCTCGTGCGGGTGCCCATGTTCGGGAAGATCGGTTCCCTTAACGCGTCGGTGGCCGCGGCGCTTCTCATCTACGAGGTCGTCCGCCAGAGGAGAGAAAATGGATAAAGAATTCCTGCTTGTCGACGGCTACAACCTCATTTTCCAGGCCCCCGAACTGAAAACTCTTGGCGACCTGGAGCACGCCCGGACGCGGCTGGTAGATCTGTTGATCAACTACGCCGCCCTTTCCGGGCAGAAGGTAACCGTGGTCTTCGACGCGCACCACGTTCCCGGCGGCACCACAAGGGTAACGGAGGAAAGCGGCGTTACGGTGATCTACACCGCGGAGGGAGAAACCGCGGACAGCGTGATCGAGCGGAAGGCCGGTGAACTGGCAAAGGAAGGCCTGGTCTATGTCGTTACGGCCGACTACGCCGAGCAGCGGGTGGTGCTCGGCCAGGGAGCTTACCGCATGCCTCCCGGGGAGTTCTGGCAAAGGGTAAAGGCCCTGTCGCAACAGGCAGCATACCGCCCCGGCGAAAAACAGGCGGAACGCTATCTGGAAGAGCGCCTGACGCAAGACATAAGGAAAGAGCTCGATGCCTGGCGCCGTGGCAAAACTATGTGAATAGTCGGACTAATTTTGCCTTGACGCCTGTCCCGGGCGCCGATATAATACAAATGTATATTGCCCCGCACCTCAACCCCAACATAAATCGGAGGGGAGATAGGTTGAGCCTTAATCCGCAGTACACCGCGGCGCGCAGTTTCCAGGGGATGGAGGACGAAGATATCGTCGGATTTGCGCGAGAGGGCGACGACCAGGCTTTAGAGTACCTCATCAACAAGTACAAGCATTTTGTGCGGGCAAAGGCCAGGTCCTATTTCCTTGTCGGGGCGGACCGGGAAGATATTATCCAGGAAGGCATGATCGGGCTTTACAAAGCAATCCGTGATTTTCGCCTGGACAAGCTTTCCTCCTTCCGCGCTTTTGCCGAACTCTGCATCACCCGGCAGATCATCACGGCCATCAAGACGGCCACGCGGCAAAAGCACATTCCGCTCAATTCGTACGTTTCCCTTAACAAGCCCCTTTACGACGATGATTCCGACCGCACTCTGCTCGACGTAATTTCCGGTACCAGGATAACCGACCCTGAGGAGCTGGTTATCAGCCGGGAGGAGTGCGACAATATCGGCGACAAGATCTGCGAACTCTTGAGTTCGCTGGAATGGAAGGTCCTCACGGCTTACCTGGAGGGGAAGTCCTACCAAGAGATTGCCGACGAACTGCACCGCCACGTTAAGTCCATCGACAACGCCCTGCAGCGTGTCAAGCGCAAGCTGGAGAAATATTTAGAGCGACGAGACGCCAGCTGATTAATTAGCCCGGGAGAAAGGCCGGGGCTTGATAATTTTGGGGGCCATCTCAGCAAGCGATGGAGCTTTCCCGAATTGTAAGGGTCTCATGATGAAGCTGACCCTTAGTCTTTCTTGCTGATGTTGTAATTGTTGGGACGGGTGCTTTAGTGCTCCGCCGTATTTGGAACTTCTTACTAAGGACATAGTCGAAGGACAGACAGAACGGAGGGGCAGGGACCTGCTACTTGCCCTGGGCGGGATTATGCCTTAAGATTTAGTAATGAGCCTGGGGCCAGTTACGCGGAGGGATGTTTTTGCACCTGGCAGTAGCGCAGCTCGCGGTCGGCGAGGATCTTGCGCAGAACACGCGCCGGACTATTTTTTTTCTTGAGCAGGCGGCCCACCGGGGCGTGGACCTGGTTTGTTTCCCCGAGATGAGTCTTACCGGATATACTCCTGCCATCCTGGCTGCGGGCAACATGAACGATCTGGTGCGGGCGGCGCTGGAGGAGCTTGCCGCCGCCGGCCGGCGGCTGTGGGTGGGCCTTATTGTCGGCCACGGCTGGTGGGAGGAAGGCGCGCTCCTGAACCGGGCCACCGTGCTTCTTCCCGACGGGCGGCAATTCCACTACGACAAGATCCATCTCACGGAGCAGGAAGAGAAATACTTTCGGCGCGGCGCACGCACCCTCCATTTTTCCGTCGGTGACCGCCGCGCGGGGCTGATCATCTGCCGCGACCAGAACGATCCTCTGCTTGCGCGGCAGCTGAGGGAGGAAGGAGCGGAAATCCTTTTTATCCTTTCCGCCCACTATTACTCTCCCAAGGAGGCGCGCTGGAAGCTGGAAAAGAACCGCGCCCTCCCGATCGCCCGGGCCGTCGAAAACAAGATGCACGTCTTCCTGGCCAACACGGTGGGCAGCCACCTGGGCATGGTGAGCCTGGGCAACAGCCTGATCGTGGACCCCGATGGCTGCGTGGTGGCGGCGGCCGGGGAAAGCGAGGAGACCTTGCTGACGCTTTCGCTTGACAAACTTTCTGTATAACATGACATAAATGGGAAGCAGCAAGATACAACAGGAGCAGTGAAGAAGTGCCTGCCGTATCGACACCGGTAGAGCGCCCGCTTGTCAACCCGTATATCGCCGTCTTGCTTGCGGTGGTTGCCGTTTCCTTCGCCTCCATTTTCATCCGGCTTGCCAGTGCTCCGCCGCTGGTCATCGCCTTTTACCGCCTGGCGTTTACCTTTCTCATCCTTACTCCCTTGGCGCTGCAAAACAGCGCGCGTGCGGAACTGGGCAGGATCAGGCGGCGGGACCTGTTGCTTGCTGCCTGCTCCGGGATCTTCCTGGCGCTGCACTTTGCCGTGTGGATTACCTCGCTGGCGTACACCTCGGTTGCCAGTTCGACCGTCCTGGTCACCATGCAGCCCCTTTTCGTGGTGGCGGGCAGTCACCTCTTTCTGCAAGAGAGAATAAGCCGGCGCGCCTTTTTGGGGGCGGGGCTGGCTTTGGCGGGAAGTGTGCTGATCGGTATCAGCGACTTTCGTATCGGCGGCCTTGCTTTGTGGGGAGACATTCTGGCCTTTTCCGGCGCGGCTTTTGTCGCCGGTTACGTTCTCATCGGACGCAGCCTGCGCAACCGTTTATCGGTTACGACTTATACCTTCCTCGTCTACGGCGTTGCTTCTCTTTGCCTCCTTGTTTTTAACCTCGCCGGCAGCCAGCGCTTCTACCCCTATCCCGCAACCGACTGGGTATGGTTCTTGGCGCTGGCGGTTGTACCGACGCTCCTGGGCCACAACGTATTTAACTGGGCGCTGCGGTATGTGAAAGCTGCCGTGGTTTCGGTGAGCGTTCTCGGTGAGCCCGTAGGCGCGTCGGTCCTGGCCTACCTGATCTTCCACGAGGTGCCAACCGTGCTCCAGCTTGCAGGGGGCGGCGTAATTCTGGCGGGGCTTTATATTTTTTTGGTATCGGCGCGCCAGCAGGGATGAGCCGCCACCTGCGGGTTGTCTGGTGGGCGGTTCCAGGGGAGCGGTTGGCGAAATGAAAAATCTCTGGAGAAGCAGGAAATACCCCTTAAACTGTAGAAAACACCTGTGTTTGGCACTGTTTTATTGCTGGTAACCTGAAAGTACGCATTTTGGGGGTGGAGGTGGGAATGGGGGAAAGCAAGGATGCTGGCCAACCGGCTAAGTAATCTGGCTATGGGAGGTTAAACGGTGTTTTGTAAAAACCGGCTACTTGCGTTTACTCTCCTTCTGCTATTTGTCTTGGCGGTTCTTGGTGGCTGCGGCGGCGGCCAGACCAAGGAAGAGACCATTAAGATAGGTTTTCTCGGCGCCCAAACCGGGGGGCATGCCAGCTACGGCATTGAGACCCTGAAAGGGATGCGCATGGCGGTGGAAGACATCAACGCCGCCGGTGGACTGCTCGGTAAGAAGGTCGAACTCGTCGTGGAAGACCACGGGAGCAAGAGCACCGAAGCGGCAAACGTAATGCAGAAGCTCATCACCCAAGGAGTGGTGGCGATTATCGGCGATCCGACGACCGGGATCACCAAGCTTGCGGCCCCCATCGCCCAGAGCAGCGGCGTCGTGCTCCTTTCGGCAGGTGCCGTGGGTGAAGGCGTGGTTGAGTTTGGCGACTACATCTACCGTGATACCCTGCTCGACCGGGTTGCCGTACCGGTAGTAACGAAATACCTGGCGCAGAACATGGGATGGAAGAAAGTTGTCGTGATTACTTCCAGGAACAACGATTACAGCGTCAGCCAGACGGCCCTGTTCAAGAAGGCCCTGGCGGACAACGGCATCGAAATCGTGGCCGAGCAGAGCATTCAGGACGGTGACCAGAACTTCAGCGCGCAGGTGACGGCCATCAGCCAGAAACAATTTGACGGTATCGTCTTCACGGGCTACTACACCGAAGGCGGCCTGTTTATGAAGGAAGTGCGTAACCAGGGGCTCAAGCAGGTGCTGGTGGGTGGTGACGGCCTTCTGTCGCCGGTGCTGTGGGAAATGGGCGGCCAGGCCGTGGAGGGCAGCATGGTCTTCACCGGCTTTGCTGCCGACCCGGACCGTGCCACGGGCAAGACGGCAGAGTTCATCAAGAAGTACCAGGAGAAGAACGACAACAAGCTGCCCGACATGTTCTCGGCCCAGGGGTACGACGCGGTGATGCTGGTTGCCGACGCCATCAAGAAGGTCAACAGTGCCGACCCGGCCAAGTTCAAAGAGGCGCTCAAGGAGACCAGGGACTGGCAGGGCGTGACCGGCACGATCACCTTCGGCCCCGATCGCGAGCCGATCAAGAGTCCGGTTTACCTCCTGGAGGTCAAGAACCAGCAGTTTGCGGTCAAGGCGGTCCTCGACGTCAAGTAACGGTATAGCAGAACGGCAGCCACCGCGGAACGGCGGTGGCTGCCGGCATGTAATCTGGAGGCGGGTAAATGACCTGGCAGATGATGCTGCAACAAGTGATAAACGGCGTTACCCTCGGTTCCACCTACGCCCTCATTGCCCTGGGCTATACCATGGTTTACGGTATCATACAGTTGATTAACTTTGCCCACGGCGAGGTTTACATGATTGGAGCTTTTGTAGGCCTCACCGCGGTGCTTGTATTCAAGGCCAATATTTTCGTTGCCCTGCTGGCAGCCATGCTGGTGTGTATCCTGCTGGCCGTGTCCATCGAGCGCGTGGCCTACCGGCCCCTCCGCCGGGCTCCCCGCCTCGCCCCCATTATTTCGGCCATCGGCGTTTCCATCTTCCTGCAGACTTTAATGCTGATCATCAAGGGCCCCCAGCCCGTCGGTTTCCCACCGGTGGTGAGCAACGCCCTGTATTACATCGGGCCGGTTAGAATTTCGCTGGTGCAGATCATCATTCTCTTGACGGCGAGCTGCCTGATGCTCGGCCTGCAATTAATTGTCAAACGCACCAGGATCGGCAAGGCGATGCGGGCCACGTCCGAGGATTACGACACCGCGAGCCTTATGGGCATTAACGTTAACCGCGTTATTTCCTTTACCTTTGGCCTGGGTGCGGCCCTGGCCGGCGCCGGCGGCGTACTGGTGGGTATTTACTTTAACGCGGTATTCCCCTTAATGGGCGTAATGGCGGGGCTCAAAGCCTTTTGTGCCGCGGTGGTGGGCGGCATCGGCAGCATCCCCGGGGCCATGCTCGGCGGCATCTTCCTGGGGGTGGCGGAGGTCTTCGGCGTCGCTGCCGGGTTGGACACTTACAAGGACGCCATCGCGTTCGGCCTGTTAATTCTTGTGCTGCTGGTCAGGCCAACCGGTTTGCTTGGTCAGCCCATACAGAAGAAGGTGTAGGCGGTTGGTCGAAGAAACCCTCAAGCACTTCATAAACCCTTATTACATCCAGGTACTTACGCTGCTGGGCATCTACATTATTGCCGCTGCGGGTCTGCACCTCATAACGGGGGTAACCGGCCAGCTATCTTTTGGTCACGCCGCCTTTCTCGGCATAGGTGCCTACACGGCGGCTATTTGTACCATGAAACTCGAGATACCCTTTGTCCTGGCGCTTGTAGCTGGCGGCACAACGGCGGCGCTGGCCGGCATCGTGGTCGGGTTTCCGAGTCTCAGACTCGCCGGCGACTACCTTGGTATTGCCACCCTGGGGTTCGGGGAAATCGTGCGGGTGGTCTTCACCAATCTCGAGATCACCGGGGGCGCCCGCGGCCTGGCGGGCATCCCGCGCAAGACCGATATCCTGGTGGTCTACCTGGCGGTCATCCTCACCATCTGGGCCGTATATAGGCTGCAGCACTCGCGCTACGGCCGGGCGCTGGTAGCCGTGAGAGAAGACGAGATTGCGGCCGAGTGCATGGGCGTTAACAGTCTCTGGTACAAGGTTACGGCCTTTGCCATCGGTTCCTTCATCGCCGGTGTGGCCGGCGGCCTTTACGGTCACTTCCTCCAGTACTTGAACCCGGTGGATTTCGGTTTCGCCAGGTCTTTTGAAATTCTCACTTTCGTTGTGCTTGGTGGCCTGGGTAGTCTACCAGGGGTGATCCTGGGGACCACGGTCCTGGCACTCGCCCCGGAGATTTTGCGCTTCGGCGCCGTTTACCGGATGATGCTTTACGGCTTCCTGATGGTCCTGGTAATGATCTTCCGGCCCCAGGGTCTGCTCGGCGGCGTGAACCTGGCGCGGGCGTGGCGGGTGGTGCGCCGCGGTCGCCGCCAGGCGCCGGCAACGTAAGTTTACCTGCGGAGGCAAGAGAATGGCACCACCGCTCCTGGAACTGCAAAACGTTACCATCCGTTTTGGTGGTCTTGTGGCCGTGGACCGTCTGGATCTGAGAGTGAAACGGGGTAAAATCCGGGCGTTGATCGGCCCGAACGGGGCCGGTAAGAGCACCGTGTTCAACGCGGTGACGGGCATTTACCGGCCCACAGGCGGCAAAATTTTTTTTAACGGCGAGGATATCACCCACCTGAAACCGTACGCGGTGGCGCGCCGCGGCATCGCCCGGACGTTCCAGAACATCCGGTTGTTCAAAAACCTCTCGGTGCTGGATAACGTTAAGGTTGGACGCCACTGCCGGGCACGCAGCGGGATCATCGGCGCCCTGGTCCGCGGCCCGGGGGTCAGGACGGAGGAAAGACGGATCAACGAGGCCGCCCTGGCGGCTCTGGCGCTGGTGGACCTGGTCCACAAGAAAGATGAAATGGCCGCCAACCTGGCGTACGGGGAACAACGACGCCTGGAGATAGCGCGCGCCTTGGCCTCTGAACCACTCCTCCTCTTGCTCGACGAGCCCGCGGCGGGGATGAATCCTGCCGAAAAGCAGGATCTCCAGGAGGTCATCCGGACGATTCGGGCGCAGGGGATAACCATTTTTCTGGTCGAGCACGATATGAAGTTTGTGATGAGCCTTGCCGACGAGGTTACGGTGCTGGACTACGGCAAAAAGATTTGCACCGGCACACCGGAACAAGTCCAGGCCGACCCGCGGGTGATTGAAGCCTATCTGGGGAGGGAAGCGGGCTAGATGCTGCGCCTTGAGAATCTGACCGTCGCCTATGGCGCGATCCGGGCCCTGCACGGCATTTCCCTGGAGGTAGAGGAGGGGGAGATCGTGGCGCTTATCGGCGCCAACGGTGCGGGTAAAAGCACGACGCTCCGCACCATCTCCGGCCTCATCCGCCCGCAGAGCGGCCGTATCTTCTTCGGCGAACGGGAGATCACCAGACTGCCGCCTGATCGAATTGTCGCCCTTGGCATCTCCCACGTGCCGGAAGGCCGGCGCGTCTTTACCCGCCTGACGGTGTCCGAAAACCTGGAACTGGGGGCCTATGTTCGGAAAAGCAGAAGAGAAGTAAGAGAAGCAATGGAGCGGGTGTTCCGGCGTTTCCCCCGGCTCCAGGAAAGGAGGGACCAGCTTGCCGGCACCCTGAGCGGGGGTGAACAGCAGATGCTGGCCATTGGTCGCGCCCTCATGTCGCAGCCCAGGTTGTTACTGATGGACGAGCCGTCCATGGGGCTGGCGCCCATGCTGGTGCGCGAAATCTTCGCCATCATCAAGGAACTGAATGAAGCGGGGACAACCGTTCTCCTCGTGGAACAAAACGCCCACATGGCCCTGTCCGTGGCCCGGCGCGCGTACGTCCTGGAGACGGGCGCGATTACGCTTGCAGGTCCGGTCGCCGAACTCGCCTGCCGGAAAGAGATTAGAGAAGCATACCTGGGAGCTTAGGTTAAAGACTGGCCACGACCCGGGCAACGGATCGTGATATACTTAGAAGCTGGGAAGCGCAAACGCGAGCTTAGCTAAAGTCTGTCCCAGGGGTGCGCGCCTTGCTTGCGGTTTCCACGAGCTGGTTCACTCGCCGGGAGTCTACCCCCGAGACAATCGTCGCCGGCTTACGGAGCCTTGGTGCCGAAGGTGTAGAGTTGGACTTCCGTCTGACCCCGGAAGCGCTGGCCCGCCTGCGACGGCTCCTCAGGCAGGCCGGAATACCGGTGGTAAGCGTCCACAACTTCTGTCCCGTTCCTGACCTGGCACCCAAACCGGAGGACCCCTTCCTTTTTACCTCCGAAGACGAACGCGAACGCGAACTGGCCCTGCGGTATACGCTGAAAACAATTGAGTGCGCTGCCGACATGGAGGCGGGAGCGGTCGTTCTTCACCTGGGCGAAGTTCCAGGCTGCGCGCCTCTGGCAGAGCGCCTGTATGAACTTTACGCGGCGGGCGAGATCGCAAGCACGGCGGCCAGGGCCGCGCAGGCATCGCTGGCCACGGTGCGCGCGGCCGGGAGCGGTAAGTGCCTTGATCGCGTCCTTCTCGCGCTCGATAGGATTTTGCGGGTTGCCGAGCGGTTGGGCGTCAAGGTGGGCGTGGAGAACAGGTACCACTATTACGAGGTTCCCTCGCCGGAGGAAACGGACCGGCTTCTCCAGGAGTTCGCCGGTGCTCCCCTTGGCTCCTGGTACGACACCGGGCACGCCCATCACTGGGAGGTCATGGGATGGACCGCGCCGGGGGAACTTTTGGACCGCTTCGCTCCTTGGCTGGTAGGCGTCCACCTCCACGATGCGCTTGCCGTCGATGCCGCGCAGGGTGTCCTCGTAATAGGCCTCCACCCCGGAGGTGCCCACGATGTCCCCCGCCTTGTACCCCTTATCCTTCAGGGCCTCGAGCTGCTCCTTGCTTATCTCGCCCAGGTAGCCGAGCACATGCGCGGCGAGTGTCTCCTCTCCCTCGTAATACTCACGCACCGGCATCTCGTCCGCCTCCACCCAGGGGAAGTCCACCTGCCGCTCCGCGATGAAGAAATATACCTCAGGGTCCACGTCCTTCTTTATCAGCACCGGCTTGTGGGGCTGGACCTCGTTGCCCTCCAGTTTCCTCATTATCTCCTCTGGCTTCATGCCCAGCATCCCGGCCAGGCGGGCCACCTCTCCCTCCTTGTCCTCAAGCTTCTCGAACTCGGTGGGCAGGACGACAATGGAGAGGACCCAGCGGTTGCCCACCAGCATCTGCCCGTTCCTGTCCAGGATCTTGCCCCGCGAGGCCTCGAGGGGGACCTCGCGTATGCGGTTGCCCTCGGCCATGACGCGGTAGCGGTCCCCCTGCACCACCTGCAGGAACCACAACCTCACCACGAGCACCGCCACCATGACCCCCACGAACATCACGAACAGGGTGTAGCGATGGACCATGGCGCCCTTCTGCTGCGGGTTAACCGGCATCACTTACACCCCCCATCAGAACATCAACGCCCTTTCCTCGCCGGTGCTGAACCTCGCCAGCACGGGATATACCACCAGGGTGAGGAGGGCGTTGTAAAGCGCCATCCCGGCTATGATGCCGAAATTGAAGGCGGGCCTCTCCTCCATGCCCACCATGGCCCAGGTCGCGAACTTGATGAGCTCGTGCAGGATGGAGCCGAAAAAGACGATGA
>ENA-ORXB01001400-ORXB01001400.1-sediment-metagenome-genome-assembly--contig:-NODE-1400-length-29023-cov-5.974712_pt1 | contig 29023 bp, 30 predicted proteins | sample MGYA00237863_ERZ511475 | MGnify/ENA primary metagenome ERZ511475 (study PRJEB26305, sample SAMN06343858) | sediment metagenome | isolation source: hot spring sediment | place: Canada: British Columbia... | reverse complement strand
AGGCGCGCCCTCGGGGAGTTCGAAGACGATTCGTGAGCCGGCCCTCGCGGCCGGTTCTTTTTCTCGGCCAGCCAATTTGAGCAAATACCGGTCAGATAATGTGAGCATTAACATCAATCCCTCGTAGGTAGGCTGGAAACGGGGATGGAGCGGGTGCGGAAGCGGCTGGCGCGGAAGTTCGCGTTTCAATCCCTCGTAGGTAGGCTGGAAACCCGTTCGGGGCGCATAAATTAAGAGTTATTTTTGGTGCCGCCTGCTACCTTATGCTTCCACCCGCTCGGGCCGAAAACCGCCTACGCCGCGCCGCGCGTCGGTTTCCGCGCTTCGGCAGGGTGTCGTCGACCTCCAGGCTTTTATGCACTATTGGACATCGACGACAAAATTCCTGCCGGGCTCCGAAACTTTGCACAGCGCACAGCCGCCCGTGCCATGTCCAGCACTTTCTCGCGCGGAAGCCGGAAAAAACATCCGGCTCCTGTCAGAAAACCCAATCCTCGCCGCCTTTGCGAACACCCATAAGTTCTCTTCTGGCGTACTTTTCGTTCCCCAAAATGTAAAAAAGCACGGAATCCTCCTTGGTGTCGATAACGCGCGCAAGATCGCTTCGCAGGGCGCGAAAGGTGGCTTCGGTCAATTCACCTTCGAGCACCGAGTTTTGTACCCAGGTAAGATACCGGCGGGCGGTTTTCAGTACTTTGCCCACGCGGGATACGTTAACGTCGTAGACGAGAATAACGTACATATGCTACCACCGGCTGACAAAAGGTTCATAGGGCTGTTCACCCATAAGGTGCTTCTCCACCTTGTAAAGTTCCAGGCGCAGGAGAGTCTGGTAGCTTACGTTGCGTCTGAGACGTCGATGGTAGAAGGTGGCCTGAAGCTTTTCTTCGAGCTCTTGAACGTAGAGGCGCCGGCCCCGTTCTTTCAGGAGATAGGCGCCGCCGCGGCGTTCGAAGTCCTCAGGCCCCACCATTTTCTTCCCCACGAGGTTAAAAAGCACGCGGTCGGCGAGGATGGGTTTAAAGATTTCGGCCACGTCAAGGTTGAGGGTGAACCGCCGGAAATTGGTGGCGTGCAGGTAGCCGATCCGTGGGTCGAGATGCGTCTTGTAGATTTCTGTCAGGAGCTTGGCGTAGACCAGGGAGTTGCCGAAACTTATGAGCGCGTTTAAGGGATCGGCAGGAGGGCGCTTACTCCGCCCGGTAATGGTAAACGGCGATCCCTCCAGAATTGTGTTAAGGCTCTCGTAATAGTATCCGCGGGCGTTCCCTTCAACAGCCATCAGCTCTTCCACGCTGCCGCAGGCGGATAGGCTGTCCTCTGCGAGGCGGGTAATCGGCTCGATGTAGGAGGCCAGTTCTTTGCCCCGGTTCTGGTAATAGCGCAAAACTTGCAAGATGTTGGCCAGCGCGCCGTCTACAAACTTCCGGGCCAGTTCCAGGCGGCGCGCGGGGTCCAGGTAGTGCTCCGCCTGCCGGAGAATTACGTACCCGGAATTGTAATGCTCCCGCGGGTAGAAGCTTCCCACGTAGTTTCCGTAGTAACCGAAAAAGTGGAGGATAATCTCGTTTTCCTCCATATACTCGAGAAGCTTCTTGTTCAGGTCAACTTCGCCAAAAACGAAAATATCCCGCAGATTTATTACAGGGAAGTATTTTGTCCCCTCTTCGCTCTCTACGCAGATGGTATTGTCTTTGCGCCGGAGCCGGCCACTCGCGAAGAGATACAGCGTCTTTTGCACGGTTTGAGCCTCCTTTTGCCGCCTTTTTAAGCCCAGCAAAATTCGGCGTACGCACACTTACCGCAGAAACGGATTTTCTCCGGCGGCGGGGCCTGGTCCCGGCAGATCAGCGCGAGAATGCGGGCCTTCAAGTTTTCAACTTGCCGCGCCAGGTTCTCGTCAAGAATTAAGCGCTCCCGCCGTCGCTCTTCGGGAAAAAGCAATTCGCCCTCCGCTTCGATCCCCATCTCCCGCAGTTCGTAGAGATAAAAAGCAAGCTGCATCCGCGCAGCTTCCCGGGCACGTGACGATTTCTTGACCTCGCCTACAATAAAATCACGCCCGCCGCGCCGCACGAGGTCGATGCTCAGGTGTTCGAGGCGCACCTCTTTACGCTCACGCCCGTAGGCCTGGGCGCCAATGAGGCGGCCCAGCTCAAGGTAGACATTATCCTCGTCGGGACAAATCTGCCGGGACATGAGCCACACCTGCCGCGGGCAGATAAGATAAGCCTGAATAAAACTACCGACCACGCGAACTTCCGCACCCATAGTGCCTTCACCGCTACCGCAATTAATAGATCAGCGCTCCCTCGTGCGCGATCCGCCTGAAGCCCGTTTCCTCATCGTAAAATTCGTGGAGAAGGTATGTGGGAATCACGGGCGGATGCGAGTCGCCGGGCAGCCGGTGGAGCAACACCTCGGCCGGAACGGACAGGAGGTAGCGCCGGAAATCCCGCTTGAGCTCGAGAAAAGCCGCCCATCGCCGGCGCAGATCCCGCTCCTGCGCTACGGTAGCCTGGTACCGGTTCCAGATCTCCTCGGCACGAGCATCGGTACAGACGAAAACCTCGACGTAGCGCGGCAGTTCGCGGATAAGGGCAAAGTCGCCGACGCTCTTTAGATCCTCATCGGCCCCCCTCTTCGTAAAGCGAAGGGCGGCCATAGCCTGCAAGATAGCCTCGCTCTCGGCTGCCGATTTACTCTGGCGCACACTGCGGAAATAGTCAGCCACAACCTCGAAGAATTCGGGTTCGGCAAGGCACGGTCGGCTCGCAAAAAGGCGCTGCGCCGTTACGGTGTGAATCTTGCCATAAACATACGATGCCAGGGAGCGGCCCCCTTCGCTGCCCCGGTCTACCAGGTGCACGAGCTGCACCTGCCCCTGCTCCCGACGGAAATGCCGGTTGCAACGCCCGGCAACCTGCACGACGGCGTCGACCGGGCCAAGGTCGCGCCATACCGCATCAAAGTCCAGGTCCACGCCCGCCTCCACTACCTGCGTGGACACCACGACGGGTTTCTCGCCCCGCGCCAGACGTTCTCGGATTTCGGCCAGGCGGCGTTCCCGCTCTACCGGGACAATGTTCGTGGAAAGGTAATAAAGGGCCGGCCCACGCCCACGCCACGCGTCCCGCAGCAGATTGTAGAAAGCAGTAGAGCTTTTGATAGTGTTGAGCACCACAAGGTACGAGAGTCCCTCATTGTAGCGGTCAAGGAAGGCGGCTGCCGCCTCCTCAACCGTGCGTGGCGTAGTGTCGGCCGTAAGTCTCACCCGGTTCACGGCCGCAAACTGCCGCCGCACGGTTGCCGCGTCCCCCGCTAGTTCCAGAGCCTCGCCCGGACCAAACCACTCCGGGCGCGTGGCCGTCATCAAAATAACCCGCAAATCGAGATGCGCGGAGGCCTGCCGCAGACTCTCTTCAACGAGCGGCCAGTACTCCACCGGAATATTCTGCACTTCGTCCAGGATGACTACGGCCCCGCCCAAACGGTGAAATTTTTTAAGCATTCGGTTCTCGTACCCCACCAGCGTGCAAAAAAGCTGCACAAAGGTAGTGACCACGACCTCACTCTGCCAGGACTCGATGAGTAAAAGCGCTTCCTCCAGAGAGCGTTCCGCGTCATCGCTTTCGGCTCCCCGGTAAGTTAAATCGGCGAGGTGGTGGTGCTTCAGGATCAGGGAGGTGGGGACCGGCCCCTCCGGTACGGGTAGCGCCACCCGTAGGACTTCCTCCCCAACGGCGAAGGTCTGGTCGACAATACTCGTGAAGGGCAGGGCGTAAATAATGCGGGGCGGGATGCCCCGCGCCGCGGCAAGCCGCTCGCGCAGGCAGAAGGCAGCAGCGAGACCGGCAAGGGTCTTGCCCGCGCCGGTGGGCGCGGTAAGGGTGAAAAGCCTTTGCCCGAGGGGCGCCCGGCGCATCCGCTCGACGACACGCCGGTAGAGGTCCTCCCGCAGAGCCTCTACGGCGGTGCGCGGCCGTCCATACCGCGCCGCCCGGTAGCGCTCCACAGCGTCTCCGGGTATGGGCATCCGCCCGGCATCCGCCACGCGCGCGGCATGGATCTTATCGGCGTCGATGAGGGTGGAAAAGAGGGTCAACAGATCGAAGTAAACCGCAAGGTCGGTATCGCTCGCGTGCCGCGTGCCGTCAGGGCCTGCCGCCCGCTTCTGTTGGCGCCAGACGGAATAGAGCGCGCCAAAGGAGTCCTTCCAGTTATCAAGAAATTCCGCGAGGATCCCGGCCCAGTCGCCCCGCAGCCATGCGGGGGCGGGCAGCCCCTGCCCGGCGAGCAGGCTAGCCGTGCGGCGCGCGGCCGATCTGAGGGAGGCGGCCACCGCCGCGGCCCGGCTTTGTAGGTCGGCCACCTGCGCGGTAGCCACCCGCAGCCGCTCCCGGGTGTTACTATCTAATTCCGCCCAGTCGCCCGCCAGGTCCCGGCGCGCGACGAGATACTCTTCCGGGTCGGTCAGGTCCTGGTGGTGGCGCGCCACCGCCAAAAAGAGGGCGAGCCGCTGCTCCGGCGGGAGGGCGAGGCGCCCCGCCACGTGAGCAGCCCAGAGACCGGAGAGGAAGGCGTGCTGCTTCTCGGGACCGCCCCGGCCCGTCCACAGATATTCCTGGAAGTAGCCGGTATACTTGCCGAAGTCGTGCGCCAGCCCGGCCACCAGCGCCGCGGAAAAGAGTTCTTCCTTCTTTGGTAACGCCGCAACCCGCCCGGCTGCCCCTACCGCTACCCCGGCCAGGTGGGCGCTTAGCAGATAAAACCGCCGCTCAATCCGGTGCGCGTAAAAGGGCATGTTTATCCCTCCAGGAAGGCCACCGTTTCCTCGCCCCCGGCAGTAGGGAGGGAGAAGTGATAAGCCGGGACGCGCAGCCGGACCGGAAGGGGCTGCCCCCCAGCCTCGTAAACGACTGCGATGGGGGGTCGTAGCGTCCGGCCGGGACCGAAGGCGTATGGGGCGCGTTCCCGCACCAGGCGGGCCGCTCTTGCAACTGGCAGGTCCACCTTTTCAAGATGAGCCGCGTTCAGAACGGAAGTGAGAGCGACCGTGGTGCCGGGCAGTACCGGCTGGTAATCCTGCGACCCGAAAAGATTTACGTACGAAGCGGTGGCCAGACACTCGGTAAGGCCGAGATAAAGCGGGAAGCAGGGTCGTCCCTCCTGCAGCCGCGCGGCGGCCTCCCGCAGCAACCCCGCGTCCGGATGGCCGAAGAAGACGCGGAACCGCAGGACGCGGTACTCCTCGCCCGGGAAAAGGAACTCCAGCGGGGTCTGCGTCCCAGGTACCCGCCCCAGGCGCCGCAGCAGCGGCAGGTCTTCCTTTTTGGTGCGCACGTAGTTCACCGTCTGCAACAACCGGCGTGTCGGAGTTTTCACGGCGACGGCGAAGCGGCCGCGGTCGAGTTCCTCGTAATAGGAATCCCGCTCGAAACCCAAAACGGCGGCTACAACACCCATTAGCGCGGTCCGTGGCGGAAAGCCGTACGTGAGGGCCGATGTGTTAGTGTAGTATTTGCGAAAATGAGCCATCGGCCCGGTCAGGTCAAAAACCAGTACCTCGCCCAAATTATCAGGTCCTTTCCAGGGTCTTTACCTTATCCGCGCCTAAAAGCTCCGCAAGCCACGCGGCCACCGGAACCTCCCGTCCTGCCGCTGTAGTGCGGAGGTCCGCATCTTGGAAGACGAGAACCTGCGCGATCCGCTCCTTGAACCGCACCAGTCGCCCGCCGAAGGCCGTGAGATCAAGGGTCAACTCCTTAACAGAGCGCAGGTCCCGGTCGGGGTTCACCACAAGGTCCTCCCGCGGGTCGCCCATGAAGGTTTCTCCGTCCGTGAAGACCACGCGCAGGTAAAGCCGCGGGTACTGGCCGATCTTCGAACGGGTAGCCGCGAGCGGGATGGCGTTCACCATCGCCTCGTCTAATAGCTTAATGTCGGCCTCGCCGGTGGCGGCGGCCTCGTTTCCACCGGCACGATCCAGCATCGCACGGGCGCGCCGGGCGCTGACCACGCCGTGGAAGCCAATGAGGGCATAGTAAACCCGGTAGTCCTTGCCAAAAGTCCCCTGCCCGGCCTGCTCCCTGGTGGCGAACTGGGACGAAATGGTGACCGAATCGACCATCTGGACGCGATTAAGGGAATAACCCCAGGCGAACTGCACGGGACCCGTCAGATTGACCGCCTCGCCCTCCCCTTTTTTGGCCCCTTTGATCGGCATCGTCGCCCCGAAGAGGCGCACGTCGATCAATTTCTCCAGCAAGGCCGGCAGATCGGCACCGCTCACGTCGTCTTTTCCCAGCACCTGTTTCAGCCGGTCGGTCGCCTGCACCACCCCTTCCGCCTTGGTGACGTAGATGGTGCGCCCCTTCTCCTCCAGGTAGTCGCGGATGTAGCGCTTCAGGCGCACGTCCGAAACCAGGCAGCGCTCCCGGTCGGGGTCGAAGCGCGGCCGGTTCTCGTCGTCCGGGTCGCCATTCGGGTTGCACATCTTGGCATCATAAAGGAAAATGATTTCGCTGTTTTTGGCGATAACACTCATTGGTGAACGCCTCCTTCTTGATCATCCTGTTTTTTCGCGTTCTGCTTTTCGGCCCAGGCTTTCAGCGCCATGCGCGTGCCGTAGGCGTAGCCCGAAAGGATGTAGAAGACGTTTTCCTCGGGCGAAAGCGGCCATTCCTGCTGGTGGGCACCGGGCCGGTGGGCGTCAAAAAGTTTTTTCATAACCGCAAAAAGCCCTTCGTGGTACTTCAGGATGTCGTGCTGCCGGAGTTGGTCCACCAGGATGTTCGCCAGCCGCACCACCTTCGCCCAAGGCATACCGGCGTAGTTCACTTTCTCCAGCACCGGTTTGTTTTCGTAACCGCGCTCGCGCTGCTTCTGCCCCACCTGGTTCAAAAGGTAGCCCAGCAGGAACAGCGCCGTCTCCGGCCCGTCGTAGGCCATCGTTGACAAGTAGGCCCGCATCTCCTCCGGCAGCAGTTCGGCTTCCAGTTCCAACGGGGCGCTCAAGGACCTCCCTCCTCGCAACAGGTTTTCTTCTTGTAAAAACTTCAGGAAAAGGTTCGCCTGCAGCAGCCGGCGCGTCCACTCCCACTCCTCGGCGCCCGCTTTCGGCTGCGGCACGTTGGTGCCTGCATAGTTGCCGGCGTGGTAAACCCTGGCCAGGGCCACAAACTCCCGGATGAGCAAGGCGCGGTCAAGCGGCGCACGCATCAAAAGGCCGTGGTAAATGTGGAGCAGCTTTTTGTACTCCGCCCCCCGCGGCCCTTCGCTCAAGTGGATGAGCCGGTAAATGGCGGTGAGATCGAGCCACCACCGGTCGGGACCTAAAAGCGCCGCGGCGTGGTCGGCAAGCTTATGGCTGTGGCGTAGCAGTTGGTCGATCCGGCTCGGGGCCACGTCTTTGATCAGGGAGAGCACCCGGAACTCGCTCTTGCTCTTCTGGTAGAAGAGAAAGTTTAAGAGTGCCGCGTTCGCATGGGGCATTTCCTCCAGCAGGTCCTGAAGCTCGGCCTCCAGGCCCCGTCGCCCGGCTATGCTTTCCATCCACCCCGAAAAGTCAGCAAAAGCCCCGACGCGGGTTTTGAGCCGCTCCGTCCAGGCCGCCAGGTCCGTCCGGGAAAGGCCCGGCTCCCGTAGGAAGGACGGCAGGACCAGGAAGGATAGCCGGCCCACCCGGAGGCTCAAGTTATCCTGGATGAACCTCTCTGCCAGAAGGAGCCCCCGAAAGCAATCCCGGCAGGCCTGGAAGTTGCGCGCGAACCCTTCCACCGTTACACCTGAAGCCGCTCCGAGCTTGTCGTTGATGTAGTATTTCAGAAAACTGAGTTGCGTGAAATCCGGCGTTACCGGCCGGTCTTCTGCGCCGCAGACCGAGCAAACGCCGGGCCCACTCTCATCCCCCGCTCCCTCCTTCCCGCGGAGCAAAACGAGAGCGTAGTCCGGATCGGCTGCCAGGGGTTTACCATCGACCAGCACCGTCCACAGGGCCGCCTCGGCCGCCTTTAGCTCAAGCTGCTCCAGGGCCCACTTTTTCACCACCTCGGCCACCGCCGCGACCACCGCTTTCGCCCTTTCCTGCGGTTTCCCCTTACTCTCCTCCCAGGTTGCGGCAATGACGTCTTCGGTCGCCAAACCCAGCCGCTGCGGGTCAAGCACGCGGCTCCCGTCCGGCAGCTCGCGGAAGAACGACTTTACTAGAGCCGACAGCCGCCGGTAGAGGCTGCCGTTTTCAAGCCCGGCTTCCTCGAGCCGCGCTAAAAGATTCACCGGCGCCTGCCCCACGAGGTACTTGAGCTGGTCGGTGGTCAGGTAAAACTGGGGGCGGTTGCCCACATTGTTTCCCACCCAGCGGTAGCGGTTTAGCGCGGTGTCATCTATCTCTTGCACGTCCGCCGCCAGCGACGGCTGCGCGCCGCCCGTTTGAAAATTCAACTTAACAAGGTAAATGGTCTCCACTTTGGGGGGCTTGCGCGGCGGCGGTTTGACGAGATCAGCTATTGGATCACCGGCTCCCGCAAGCGTCCGGCCGATTAACGCTACAGCTTCGAGCAGGGAAATCACCTCCTTCGTTCAATCGTTACCTGCAATACCTCATCTCCATTTAATGGGGCAGCGTAATTTATACCTTAGCGGACAACAGAGCTTCTGCCGAGACATGGTACTAACATTCTGAGTGGTAGCCGATTACTATGGAGAAACTAAGAGGTATGCGTCTTTGTCAGGATGTCAGTGATTTTGAGCAAGTTCTCCCGGGTGATGATGTCTTTGATCCCGTATTCCCGCGCCCGTTCCCGGAAGGCGCCTGACACCCCGTCGGCCGGACGGCTGGTGACAAAGCACAACCGCGCGAACAGGCCCAGACGGTGGCGTAGGGCCTGGAGCCTGTTCAGGGTGTCCTGCCCGCCCGGGTCGCCGGATTTGCACTCGATTACCACCAGCCGACCCCGGCCCGTAGCCGCGATATCCAGCTCGTTTTCGACGCCAGCGAGCTTCACCTGCCACCAGACGTGGTCAAATCCTCTTTGCCGCCCCGCGGGGCGCCGGCGCAAAAGGTGATACACCAAAAGTTCCAACCACTCCCCGGTCAGAAACCGCACGCCGTCCTCCGTGGGCCGCAGGCCGCCGGCCTCCCTCTCCAGAAGACCGGCCGCCACCAACCCGCCGAGGAACCGTTCTTCAAACAACCTCAGGCCGTCGGACAGTCTCAGGAGCGTGTCTTTCTTCCTCTCTTTCACCTCCCGCGCCCACTCTTCTAGACGAGAAGCGCAATGCGGCCAGAAAGCCAGCACGGTCTCGAGCAGCGGCACCAGCCTTCGCGCCCGTTCCGGGTGGCCGTGCTGGCTTACTGTAAGCCCGTACGCCTTAAGATACAAGGAGATGTCCATCCTTTTCAGGTCGAAGGGCTCGGCGATCACCCGACCATCCGGAAAGTACCACAGCAAACGCTCGTTGTCCGTGTCAACATATAGGGCGGTGCACCCCGCCTCGACCGCCGCCAGGTAGGCACCGACCGCCATGCACTTTGTGCCGCCGGTAAAATTGACCACCGGTTCCAGACGGCGGGCAAGCAGGCGATCAAGAACCGCCCGAACCGTCTCCCTGGCCGGACGAATGTCGTAGGCGTCGATGGCCGGCTCCGCGTCGTGCACCACTGCAGCACGCGCCAGCGTGTCTCTGGTGTCCCGCCACGCACGGGCCATAGACGACCCGACAACGTCGGCCTCCCGTGAACGGACAAGGTGCACTTCGGCAAACTCCAGGCCCTTCTGAAAGCAGGGGATGACGTTCTGCATCCGCTGCCCGCTAACAAGAGCGATCATGGCACGCATTGAACGAGACCTCTCCGCTAAAGCAACTTGCTTAAACGCTGCACCAGTTCCTCGGCCCTTTCACGTATGCTGCTGGATGGTGCCGGGTGGTCGTTCATTGCGCAGTGGGCCATGTCGTTGCGCAGATTAGTCAGCCAGCACCACAAGTCCGCCACGTCGCCTGCCTCGGGCAAGGCGTCATACCAGGATGGGACGGCCTCGGTATCCCCCTCCTGCAGACGGCGTGCCGCGAGGCCCAAAACCCGCTCCAGTTCTTGGCGCGTATCGCGGTTAAGCCACGGTTTATTTCCCGCCCGCCAGGCCAGCCAGTTGACCAACCATTCACGACCCAGAAGAACAGCCTGGACAATGAGATCCTTTTCAACGTAGTGCTTGATGAGCGACAGTTGGCGCCGGAGCCTCTCCTCGTCAAGTGCCCGCGCATCACCCGTTGCCAGAGGTGAAAGCTCGTCGGTGAGGCGCAAAAGAATGTGCCGGAAAGGCTTCGCCCAGCGCGCCGCCTCCTGCTCCACCTGCCGGGCAAGGGTCTGCGCTCTCGCCGCCGCCTCCAGTGCCTCCAGAGGTCGCAGCAGCCGCACGGATTGAGAAAACTCCTTAATACATCCCGCCATTCTCTGGAGCTGGCGCGGTAGTTCGCCTTCGCCCCGCTCACCGGAAAGCCAGGGCCGACGGTGTGCCTCCGCCAGCAGATCGGCCAGTTTTTGCCCTTCACTTCGAACGGTAAAAGCCTCCACCGCCTGCAGCCATTCGTGCAGGTCTACCAGCATGGTTAGATCAAAAACAGGCGCACGCTGCACTCCGTCCGGTCCGGTCTCTTTCGCCTCGTATGCCCATAGACAATGCGCTCCAGCCGGATTTCCTTGGTCCGCCTGAGATAGTTGATGACCCCGAAAATTACGAACGGGAGCGAACGAAAGGCGTGCGTTACATGGAGAATGACCTCCGCTCCCTCAGGCACGGCATCAGATACAATATCGAAGATCTGCCAGAGTTCCTCCTCGGTCCTGCCCAGGGGAATAGGCACCAGTTGGAGCCGTTGCCCAAGTACCCGTTCAATATAGCAGCGGTTCTCATGGGTGCGTGCCTCAGGCGTAACCATAAGCAGGAGTTTTTCCGGTCGGAACAAGGCATCCACGGCCAGTGGGAAAAGGGCCGTGCGATAGGTCTGGGGTTCCTGCCCGCGGGGTGCCCAATAATATTCAATCTCCTTGTACGTGGTGGGACCGATGGTGCTGAGCGCTACAAGCATCGGAACATCTCCTTCCTCTGAGGCACCAGGTTAGCGGAGCTATTCGGCCGGCGTGCAGCAGCCGTAGCCCTGCGAGTTTTTCGCCCCGAGACCAGCGTCGAGGGCGACCTGGAGAAGATCGGGGTCGCCGCGGAGTTCGTAGTGGCCCATCCATCCCTTAATGACGGTATCCTTGTAACGGGTTACCTTCAGGTCCCGGTCTTCCACCCGCACCGGCCGGATGGCAAAGCCATCTGCTCGTGCCGGTCGCCCGTGGACCAAAAGGTGTTTTTTCGCCAGGTTATTTGCCACCAGCTCCGTGAAGCGCGGCTCAAAGGGCGAATAATAATACGTGTAGCTCCGCCCGTCAGCGCCGCAAAGAGTACTGTAAACGACCAGCGGGGAGAGCATCCGCACCTGAAGGGTCTCCTGCGTTACTCGCGGGGCCGCCGTCGCCATCTCCTTCACCTCCAGGTGAGCCTCCCCGAGCCGCACCTGCCCCTGGCGGAGAAAACCGGTTCCGAGCTCCTGGAGGATGAAAGGGATGGGGGAACAGATAACCAGGCGCAGCGGCGGCGTGAGCAGAAGCCGCCCGGCCGCCTGGTCGTAACGCGCCGCCCGGCCCAAAAGCCGCGAGAAGGTGAAGAGTTTGAACCGGCGTTTTTCTAAGGTAAAGCCGTGCTCGTGCAGGTAGCTCCTGAGCACCGGGTTTTCCATGTGGTGGTAGATGAGTCCCTGAAGCAGATGGCCGTAGTGTACGGGAACGGCCAACGGTCCCGGAGCGCTAAAGAAGATGGTGAGCTGCACGGGTAATTTCCCCTCCCGCTTCACATGCAAATACCCGACGCCTCTCAGCGAAGGCTCTCCAGCAACTCTCTGTACCAGTCTTTGCCCCGCGACTGCTTCTCCCGCCCAGCCTCTTTCACCTTGGCCACGATGGCTTCAGCTATGCGGCGTTTGTGCACCGAACTAACCTCCAGCTTGCGCCACTGCTCGTAAAAGGTCTGGATGCGCCCTGCAACTTCCGAAGTCTTCAATGCCTGAATCTGGCCAATTAACTGATCAGCTTTTTCTCGATCCGCGTTAGCAATGGGCGGGTCCGGCTCCAGCCTTAGTCGCCCGTAGCCGCTGGAAGTTTTCGCGCCCACGCCGAGGTTAAGAAGCGCGTGCCGTAAAATCTCAAACGCCGCTTTCACCCAGGGGTCTGGCCCCGCCAACGCCACCAGGTATTTACCTGAGGCCGAGAGAAAGGGAACAGGGTTTGGATTGTCCCAGTCAGCTGGGGGCGCGTCACCTTTTTGGTAGTAATCTTCATGATGGACAGTAATTACATCGGGGTATAAAAGCTTGGAACCTGGCAGGGGCAGCGCATCGAAAAAAATGACATAGCCCGCATTGTCCGTATCCCCAAAGATGATCCTGTAAGCATCCGTGCCCGGCTGCCATTGTTCTCCCAAGTGCTGACGGGCAAAGCTTGCAGCCAGTCCTTTAAGAGCACTACCAGGAATGGAGGGCACGCCATACGTGTGGTGCAAGGCGACTGAAGTTTCCAGCACGCTCTCTTCACCCAGGCCCACGGCCATACGCCCTAAAACCTCCGCTACCCTGCACTGAGCACCATAATCATGTAATGCCCGCCGCCAGCGCTCAAACCAGCGTGCGTACTCCTCTGGCACCGGTATATCAGATACATCCCGCACTAAATCACGTCGGCTATCCTTATCCTCTTCAGCCTGATTGCGGATGAATTTGTCCAACCAGAGACCAGCGTTCGTCGTCGGCCTTTTTTGCTCGTTGGCAAGACTTACCCGCCTCGTGCTCATACGCTCCTCTCCTCCTCGTCCGCGCCTGCCTCCACACCCAGCACCGACTGGGCAAATCGCTTGTACCAGGCCAGTGCTGCCAGAACGTCGCGTGTCAGGCGCATGTACTCAGGAAGTTCTGCCTCGCGGCTTCGCTTGAGTAGCTCGTCTTTATCTTCGAATCTTAAGACAGCAGCTATATCATTAAGCAGTCTCTTCCCTGGATATTTACCCCGGGCATCAGCAAATGCCAGCGCCTGCGCCAATCCCGCCGTGCGGATGAGCACTGGCAGCCTGTGGGCCAAGGAACCGTACTTATTACGCTCCTCGCTTCCCAGCCCTTTGAGAACCTGCTCAACCTGCTCAAAAATCTTCGCGGCATACTCCTGATTGCGTGCCCGCACGTTTAGTCCCCTCCCGTCATCCGCAGGCGGCACAGCCCGCGACCGACCGTCGCCTTGCCGCCCAACTGTAGCGGCTTTTCTATTAGCCCCGTAAGGGTTTCGAACACCTCTTCGGGTTCCGCTTTAACCGGAGTGGCCACAACCAGCCCCGCAAGTATCGTCTCTGTCGGCAGGGCCTCTTCGTACCAGAGCCCGCCTTTTTCCACTGTCTTGGCATCTTCGCGTAACCTGACGCGGGCGAAAACTTCCGTCGCGGTGTCAAGCAAAAAGCTCATCACGTCGTCATGGACGATGCAAAAACGTGCAGTTAGCATCTCCTGCCAGGTTTGGTCGTCTGGAAAAACCTGCCCGCCAATCCATTCAGCCCACTCGCGTGCATTAATACTGGTTTCGGCGGTCAGGTCCAGATCCTCCAGGACGACCTGGTTATCCACCACAATCGCGCACCCGTCACTGGACACGAAGCAAGAGGTAGCAGAGATGGGAGCAGGTACGTTCGAGGGTATATCAGAAACCTTAACGTTTTCTGCGTCACGAAGGAAGCGGTGCAAAATGTAAGGTGAGGTAACCCACGCAAACGTTCCCACCAGGCTACGCACGGGCAACAAGAGCAGCCGCTGGTCCGAGATCTGGACCGAGCCCGCATGCTCGTGGGCGCTATCGGTGTCGGGACCGAAAACCTTTTTCCGCATTTCATTTTCCTTACAGGCATCGCGCAGTACCCCTTTAAGGGAAGAGCCAGGAAGGTAAGGCAGACCCGTAGCTTTTTCGCGGGCCACCGGGAGATCGATCACCCCCACGCCCTGCCCCGTCCCTGCGTGCAGGGGAGAAAGAGCATGCACGAAAAGCAAGCGTGCCTTCATGGTCGTAACCTCCTCGTTTTAGAGAGTGTTTAAGAAAGCCTTCAAGACATCCGGGTTGCCATTTAGCGGCGGAATCTGTTGTGCCTCTTGAGGATCAAGTTCTGCGTTCACTGGCCAGCTTATATCCGGATCTTCTTTCTTTCCGAGGACCAAGCCATCCGGAAGGGCCATAACACCCGTTCCTTCCAAAATTACTGCCAAACCAACAGCACCGTCTGCGCAGGCCAGCGGCCGCAGGATAAGGGGACTGGCCAGACGCTCGTAATCTCGACCCTGCAGGGTAGTATCATAAGGGTCACCGATCTTCTCGTCCTTAAAATGAAATACAATCGGCAACCCGAAGGCCGCCCGCGGGAACTTCTTAACTGTCGAAAGCGGTTTGGCGTGCCGGGGGCACCGCCTACCTGTAAGCCTTCTAATCTCATCCGGCTCGGGCCACCGGCTGCGCCCCGGCTGCTTTGGAGAGGCCCCTGGGTAACGGCTCTGGCGGAAGTTTCGGAGGCATTTGACCAGATACTCCCAGGCGTCTTTAGGATCCGAATATGCACCCGTAACCTTTATACGCGGATTCAAGCAAAGATGCGGCACACCGGCGGGCCAGGTTCCATTAACCACATACTTTTGCAGGCCTTCGCGAATTTTGGCTTCGACCTCACCGACCCCGGGTGGAGTTACGGGCCTCCCATCGACACTTACCAGCTTCAACGCCCCAAAACCACGCCGTGTGCGGGCACCGATGCCGCCAAAAGTCTCCCAGGCCCAGAGCGCGGCTTCTACCTCCTCTCGCCGTTTTTCGGGATACGTGATCTTTAACGTAAAGTGGACCTTGGTGCGCACCGTTTTAGTTTGCATGCCGATACCGCCAGCCCGCATTTCCTTCTCCGACGGTTGCAAAGGAAACGCCGCGTAAGCGGGGGCTACAATTTCATTCGCTTTAAGTTTCGGTTTCGGTTGGCCCTTACGCCCGTCCGTCGAACCTGCGACAACCTCAAACGGGTGCTCGCTCTCCCCACTTTGCTCGATCGAGACCATAATCTCCACTTGAGACGGCATTGGTTTTCTCTCCGTGCCGGCTGCTCCCCAGAGCTTATCCTCTGCCTCTTTCATTGCTGCCAGATCGCCATTGAAGCGCCCGCCCCGGCAGGCGCGCCACCAGAAACGCAGCTGCCCCCGAATTTCCGGGCCCCGTATAACCATTACCGGATCGGCCTCCCCCGGCTCCACACCGCCGCCAAACAGGGGGGTAATCAATTCGTAACTGCGGACTTGAGTCACCAGGGGCACCACTTTGTTTCCGATGACCCGCTGGTTGAGCTGGGGCTGGACAGGGGGCGGCACAAGTTCCCTACCGTTCTCATCTGTTGGCACTCTTCTCATAACGCTCTCACACCTCCATCCGGTGAATTTGTCCGTCCCACACCCCAAGGACGGCAAGGCCGAATCCGTCGCGGCGATCCTGTTTTTCGTCGCTTATGCACTGCATCCAGATGGTGTCTATCCATCTTTTAATAGCTGCGCCATTGCCATCAAGTTTCAGGAAGAACACCGTGCCTGCAGGCGCCAGGCGACGAGTGGGTTTAGGCTTGTCCTTCTCGAAATCCCAGCCAGAGACAGTCTGACACCTGCTGAGGACTACCGCCTGCAAAGAAGGTATTACGCCTTCCCGGCCTTCAAGGAGCCACGCCGGTTTCCAGCCCGCCTCGAAGTGTGCCGGCGTCAGCAGGATGAGGCGGCAGTGACGTAGGGCAGCGATTTTCTCCTTCAGAGCGTCGGGAATGGATGGAAGCGTTTCACCACTTTGCCGCCAAAAGACCAGGCGCCGCTCGCCGCCCATAGGAGCAATCCCCGATTTCAGGTTGGGGGCGTCCGTCGCCACCGCCAGCCCCAGCCGCCGCACGCCGAAAAGCTTCCGTCTCTCAGGCACGTGCGTGAACTCCAAACCCCGAGTTTGAAAAAGAGCGCCCCGCTCTTCGTCGGCTGTTTGCGTCTCCGGTCTTATACTTACATGGATCCGCGCCTCCCGGACCGGACCGTCGTGCCCCAGTTTGGCAAGAGAGACCTCATATTCTCGGGGATCTCTAAGCCATTGTTCGAAAAAGTCCCAGTACCAGAACCGCGGTACTCGACTGGATGGCTTGTGCGGATCTCGTCTCGGCATACCGACCGGCATAAGACCGTCCGGAAGATCGGTTTTTGCTCCCTGCGGCAATTGTAGTGGGACAAGGCGCTTGAGTATCGCCCTAGTGGTATCGGCTGGCTCAAGGTCAAGTAGGAGCGCGTCAGCAGGTGCCGGAACCAGCCAGCGGGCAACATCCCCCGTGCCAACATCCAATTCCACCAGTAGCGGTCCCCGGACATTAATATTCTTCACCCAGGGAATTTCGCTGGGCTGAAAGCGGCCTGCCGCATCGAGCCCGTCGCGTGTACGGACGGCCCCTGTAGTTGTCGAAGGGAACGGAAACGCCAGTGATACCGCCCGCGCGCCGGGCACCGGTCCGAAAGGGCGACCGTCGCGGATAATAAGGGGATCGCGGGGTTCAATGATCCAGACAGTCATTTTCTATCACCTCTCAGCCAGATCCATGGCGGCAGCAAACTCGCGGGCAATGATGAGTTCGTCAGCCAGTTGTTTGAGTTTTTCAAAGGAAAACTCGCTCTCATGGAGGAATGTCTCTAACTCCTTTAATACATCCTCTGCTATCCGCTCAGCACCACGCCGAGCTTTCTTGCGGCGCAAAATACGCTTGGCCTCCTCCCGCGCTGCTTTTTGAAGCGTCTCCTTTAGCTCGTCGTCTGATGTCTCAAGCTGGCTGGCCAAATCGCGCAGTTCGTAGGCGGCTCCATCAGGTATGGCTTCGGTCCGGTGGAGTTCAATGAACCATTCGAGCCACCGGTCTAGCGTGCCCCAGGTGCCTTTAACCGTCCGCTCTACCCCACTTCGTTTGCTGAGCGCAACTGCCAGCGCGTTCTTACCCTCCACGGATTTCACGGCTTTTTCCGCCGTACGCGCCAGTTCAAGAACATCAGAGAGGGGAGCAAGATGGTGAGCCACAGCAATGCCGACAGAAAGCGTGGGGGACATTTCTTTCTCCCCGTCCTTTACCTTAAAGTTAGCGAGCCGCAGGCGGAACGTCTCGGCAAGGCGGCGGGCGCACGCCAGCACCGTGTGCAAGGGTACAAGAGCCAATACGTCATCGCCGCCGGAATAAATGAGCGATCCTTGGTGTTCCTTTACTATCTCTCGCGCTTCCCGCGCAAACCTACTTTGGGCGCGTGAAAGTTCCCGGTGCTTTTCAGGGGTTTCCTGAGCATCGATAACTTTGCCCATGTGATCGCCATCGGCGAGGAGAAGTGCGTAATAAGGGAGCGGTTTTTTGCCGTCAAAGGCTTCATTTAGGAAGGCACGCAGCGCCTTCTTGGCTTCCAGTAGCTTCTCTTCTTCTTGGAAAAATTCGTGTAAGCGCTCTTCAAATAACAAATGGCCATCATAGGGGCCAAATACGGGATGTTGCGGCCATACTTTTTCCAGAGCATCCTCCGTGATCCCAAGTTCTTTCAACTTCGCGATGTATTTTTCCACAAGAGGGCGGTGTTCCTCAGTAAGCCTCTCTAATAAGGGAAGGGCAGCAACGTGGGAGGTGCTGAAGAAATACTCCTGCGGCCCCCGCCTGCCGTGCCTTTTCAGCAAACACACTCCGCACAAGCGTTCGCCACGCTGCAGACGGTATTTTTCGCGGAGCTCGCTTTCCTCCATCTTATAGGCATCCTCGGGGATAACCGACTCCCGGCTCCCGTCGAGAGAGCATTTGGAAGCTGTGCTTCCCCAAGTAGCGGGCGCGAAGTTGCGCGTCACCTTCCGGGCGTTCAGGAGGGCTTCGGCGAAGTCACGCGCCTTTTTGTAGTCACCGTTAAAGGAGTAAGAAGCCCAGAAAAACTCAGGAAAGTCTTTTACCTGCTGCTCAGCTACCTCACGATTAAACCCGCCTTTGACTTTTTTGTAGGCATCATCACAAATTTCACCAAGGCGCCTGAGTACGGCTTCTTTAACGGCACCACCCAATTCCGCCGGATCGCATTTTATCAGAGCCATAACTTTGTTGGGAACGTTGAAATCGAAAGATCTCAATTGCTCCAAGTCGGCAGGCGCTGGAAACACAAGACAAGAAATGTCGTTCCCATTCTGCTTCACGATTTCCAGCGCGGCCGCTTTTGCCAACTCGCTCAACAGCCAGGAGCCAAACCACAGGTCGCGACTGCGCCGCGCAGTAGCGATGAAGTCCTGGACAGGCCCCACGTGAAAAACGATCAGGTCCATCTCATCCATAAGCTCCCATCCTTCCTCCTTTCTTTATAACCTTACTCTCTGGGAAATGCTGTTCTCTACCACCGCCCTTTTCTCGCCTCTTCCCGCACCGCCTGCAGGTTGAGGGTCTTGGCTACCTTTTCTTCCCTCCCACTCCTGTTTTATCCGAAAATCAGAATGGCAACGGCCAAGTTGTCCCATCCTCAGGCCACCAGATCCAACTCCGCAAAGAATTTGCATGCTGCTACCCCAGAACACTAGCCCGGATCTCCCTTCCCGTGTCACGTAAGGCTTGCAAATCAATAACTTGCGCAACCTCGTATTGGGTGCGGTCATGGGGTGCTTGATAGACCCACAAGATTTTGGGGAATCCTCCCCGCAGGCCGTGTACAATGGCCAGAATAGCCGCGGCACCAGGGGCGAGGCCCGGGAGAATAAGATAGATGTTCTTTTCGGACCATTCTTCCGGGGCCAAGCCCACGTCCTCAACCCACCTTTTTGCCTGGGGCTTCAAGTCTTGTTGGGCATCGAAATGAACCGGCAGTTCGATTAGCTCTTCTATGTGGATACGATATCTATCCTTGAGTTGCTCCTGCTGAGAAATAGTAAGCGGGTGGCCGCTGAAATTAATCACGATGACTTCTGGAAATGCTGGAGCTCGTGCCATCTCGATGATTTCTTCAGGAGATGCCTTGAACGTAGCGGTTCCACGGCGTATAAATACGTCCTGCAGGTCAATACCAGTACTCCTACGAATGAATTTATGTGGCCTCTTGGCGGAGCGGGCGATCGTTACTACGCCAATTTTACGGCCAGTATCGGGATGTAAAACTTGGTTAAACTCGATTTCCGGAACCGGGTCGCAATAATTGCTCAGCGCGACTATCATTTGCCTCTCCAGTTCGTCCGGATCCGCTGGTGAAAAGCCTACTATATAGTCCTCCGGCGGGAACCGATCTCGGGGGCATTTCGTATTGTCTAAAACACCGATAATAAGGTAGCCGGTACCGCCCGGGGTGTTAGCGATGGCCGTAACGTCCTTGACAAACTCCGCCTGGTTTTCCTTTGTGGAAAGGTCCAGGGTTTGTTTGAGGTCTACCTTTGGCGCTTCACGGCCAAGGTCAACATACCTTTTAATGCGCCGCCAAAAGGCCTCATTCACGATTTCCACCCCCGTCTCAGAAAGCTACCACATAACCCCTTACCGCAATTTTCCGTGAGGGGGTCGTTTCGCAGGCGCAAAGCATTCCACCCCTGCGATTTCACTGTAACCCTCCGTATTTTCGGTTATCACCAGTTTTTCGGTATCACTAGTCCTCTTCCCTCCCCCTACCGTTTCCCTCGCGCCCGTTCGCGGATCACCTGCAGGTTGAGGATCTCGGCCATTTCGAAGCGGGGCGGCACGGAGCCGGGTACAGGCCGCAGGCGCACCGCCGCCGGGAAATAGCCGCAACGCCCGTGCAGCTCGGCCAGGAGCGTCACCGCGCTGAAGTTCAGCGACGGCGGGTTAATAACGATGGGCAGCGTCTGCCACTCTTGCGGCGTGAGCCCGGCCCGGTCGGCCATGGCCGCTACCTGAGGAACTATGGGCTGCTGGGGGTCGATCTGGGCGTCGATTTCGATCACCCGGTCTATCTTTCTCCCGGCAAGTTCTTCCAGTTGCTGTAACTGCTCTGCGGTAAGGGGATGAGAAAAGTTAAGAAGAACCAAAGTTTTTATCCTCCCAGTTCTTTTTTCACCGTTTGTCCTTCTCCGCCTGCGCCTTGCGAAAGTTGAAACTCCCACCTCACCCCTCCGCCTCCGCCAGAACAAAATAGGGCGCAAATTCGGCGATCAGCACGCTGCGGTCCACGTCGTGTTCCGGGTAGTCGAGCCATTCCCTGAGCTTTTCGTAAACGTTGCGGAGTTGGTTGGCTACGGTCTGCTCGCTTTTGCCGAGTGCTTTAGCGATACTAGCGTTGTCGAGGCCCCGGCACGTCAGCCGAACCACTTCACGCTCGGCTTTGGTCAGCCAGTAGCGGAGGAACTCACTTTTCCGCTTCATCTGCGCCTTTCGACGCAACCGCTCGTACCAGGCCACCACCTCCGCGGGGTCGTCTAACTCCGCCACCGTCCGCACAAGGGTACCGGCCTCGGCCCAGCGCAGGACCGGTACCGGAACCAGCCAAACCTTGTCGGCAGGCGAAAGGTGCAACCGGCGTTCCGCACCCGGGTGCCAGCCCTCGGTGACCAGGTGCCAAACGCAATCTTCAGCGCCGAAAAGCAGCTGGGCGACTACCATCCCTATAATTCCCATAACCTTGCGGCCACCCGAAACGCACAGGTGCACCGTTACACCGTGCTGGCGGGCGCGACGGACCTCCACATACAGGGTGCGCAACAGCGTCCGCAGGTCGTCTTGATTACAGAAGTCAACAACCGGTCCCTGGGAGCTAACGATGGGGACCTTCCGCAACTGCACACCTGGATAAAGGCCTTTCGCAAACTCAGCCTCGATTGCCGCCAGCGCCTCCCCTACGCCGGGACCCAAGGTGTAAACCACCGCGACTTCGCCGATGAAGTGCCCATGCACCAAAAGCTGGTCCAGAGTGATGGTTACCACCTGGGGCTCTACGCCGAGGGTGGCAATCAGGACTTCCGCGCTCTCACCCTTGTTAGCTACAACGCCCCTCACACTCATCTTCTCTCCAATTGTTAAGGTATAGCCAAGGCTTCCGATTACCTTTTTCCATAGTAACGGACTACCAGGCAGTAAGACTACTGAACTCCCACAATAAGTAAATTTGTGCCGAAATATGTTAAACGGCATATGTTAACAATATATTAGCATTTTACAGCCTTAAAAAAGGTCAAAATATGTCGATGAAATAGCTTTTTGTTTGCCTGGGTACGTAACCGCAATAAAAAAGCCAAACCGCGGGTTACGCCGCAGTTTGGCGCGGGTGAGTAAACCTGTAAGCCGAGTTCTGTCGAGGGTGGTCATCTGTCTGGGGCACACGGTTGCCCGGTGCCTCTAGCGACCAACCCGGGAACGGAGCGGGCCACTCCATGGTTCCCCTATTTGGTCTTGCTCCGGGTGGGGTTTACCTAGCCAGCCGGTCGCCCGGCTGCTGGTGCGCTCTTACCGCACCGTTGCACCCTTGCCATTTGGGAGGTGAGAGGTCCTCACTTCCCAAATGGCGGTCTGCATTTCTGTGGCACTTTCCCTGGGGTCGCCCCCGCTGGGTGTTACCCAGCACCCTGCCCTGTGGAGCTCGGACTTTCCTCAGGCACGGCCTTGCGGCCCCTGTGCCCGCGACCACCCGATTTACTCACCACATTTATTGTACCACCTTAACCACCAGGAAGCAATCGCGGCACCCCGGAACGGTATCCCGGCCCGCCCTACCCGGTGAGATAGTCGAACGGCTCCTGGTGACAGCGAGAGACGAGGAACTCCACGCTCATCCCGCCTTCCCGGCATCGTTTTTCCAGGTAATCGCGCAAAGGCTCCAGTATTACACGTTCCGTCGCGTAGTGCCCCGCATCAATGAAGTTCAGGCCGGCGGCCAGCATGTCGCGCGCGAAATGGTATTTTATGTCCCCGGTAACAAAAACGTCGGCCCCTGCCGCCCGCGCCTGCGGCCAAAACTCGGCACCCGCGCCGCCACAAACGGCTACCCGCTTGATTTCCCGCTTCTTGTCCCCGCCGGCGCGGATTCCTACCACCCCGAGGGCATCCTTGACCTGCGCCACGAAGTCGGCAAACCGGACGGGCCGTTGTAGGTCGCCTGCCCGGCCGTAGGCCTGTTCGGCGCTAAGTCGCTCAACATTTTCCAGACCGAGCAGCCGGGCCAGAACGTCACTCACGCCTCCCCAAGCGGCATCCAGGTTGGTGTGCGCCGCAAAGACGTTGAGCCGCTCCCGGATAAGGCGCATCAGCAGCCCACCCTGGGGCGTGTCGGCCCGTATACTCCGCAGGGGTTTCATAATGAGGGGGTGGTGGGCCAGGATCATTTCCGCTCCCACGTGCAGGGCCTCATCTACTACCCTGTCGTCCACGTCCAAGGCCAAGAGCACCCGCGTTACCCTCGCCCCAGGGTCCCCCACCTGCAACCCCACATTGTCCCAATCTGCCACCAGTTCCTGCGGCGCGAACTCCATTACCAGGTTACCGACCATCGCACACGTCACCGTCATTCTTTGGTCGCCTCCAATCCAGTCAGGCCGATGACCGGGATCCCAGCTTTACCCGGCCTTTACGGAGTTGGCGCTATCGTCAACGTTTGTTACAGGTTGAACAGCAGGGGCCAAACAGCACTTGCTCTTTGATATTTGCTCCGCGACGGTAAAAGCCGTATCCCGTACCAACTCGCTGATCTGCTGGTAACTGGTCAGCAGTTCCAGGTGAAGGTTGCTGGTGGCTTCTGTCTCCTTGATCCCTTCCACCAGGCGGTGAATGTGCGCCTGACGCAGATCCCTTACAAAAGCAGCTATCTTGGGCTGTTCGAGAATGGCCTGCTCTGCCAGGCAAAAATCGCTTTGCACAAGCGCCTTGTGCGTGGTCCGCATCAGGCTCATCATCTTTTCACCCAGAGCCTGCAGTTCCAGGCGCCCCCGCGAGGAGAATTCGACGCCATGGGTGTGCTTGGTTTCGATCAGGAACTTAATATTGCGTTCCACGATATCTGTGATTTTTTCCAGATTATTTATCACGTGGATGAGGCCCATGGTGTACTCGAATTCGTCGCGGCCCAGCGGCTGGCGGAGAACGCGTGTAAGATAGGCCACCGCCTTCTGGCACAACACGTCCACAACGGTTTCCTTATGGCTTATTCTGTCCAACAGATGTATGTCACCCGTGTGCAAGGCGCGGTCGGCATCGCGAAACATCCGCAAGGTTTCCGCAGAGAGGCGGTTCACCTCTTTGTGCGCCAGGCCCAGGGCCACCGAGGGCGTGGTAATGAGGGCTTCGTTGAGATATTTCGGTTCAAACTCGGGTATCTTTTTGTCAGGCAAGATGAACTCCAGTATTCTGGCCCCATAGTTGTAAAAAGGCAAGAATATGGCAGCCAGACCGATGTTGAAAAAGGTATGGGCATTTGCCACCTGGAACCCCGGAGACGGCGTAAGATAGGTTAGAAAGGCAGCAAACCAGGGAACAAACGGGAACAAGAGCGCGCTGCCACCCAATTTGGAGAAAAAGTGGGCGAGAGCAACCCGTTGGGCCTCCCGGCGCGAACCGATGCTGGCCAGGAGGGCGGTAAACGAGGTCCCGACATTGGCCCCCAGCAGAAGGTAAATGGCTGAGGGAAGATCAATCAGCCTCTGCGTGGTTAAGACCATAATAATACCGACTACGGCAGCGCTGCTGTGAATCAGAAAGGTAAAAATGGCGGCGACAACCAGAGCCAGCACGGGGTTATCGCTCACCATCAGCAGAGCATCCTTGAAGGCAGGAAAGTCACGCAAGGGATGCATGCTTTCGCCAAGAATCTTGAGGCCCAGAAAGAGAAGCCCGAAACCCGTAATGGCCTGCCCGACACGCTTGTGCCGGTCGCGCTTGGCAAAAAAGACGATAGGGGCGCCCACGCCGACGATAATCAGGGAGATCTCCGTAAATTTTAGCGCGATGAGCTGTGCCGTAACGGTGGTGCCGATATCAGCTCCCAGAATTACCGGCAGACACTGCCGTAGAGTCATCACGGCCGCACTGGTCAAGCCGACCAGGATGACGGTCGTCGCGGTACTGCTTTGAAACAGCACGGTTATGGCCGCCCCCACGACTACCCCCAGAAGCGGGCGTCGCGTCACCGATTCCAGGGTTTGACGCAACTGGCGGCCCAGGATTTTTTGTAAGCCTTCGCCCATGACCTGGATGCCGTAGAGGAGCAGACCAATGCCACCAAGCAAACCAAAGACCATTATGACCCAGGAAATTTCCGGCACGGGCGATTTCACCTACCTTGCACTTACCTTACCACCAGTACAGGACACGGCGCCGTACAGAGCACCTTGTAACTAACGCTGCCCAAGAACACCCCTTTAACCGGATTAAGGCCCCGGCTGCCGACGACGATTATGTCGTACCCCTCTTTCGCGGCGTACTCGACGATGGCGCGAGCCGGATCGCCGATCTCGACCACCGTGTCGATCTTCAGTTCCGTGTCCTGGGCTACCGCCTCCGCCATCAGACGCACTTCATCCAGCATGCCCTCGGCCTTTTTTGCCGTCGCTTCCGCCGCCGCCTTTTCCATTTCAAAAGCCTCGCTTAAAACCGTGCCGGGTCCGCGGTACCAGTCAAGGGCTGCCATCACCGGGGGTACCACGTGGATAAGCGTCAGGGTTGCCCCCTTGTTCTGGGCGATAAGTTTCGCGGCAAAGCGCGCCGCACGCAGAGAGTTTTCCGACCCGTCGACTGCTGCAAGAACCTTCTTTACCATCCACCACCCCCGGCCCCGCCCCGTGCGCAACTCACGGCGAAGCCGGGTTCCCCTCCTTTCCCTTGTGCTGGCATTCACAAGCTGCGTTCTTTGCGAATCGCTTGCTACCGTCTGCTACAAGGGGTTAAGCGTAGAAGTGGCGACAAGTTTGGAGTAGCATAGTGATTTTATTCGCTCGTCGTTTGATTGGTATGAGTTTACCACATAAGTCTTTTCAGTTCAACTTACTCAAGCGCCTTAGTTCACAATCAGGCGCCGACTTAAATTTGCCTCCTGACCGGTTCCTCGATACAATGCACCATGAGGATTCAGGGATACATTTTGCCGGAAGGGGGTGTGATCGGGTTGAGAATCGACGGTTACCGGTTTGGCCAGGTAACGATTGATGGCAGAAAATATACCTCTGACGTAATTGTCTTTTCTGATAAAATCGTTTCGTGGTGGCGGCAGGCGGGCCACGTCGTTGCCGTGGCAGACATTAAGGAGATAGCGGCTGCTCGCCCGGAAGTCCTGATTATCGGTACGGGTGCCTACGGCGCCGTGCGCGTTCTGCCCGAGGTGGAAAATCTCCTGTCTTCGGAAGGAATAAAGCTGATCGCCTTGCCAACGCGAGAGGCGTGCGAGAAGTACAACCGGTTACGGGACAAGCATCGCGTTGTAGCGGCTCTGCACCTCACCTGCTAGGAACTCCCAGAATTTTCCCTGCCACGACGCCAAGGGTGCCCTTAAGTTTCCAGGCCCCATCTTTTAGCAAAACATCTGCCCCGTCCGGGTTTGCTGTGCCCGGAAAGTGCTCCCCCAGGATAGGTCAGATTTGTTTCGACCGTTTTGGATCATTTTATCATCGGCCGCAATACACAAAACGCACATATTAAAAGAATTATTCGGAGAAAGCTATTAGAGAAAAAACACAAGAGAGGGGTACTTATGCTAAGCATCTTCAAAGCAATGGCCGCTAACAAACCTCAATTACGAGAATTTGACCCTGCGACAATCCAGAGAATTAAAGAAGGAGCTTACCTTGTCAAAATAATTTCAGAAACCCAAGTTGCTGCCCGAAAATGCGATTTTTATGCCGGTAACGCGGTTGACAGAGAAGTTAAGGACGCCTTCGAAGAGGAAGCCAGATTATTACGGCAAAGTGCCTACGCGTTGCAGAAATATTATGAATCCATGACTATGGAGTGAACAAATAATGAAGTTCACAGATATGGATATGCTTCAAGATTATGAAAAGGATGCCAGAATGGCCGCATTAGCCTATGCCATTATAGAAACAGAAATTGTCGACCGAAATTTGCGCAAACTTATTAGCAAGGCTGCTGCCAATGCTGCCCAATCACAACAAAAATTTGCAGATTTAATATTAAGAAAGGGAGACAGACCTTAGGTGAACAATTTTCACCGCAACTCTCGACGAGGAGACCTCCTTATTACTCCTTTTTCTTTACAAACTGTTCCTCCGATGTGCGCGACAGCCCGGCCAACGGGTAGCGCCTCCTGGCAGCAAGGCCCCTTGGAAAAGATGTCATGGCGCCGACACCAGAAGTCTTCCTGCACCTCTCCGGACGGTTCTTTTGAGGTCTTTCTTTGATTGCCCACGTTAATATCCAGATTACTGTAGTAGACCTGCATACTTATATAGCTGCCTAACTCCCGCTCGGCCACAAACGCGGCGACGAGTTCACGCCGGTCCTTCAAAGACGCGTTTTTGTCCGGCACCTTCTCTGCCCCCCGTTTTTTGGCTTTCCGAGAAGGTTCCGCAGGTTGCTCAATCGAATTCTAGGCATACCTTCCCAATGTGAGGTGAGGGCTCTGTCCGGCCAATCCAAACACTCCGGGAAACCCGTAATCTACACCCTGGGCACCAGCACGCGGGCGCTCCGGGAGTTCCTGGAAATATTGGAGCGTTACGGCATCGCCCTCGTTGCCGACGTGCGGCGCTTCCCGGCGAGTAAACGCTACCCCCACTTCAACCGCCCCGGCCTGTCCGCGCAACTTTCCGCAAACGGCATCGCCTACCACTACCTCGGAGACAAGCTAGGCGGCTACCGACCGGGGGGCTACGAGGCCTACATCAGAACTGAAACCTTCCGCGAGGGCGTTGAAGAGCTGGCATCCCTGGCCAAAAGTGCCCCGACCGCCATTCTCTGCAGCGAGCGTTTCCCCTGGAAGTGCCACCGCCGCTTCATCGCCGCGCGCCTGGCCGCGGAAGGCTGGAGGGTGGTCCACATCATCGATGCGGAAAGAGTCTACATCCCGCCGGACCCTGGGTGCAACGGTTCTCCGGCGGCGCACGGGTCTCCTGCAAACAAATCCGAGAAATAACCCCCCTGACCCTGGGGTCGGTGCAGCTTGCTTCAGGTCCGTAGGCCGCTCCGAAGTCCCGGGCGAACCGCTCCGAGGTTTTCAGGTTCCGGGAAAGCCTCTCCTGGTCTCCGGGCGCGAGACCCAGATCGGAGGACAACAAATCTATTCCCGGAAGAACTTCCGCCACTCCTCCTTGCCCAAAAAGCTGTCCTCGGCGTTGGCTTCCATTTCCCGAAACATCGCGAAGGGTACGGCAAAGGTCATTACGTCCCTTGGTTACCGAACCCTCACCCGGTGCCGCCACCGAGGCAGCCGAAAGTCTGGCGGTCCGCAACGGCGGTTTTCCCCCGGGCCGCACTGGCAAAGAGCCACATTATGCAGCCCCACGCATCCTCCTTAAACCGCACGGCTCCGGTAGGTTTTTCGTCAGCCCACAGCATTGCAACGGGGTTCAATCTCAGGCTGATCAAGGCGGCGATTTTGCTTTCCACCCTTGTTGCCTCCCCACAGGCGATTTGGAAAAGAATTATAGCCCATTATACCACGTTTGCTCCAGCACAGACATCCTCCCGATCGCGTCAACCCACTGCCGGATAATACCGAGTCCCCACCATCCGCAGAAAACGAGCGATTAGATGAGCGGTAAATCCCGGCTGATTCCCGGGACACCACAGGCGGGGTTCACTCCGGGCATCGGAAGGAATAAAGCTCAAAACCACGAAATCGTTAACGGGAGAAGATTAGGAATGCCCGAATTAGACGGCCGGCGCCGCAAACGGGTTATTGTCAAGGCCAGTTGTATATAGCCTTAAACACCCGTAAGTGAAAACGTTCGGAGGTGCGCGAATTGAGATTCGTTATCAGCGAAGAGGTGTTCCGGGTCCTGCCCACGGTATGCTTCGGAGTAGTTGTGGCAAAGGGCATCGATAATCACGGCCCCCGGACCGAAATAAACGAGCTGCTCGACCGAATCGTCGAAACCGTCAAAGACAAATTCAGACAGACCAGGTTGAAAGAGCACCCTGATGTTCTGTGCTACCGCGAAGCCTTTCAAAGGCTGGGTATAAACCCGAACAAATTCCCCTGCTCGGTGGAAGCGCTTACCGCCCGGGTATTGAAGGGCGGCACCCTGCCTGACATCAACCCCGCCGTGAACCTGGTCAATGCTATCTCCTTAAAATACACCCTGCCCATGGGAGCGCACGACCTGGACACCGTTCAAGGGGATATGCACGTCCGTTTCAGCCGGGCCGGTGATGTTTTTGTGCCTTTCGGCCAGAGTGAGCCCGAAGTATTGGAAGAGGGCGAACTCGTATATGCCGACGGCCGGGAAGTAAGAACCAGAAGATGGATTTGGCGGCAAAGTGATAGGGGCAAGGTCACCAACGAAAGCACGAACATCTTCTTCCCTATTGACGGATTCGCCGACCGGAACCGTCAAGCCGTTCTGGCCGCCAGGGAGGAACTGGCGGACTGTCTGCAGCGGTACTTTAATTGTAGAATTGAACGGTTTTATCTCGATGCTGCTAACCGGATCGCGGTGTTTTGATCTTGTGGACAATTCCCCAGTTCTGCCGCTAGAGCTACCTGCCCGTCCGTTCCTCGTTGATCGAGCTTGCTCGGAACTCGCCTGTTACTTTCAGTCCCCTTGTCTTCGGGGCATTGGTTGCAACAATATGAACAGGAAAGAGAGGGAAAGGTGGTTCTTTTCTTTCAGTCCCCTTGTGTGTTCGCTAATATAAAAGTTGACCAGTTTAGCCCCTGACGCTAACGGCCCTGTTGCCAAACTCCTTAAGCCTGAAGGATTCTTGCGGATCATGTAGAATTCTCCTCCATAAAAGACAGAACATGG
>ENA-ORXB01001398-ORXB01001398.1-sediment-metagenome-genome-assembly--contig:-NODE-1398-length-29077-cov-18.070552_pt1 | contig 29077 bp, 22 predicted proteins | sample MGYA00237863_ERZ511475 | MGnify/ENA primary metagenome ERZ511475 (study PRJEB26305, sample SAMN06343858) | sediment metagenome | isolation source: hot spring sediment | place: Canada: British Columbia... | reverse complement strand
GCGCGCTGCTCAGTCGCGGCTCGTGGGCGCAACTCGCCGCGCCCGACTGGAGCGAAGGCTACTACAGCTCGCAGGGCGCGCCGCCCACAGCACAACTCAGCGGCGATACGCTCACCCTGCGCCACACGGTCAGCCCCGAACTCGGCGCGCTGACCGAGACGCTGCGCAAAATCGCCCCTGACGCGCTGGAGTGGCGACTGGAAGCGGAGTGGCGTAGCGAGAAGCCCGCGATTGTGGAGTGGTGTCTGGGGCTGTGGAACGCCGACTATCTGCTGGGCGCGACGCTGGCAGGGGACGGCGCGCTGGCGACGATAAGCCTCTCGCGCGAGCCGCGCACACTGGAGAACGACGCGCTCTTCACGGGACGCCAATTCGCGCTGGATGCGCGGCTGGCGACGGTAGAGGTTTCGGGCGAAAACTTGCATGTGTTGGACGGCAGGGGCAGCGCGCGCTGGTGGTCGCGCGAGACGCCCACGCTGTGGGTCGGCGTGCTGCGCCGCGAGTTGCAGCAGGGGGACAAGCTCACGCTCACGATGCGCCTGCGGGTTCTGCCCAAGCCGCTGCCTGCGCCCGCCCAGCCGCTGACGGTGAACGCGCCCGTGCAAGCCGTGCCCGACCGCTGGAAGCCGCAGCCGCGCGAGCCTGAACTCATCCCACCGCCCAAGATCCTGTGGCGCGACACGGGCGAGCCGTTCCGACTGCCCGCCGACCGCCCCGCGCAGATTGTCGTTGAGGAGGACGCTTACCGCCCCGCCGCCGACGCGCTCGCCCGCGAGTTGCAACGGTATGGGATACGCGCGGAGGTGCATACAGGAACGATTGATGACCCCCTCCTTAAGGTTCCCCCTGCGAGCAGGGGGAACCGAGTAGGCGCGCAGCTCAGTTCCCCCGCGAGCGAGGGAAACCAACGCAGCGGTTCCCCTCGCGAAGTGGCGGAGACCGACCCTCTGCTCGGTTCCCCTCGCGAAGCTGGGGGAACCTTAAGGAGGGGGGTAATTACTGACCAAAAAATAGGTGCTGTCTTCATCGGCGGCAGCTCTGCGCTGCAACGCAAGCACCCCGTGCCCGACCAGCAGGGCGCATACTTCCTGCAAGTCGCCGCCGGCGGGGTGCGCATCATTGGGCGGCTGCCCGAAGGCGCGTTCTACGGGGTGCAGACGCTGATGCAGTGGCTGCAGCCTACCGAAGGCGCGCTGCACGCCGCGCCCGTGCGCATCATCGACTACCCGCACCTCAAGTGGCGCGGCGTCCACCTGTTCGGCAGCACGGAGGCGGGCTTCCTGCCGCGACTCATCGAGCATGTGATTGCCCACGCGAAGTTCAACCACCTCGTGCTGGAGTGCGGCTACGGGCAGTGGGAGACGATTCGCGATGCGTGGGTGGACATCTCCGCGCCGAAGAGCCTGCTGCGCGAGGCTGTGCAAGTTTCGCGCCAAAACCTGCTCGAACCTATCCCGCTAATCCAGTCGCTGGGGCACATGTATTGGGCGTTCCGCAACGACGCGAACAAGCACCTAGCGGAAGACCCCGACACCCCGTGGGCGATTGCGCCGCGCGGCGCAGAAACGCGCCCGTTCCTGCAACGGCTCTACGACGAGGTGTTCGAGGTGTTCCAGCCGCGCCATTTTCATGTCGGGCTGGACGAGGTGACCCTGCGCGGGCGGTTCCCGAATCGACCCGAAAGTCGGGGCGCGACGGTCGCGGAGCTTTTTACCGAGCATGCCGAGTGGGTACATAGCGAGCTGAAGCGTCGGGGCATTAGTCGGGTACTAATGTGGGGCGATGTGTTGCTGGCGCGGGGCGAGGCGAACGACGGCGGCGCGCACGCCGAAAGCCCCGACGCGGCGCGCTTCACCCGCGAGCGGCTCAGTAAGCTGCCCGACCTCGTGATTTGCGACTGGCACTACACCCCCGCCGAGCCAGAGCGCTACATCAGCCTCGATGTGCTGCAACGGGCGGGCTTCAAGGAAATTATCGCCACCACCTGGTACAACCCGCGCAACATCGCGACCTTCGCGAAGGCGGCGCGCCAACGCCGAATCGCGGGACTGCTGCAAAGCACTTGGGCAGGCTACAGCCTCAACGAAGGCACGCTGAACACCATCGAGCTGCGCCAGTTCGTCGCCTACCTGCTGGCGGGCGCGTATGCGTGGGACACCGACCTGCCGATGCCCGAATTGCTCCCCTACGACTTCGAGCGGCTGTTTATCGAACGCTATCGGCGCGCGGCGGTTCCGCTGCAGGCGCGCGCGGGGTTCATCGTTGACCTCTCGGCGGCGTATAACTTTGACCTGACGACGCTCAGCCCGCTGTTTGCGCAGTTGCCGAGGGGTGAAGTGTGGCTGGGGGGGCACAAGTTTGTATTGGGCGAGCGTACTGTTGAAACCCCCTCCTTTAGGTTCCCCCTGCACGCAGGGGGAACCGCGCCTGCGCGGCTTCCCGCATCAGCAAGGGAAGTTGCACCGACTCGGTTCCCCTCGCGAAGCGGGGGGAACCTTAAGGAGGGGGGGCAGGCAACCAACGCCCTCATGCTTGCCAGCTACCTCGCGCCCGCGCCGATGCCGCGTGAGGTGCGCATTCCGCTGGAGCGGCGCGCGCAGTCGCTGTACCTGCTCCACACGGCTGGCTGGCAGACCGAGCAGGGCAGAGAGGTCGGACGCCTTGTGGTGGAGTACGCCGACGGCACGCAAGCCGAGCAGCCGATTCTATACGGGCGACACCTGCGGGCGTGGAACGACCGCCTGTACGTGCTGGAGGGGCTGCCGCTCTGGCGGGCGCGCGATGCGGAGGGCAACCTCGCCACCGCGCGCATGCTACACTGGCGCAACCCACACCCTGACAAGCCGCTCCGCGCCCTCCGCTTCGTCGCGACCGACCCCATCGCTGGCTGGACGCTTCTCGCGCTTAGCGGCGAGTAGGCGCGCCCTGTAATTTCCACCTACCGCTGCCGAAAATCCCTATGGAATGCGTATCCTGGTGGTGGACGACGAGCCGATGGTGCGATTCCTGCTCGTGCGCTTCCTGGAAGAGGAAGGGCACACGGTGGACGAAGCAGCGGACGGCATCGAGGCGCTTGAACATCTGAACCGACGCGCCTACGACCTGCTGATCACCGATGTGCATATGCCGCGCCTGAGCGGGATTGACCTTGTGCGCGCCCTCTGCCGTCAAGGAAACCGTATTCCGCTGGTCGTGATGGATAGCTATCCCGACCTATTTACGGAGAGCGATGTCGGCGTAGAGGCGTTCGCCCTGCTTGCGAAGCCGTTTGACCTCAGCGAGGTGCGCCGCGTTCTCCGAATGCTGGAACCCCAACCTGTATGAGGTGATTGTCATGCGGATGGCTTACATTTTGGCAGGCATTCTGATAGGCGTCGGATGGTGTTATGCACAGCGCACTTCGGAGACCGCCGAGTGGCTGTTTGCTGACCCGCAAGAGGTCGTCAAGACCGCCACGCGCACGGAGAAGCCTATTGCCGAGTCGTTCACCACCGTGCGCGTGTTGACCCGCAAGGAGATTGAACTCAGCGGCGCGCAGACCATCCAGGAGCTGCTGGAGCGGATGGTCGTGGACTTCGAGGGGCAGGAGTCGTCCCAGCATCGGTTTTTGAGCATGCGCGGCGCGTACAGCGCGTCGGAGTTCAACGAGCGGATGCTGTTTCTGCTGGACGGGCAGCCGCTGAACGACCCCATTCTGGGCAACTTCTCCGCGATGAGCCTCAGCACGCACGACATCGAGCGCGTTGAGGTGGCGTTCGGACCCGGTTCGGCGATGTACGGACCAAACGCCTTCGCGGGTGTGGTGAACATCATCACGCAGCAGGAGTCGACGGCGCGTCCGTCGCTGTGGAACGGCTACACGGGGCGCGGCGGCTATAACGCCTCGCTGCGCTGGATGACCGACCCCAGCAGCCCGACGCGCATCAGTCTGCAGAGTTCGCTCTGGCGCGACCCAGGCAGCGACCGCATCCGCAACAACGACGCGACAGTGCGCACGGCGCGCCTGTTCGCCTCCAGCGGAACCCCAGAGCGCGGGCAGTGGCGGTTCAACTACCTCTACTCCGATTTGGAGCGCGGGCAGGTGGGCATGCGCTACTTCACCTACCCGACGCCGACCGACCGTAGCCACTGGCGCACGCACTACTGGCAACTGGAGTACCAGCGGCAGTTCGGCGCGACCACCCAGACGGCGCGCCTATATGGACTGAACGGCACGATTGTGTTCAACAAGGTGCAGACGCAGCCGCCGCTGACGGGCAACGAGCCGCGCACGCGCATGCCCTTCTCGCAAAGCATGCTGGCTGCCGAGACCTACTGGCAGTGGCAACTGCCGAACACACAGCTGCTGGCGGGCGCGGACTACCGCACGATGCGCGTGAGCAGCCAGAACCATCTCGGCGGCGCGCACACCGCGCAGAACTTCGCCCTGTACGCGCAGGCGGAGTGGCAGCTGGGGCGATTCCGCCCGATTCTGGGCGCACGCTACGACGACCATTCTGTATATGGCGAGCAGTTCAGCCCGCGCGCGGGGTTCACCTATGTTGCCGATTCGCAGAACCGCTTCCGCGCCTCTATCGGACGCGCCTTCCGCGCGCCCAGCTTCATCGAGATGTTCCTGCAAAACTATTATGTGTGGATGCCGATTGGCGGCAATCCCGTACCGCTGAGTATCGAGGGCAAGGCAGATTTGCGCCCTGAAATCACGGTCAGCACAGAGTTGGGCTACCGCTACCTGCATCCGCGCTGGCAGCTGGACATCTCCTACTTCACGGCGCAACTGGATGATGTGGTTTCGGTGTTCCTAAAAGACCCGAACCAGCCCACGCTGCGTCAATACAACAACCTCTACAGTTTCCGTGTCTGGGGCTGGACGAGCGATGTGGTCGTCAAACTGTCGCCAGAGTGGACGCTGAACGCGAGCTACATGTATGTGCACTACACGGGCGGCGTAGAGGAGGACTACAAGCCTGCCCGCGACCGTGTTGTGATTCGCCTTGCCTACTGGCGCGAGCGCGGGCTGAGCGGGCAGCTGACCTTCAACTACCCCGCCGTCGGGCAGGGATTCACGAACGCCTACGGCTGGAACACCTATATGAACCTTGTCTACCGTATGGACGCGCGCAGCCGCTGGAACCTGCGCATCGACAATCTGTTCAATGTGCGCACGGAGATGGCGCGCTGGGTGCCGGGCGGGCGGCGCAGCGTGTGGTTCACCTACCAACGCGACTGGTGAGAGCGTGCAACGGATTGGAACGGTCGTCGGAGTTTGGGGGGTCGTGTGCGCGCTGCTGTATGGGCAGGGCGTGGATGTAGCGATTCTGCAGAGCGGGGAAGGCGGTTTCTATACGGAAGCCGTGCAACGATTCCACGCCACGCTGGAACAGCAGGGCTACAGTCTGCAGACGCTGACCTTCGTCCTCAAGGGCGACCGTTCCGACCAAGACCTCCCACGCCGTATCCTTGAGAAGCGCCCGAAGGTCATCCTTGCCGTCGGTACGAACGCTGCCAAAGCCCTACGCGCGTACTACGAGAAGGTTCCTCCCCAGCAGCAGGCGCCTGTGGTGTTCCTGCAGGTACTTGATCCCGTCGGTGAGGGGCTAATCCAAAGCGTGGAGCGCAGTGGCACGCGCTTTGCAGGCGTTGCGCTGACCGTGCGCCCGCAGCGACAACTCAGCGCGCTGCGCGATGTCGCGCCCGAAGCCAAGCGTGTGGGGGTCGTCTACAATCCGAAAGACACGGTCTCGCAACGCTTGATCGAGCAAGCGCGCGAGGATGCGGCGCGTGTGGGCGTTGCGCTGCATGAGGCGACCGCAGAACACGCTTCGCAAATTGGCGACGCCCTCAAGTCGCTGGAGGGCAAAGTGGACGTGCTGTGGCTGATTCCCGATCCTGTGTGCGCCGCGCCTGAGCCATCGCAGCGCGTGCTGGAGTTCGCCGAAAGGCACCGTCTTCCCGTACTGGCGTTCGCGGGCGCGTTTGTGCAACGCGGCGCGCTGGTCGCCACAGGCGTCGATATGGCGGAGCAGGGCGCGCTTGCCGCCGAGCAGGTGATGCGTATTTTGGAAGGCGAGCCGCCCGAATCGCTACCGCTGCTCACCCCCCGACGCACCTTGACCTTCTACAATCTCAGAACAGCGCGTCGGCTCAACCTCACGATTCCCGATATGCTGTTGAACCTCGCAGCGAAGGTGTATGAACAATGAAACGCTTAGGGCTTCGGGAGCGGCTGCTGCTGTTTTACGCGCTGATGGCGATTACGCCTGTGGGGCTGTCGGGCGCGCTGCTGTATGTGTACCTCAACAGTCAAGTCTCCCGCTCCGCCCAGCAGTTTCAGCAAGGCGTGCAAGCGGATTTGCAACGCTCGCAGCAGGCAATTCAGGGAAGCGCGGCGGCGACCCTGCGCAGTTCGCAGCAGCAGATGCAGCACAAAATCACCCGCCACATGGACACCTCGCGCGAGCAAATGCTGGATCAGCAGAAAAGTCTGCTGAAAGAGACCGTCGGCGCGCTCCAACAGACGACCGAGAACGCTTTACAGCAGACTGAGCGCAACACGCTGCAGAGCCTGAACCGCACGCTCTCACAAGTGGATCGGCAGGTGCAGTCGGTTCAGGAGCAGTCGCTGGCGTCGTTGCAGGAGACGACGGCGCGCGCCACGCGCGACGCGCTGCAACAGGTCATCTCGAGCCACCTGACCCAGCTGAGCGCACAGGTCTCGCGCCAGGTGGAGAGCCTGCTGCGCAACTACACAGCGCAGCTGAGCCTGATTGCCCAGCAGCCCGCGATTCAGCAGGGGAGCGAGCGCGAGAGCCGCTGGATTTTGCAGGCGCTCCAAGACCGCGAGCCTGCCTATCGCTACTTGGCGCTGTTAGACAGCACAGGCGCGCCCGTTGTGGCGTTCGGCGACCCGCCCGACGACGCGCACCAGCTGCAGGAGACACTCCACGCCTTGTGGACGCAGGTCGAGCAGAACCGCGAGATTGTGCTTGGGGAGCCTGCACTCTACAAAGTAGATGGCAAGCAGCAACCGCTTGTCCCGATGATGGCGCCCGTGAGCCAGATGGGGCAGGCGTTTCGCGGGACGGTGTTCGCGTTGGTGAGCCTGGACGAAATCAGCGCGCTTACACGCACCTTCCGTGTGGGCGAGCAAGGCGTGGCTATGCTCGTGCAGCGTCAAGGCGTGATTATGGCACACCCCGACTCCAAGCATGTCGGTAGCCCTACGCCCCATGCACGCTTGATTGCGGGCAGCTCACTACAAGCGCAGTTCGAGGTGTACCCGACCTCTGAAGGCGACCAGCTGGTTGCCGCTGCGCCTGTGCGCCGCTTACAAGCCTGGCTGCTGGTCGTGCAGCCTGCTGACGAAGCGTTTCGCCTGGCGACCGAGCTGCAGGCGAGCGTGCAGCAGAACTTCGCGCAGCAGCGTGAGGCGACCACCCGTGCGCTGCGTCGTACCCGCGACCTTGCGCAAGCCCAAGTCGCCGCGCAGGTGCAAGCGGAACAGCAGCGTGTCCGCCAACAGATACGCAACTCGGAGCGGAACGCGCTCCAACAATCTGAAAGGACGCTCGCGCGCCTCTCCGAAACGCAGCAACGCACGCTTGTCGGCGCAGTGGCGGAGTCGCTGCGCACCGTGCAGAACGATCTACAGGAAAACCTCACCCGCCAGTTGACCCAAGCCTTCGAGGAGACGAGCCGCTCGCTTGCCGCCAGCGTGGACGAACTCCGCTTCAGCATCGACGCGCGCCTGCGCGATGCGTTCGTGATTGCGCTGCTGTGCCTGCTGGCGTTTTTGCTGTTCGGCGCGGTGTTCCTGCACCGTGCGCTCGTGCGTCCGCTACGCGCGCTGGTCAAGGTCACGCACGAAATCGCCGCGGGCGATTTGAGCAAGCGCGTCGTGCTGCCCAACCGCGGCTGCCCCGACTTGGACGACCTCGCCGACTCGTTCAACCACATGGTCGACGCCGTGCAGCAAAGCCAAGAGGAACTCAAGCGGGCAGAGGCGCAGCTCATCCAGTCCAGCAAGCTCGCCTCGCTGGGCACGCTCGCTTCGGGCGTCGCGCACGAGCTGAACCAACCACTGGCGATTATCCGAGCGATTGCCCAGCAGAACCTCGACACGCTGGATCAGATGACCACCCCCCAACTGGTACATACGCTGCGCGAAGACCTGCAAATTATCCATCGCCAGACGGTGCGCATGAGCCAGATTATCCAGCACCTGCGCGCGTTTTCGCGCAAGCCACGCGAGGAATTCGAGCCTGTGAACCTGAACGAGGTCGCGCAGAACGCGCTCATCCTGCTGCGCGAGCAGCTGCGCCAGCGCGGGATTGCCCTCATCGAAAACTACGCGCCCGACCTACCCCCTGTGCTGGGCGAGGCGAACTCGCTGGAGCAGATTGTGATCAACCTGCTGACTAACGCCCGCGACGCGCTGGAGAACCACCCCGACGGGCAGATTGCCATAGAGACAGCAACCTACGACGACGGTAAGCGCGTCTACGCCGAGCTGCGCGTGCGCGATAACGGACCTGGCGTGCCCGAAGACATACGCCCGCAGATTTTTGACCCGTTTTTCACGACCAAAGACCCCAACAAGGGCACAGGGCTGGGGCTGGCAATTTCGTTGGAGATTGCCCAGAAGCATCACGGATTCCTGATGCTGGGCGAGGCGGAGCAGGGCGCGGCGTTTATCCTGCGGATTCCCGTTGCGGAATCGCGTCAACAGGCGGCGTAGGCATACGAATCCTGCCCGCCGTTCGGTACAATTGAAAGCGTGCGGCGTCTAAAGGCATGAAGGCGCGATGATGGAACCGAAAGTGCACTGCCCTGAGTGGGAGGAGAAGTTGAGTCTTTATGTGGACGGGGTGCTGAACCCGTTCGATGAGAACGCGGTGGAGGCGCACATAGCCCGTTGCGCGTCGTGCCGTGCGACGGTAGAGTTGTGGCGCGCGGTGGGGCATTCGGTGCGTCGGTTGCCGCGTGAGTTGCCGCCGCCGTACCTGCGCGAGGCGATTTTGGCGTCTACGACCCGTCGTCGGTCGCGCGCGCGCCGCTGGCTGCCGAGTTGGCGCACGCTTGCGCCTGCGCTGGGCGTCGCGCTGGGGCTGGCGTGGCTGACGCTACCGCGCCCCGCGCTTGACCAGACGCCGACGACGGCGACCGTTCCGCTGCCGCGCGTGGAGACCACGCTGCCGCTGGCGTCCGTGCCCGCCGAAACGACGAAAGCCGAGCCGTCGCCCCGCGCCCCGCTGGTGATTCTGTTGCAGTCGTCGCCTGCGTACCGCACGGCGTCGCCTGCGCCGCGCTGGACGCCCAACACGCGCATCAGTCCTGCAACAACCCTGCAGGAGAGCGCGTCGCCCGTCGTCGTGTGGAGCGACTCTGCGCCGCGCTTCAGCCCGACCGACACCACGCGCCCGTCCATCATCACGGAGATTGCTGACAAGAGCGAAAGCGACCTGACCCCGCCGCTGCCTGCGATTGCCCCCGCGAACTTCCCGCCGACTGAACCTGCACCTGCCGCCGCGACCCGCGACCTGACCGACTGGCTGATGCGCCTGAACCAGCAACTGCGTGAGGAAGACCGCCAGCGCATCGCGGGCGCGTCGAGGCGCGACCCGAACCGAGGCGGCTTCTTCGTGCCGATTGTGAGCGTGGATCTCAAATGAGGGCAGATAGATTGGCTGCGCCCCCCTCCTTTAGGTTCCCCCCGCTTCGCGAGGGGAACCAGCGCGGGTTTGGTTCCCCCTGCGTGCAGGGGGAACCTTAAGGAGGGGGTCTGTAGGGAAAATGAGAACAATCGCGCTTGTCGGGCTGGTGGGGCTTGCGCTGCACGGCGCGGCGCAAGAGAGCGCGCAATCGCTGCTGGATCTCAGCAGTGTGGCGAAGACACCAACGCCTGTCGCCTCCAGCACGACAGGCGAAGCGACCTCCGACCTGATGCCCGGCAACGGCACGCGCGGCGGCTACACCACCCGCTACGCGCCGATAATCCCGTACTCCGAGTCGGTCTATGTGGACGGTAAGCGACTGCAGCGCGAGTTAGACTACTGGATCGACTACGCTTCGGGCAGCATCGCGTTTGCGCAACCCGTCCGCCGCATCTCCACCGTGCAGGTCTACTACCGCTATGACCCGCAGGGCAAGCGCGAGGGCATGACGGGCGCACTGCCCATCCTCACGCTGTCGTTCGGGCAAGGGGGCAGCCTGAACGCGCTGTATATGCCTGGTATTACGGAGACCACCCGCGACGGCGCGGCGTACCGCCTGAGCGCGTATGGCATGCAGAACGCGCTGCGCTTCGGCGGCGGGACGCTGCAGGGCTACTTCTTCGTCGGCTCGCGCGAGGTGGTCAACGCCTACGCCGCGCCGAACACGCGCGACCCACAAAAACCGAACATCGCCCCGTCTGAAACGGCGCAGTTCATCGTGCAGCAACTGCAACTGGACACAGGCGCGCTGCAAATCCGCGCCAACTACCAAGACATCGGCAAGGGCTTCTCGGCGCAGAAGATGCTGGGCATGCAAAGTGGGCTGGACGCGAACCAACTCGCGGCGTGGGAGCGCGAGCGGGGCATCAAGCGCTACGACTACGCCGTCGGACTGAAACTGGGCGGCGCGTCGCTGCAACAGACCCAACTGCGCATCCAAGACGATAAGGGCGCGATTGAGCAGCAGGGCTGGCAACTCAGCAGCAATTGGCTGAATCTGAACTGGACGCGCCGCGAAGCCGCCGCCGAGTTCGCGCGGTTCAAGGATCTCGGCGACGCGCAGAAAGGCGACTGGGAACGCGAGCGCGGGCTGGTGCGCGAGCAACTCGCCGCCAACTTGCAACTCGCCCCCAACAGCGCGCTCAAGTACGACCAACTGCTGCTCAAGCAGGGCGGGGTGCGAATCGAACGCGACCTGTACGCGCTGGAGACCCCATGGCTGAAAGCATCGCGCATGCAGCAGCGCGTCGGGGAGGGCTTCACCCGCTTCGGCGACCTCGCCGAGGGCGACAAGGGGCAACTCGCCCGCGAGGCGGGCATGCAGCGCGACCAGACGCATCTCGAAATCACGCAACCGAACTTCAAACTCGCCGCCGCCGAGCAGGAAATCCGCTCGCCCACAGGCGCACTGGAACGCGAGAGCCTCAAGGTGGAGACGGAACACATCGTCGTGGAGCATACGCATCGCGCCGTCTCGCCCGAATTCGGCAAACTGCCCAACCTCGCCCCGCATGAGCATCAGCAACTCGTCGAAGAGGTGCGCCAGTTCCACGACACGGCGAACGCCGCGCCGTTTGATCCCAACCACGACCTGCCGCTGCTGATGCGCGAGCAGGGGCTGGAGCGCACCCTGCAGCGCGTGGAGGTCAAACCCGCGAAAGACCTCAGCCTGCAGATGCGCCGCTACGAGACCGCCAACCGCGCGGGCGAGGGCGACCTGAAGGGCGTCCAGTGGCAACTGCGCACACCCACCCTGCAACTGCGCATGCACGAGCGCAACATCGCGCCGAGTTTCAACCGCCTGCGCGACCTCACGCGCATCGAGCAGATGCTGTTCCACAACGAGCAGGGTATCCATCGGTTTGACTGGGACGCCGCGATTACGACCAAGCAGTTCGGGCTGGCGGTCTCGCAGATGCGCGTGCGCGAGATTGGCGCGGGGCTACACCGCCTCAGCGCGCGGCTAATCCACCCCGTCGTCGAACTGCACTACCACCAGCGGCAGGTGGACGCCGACTTCGCGCGGGCGCACGACCTCGCCGACCCCGAACGCGACTTCTTCGCCCAACTGCGCGGCTATCGCCAGCAGGACTGGACTGCCAAACTGCGCCCCGCCCAGAACCTGCAACTGGAACTGTTCGGCTTCCAGGCAAGCAACCCGCTGGAGCGCATCGCCAACCGCCGCCAACGCTACCGCATAATGTGGCAGCCCGCCAAAAACCTCACCGTCGGACGCCAGCAGGACGAGTACGAATCGGACAAGACGCTGGAACGCCTCTACCAAGACGAGTACGACCGCAGCGACCTGCAGTATCATCTCGGCTGGGGTCAACTGAACGCCTATCAGGAGCGACGACGCATCGGCGGCACGCTGGCGAACCCGCTGTACCAAGATTCAGAATACTGGCGGTTCCAGTCCAGCGCGGTGCGCAACCTGAACCTCGCGCTGGAGGAGCGACGCACGACCGCCACAGGCGCGCCCAGCGAGCGGTATCGGCACTATCAGACCGCCTACACGCTGAACCCGCGCACGAAACTGCAACTGGCGCATATGGAAGCCAATCGCGGCGGCGCGCCCGACGAGAGCGCGCAGCAAATCGGGCTGGAGTACGAACTCAAGCCAGGCGCGAAACTCACCTTCTCCGAGACGCGCCGCGCCAAAGAGGGCGCGAACGGCGACCGCGTGCTGTCGGCGGGGCTGACCCAGAGCGTCTTCGGCATCCTGAGCATCGGCGGCGCATACCAAGAGCAACGCATCGACCGCACCAACACCCGCGCCCAAAGCCAAGTGGTCATCCAAAGCGCGAAGCCGTTCAACTTCTTGGGGCTACAGGAGTTCCAGTTCGACTTCCGCTACGGCGCGCTGGCGGATCGCGGGATGTGGCAGCAGGAGAACAAGCACTTCACGGCGCAGGCGGTCGCGTTGCGCCACAAGGTTGCGGGCGGCTATGTCGGGCTGTATGTGCCGGGGCAAGGGCGCGCCGTGGATCGGTACTACCACCTCGAATCGCCGCCACACCCGCTGCTGACCTACCGCCTGCTGTATAAGACGCGCACCTACCAAGACGGCAGGCTGTTCCTCGTGCGCCACTACAATGTCGCCTACAAACTGGACGGTCGGCTGACGCTGACGCACGAGTTTCAGACGCACCCAGAGCAGGCGAACGCGCAGGTGGTGCTGGGGTCGGTGCTGCAGCCGACGGGCTTCTCGGCGTGGGGGCTGGAGTGGCGCTGGACGCCCCGCATCCTGCTGCGCGGCGACTACCGCATCGAGTGGAACGACCAGCAGAACCGTCGCACGCGGCGCGGCGGGCTAACCCTCAGCGCGAACCAAGCCGACGGACTGCAATACAACTTCGGCTACCGCGTCGATTCCGAACGCTTCGGCGCGCGCAACGCGATTGCGCACACCTTCTTCCTCTCCACCGAGCGCAAACTCGACTCGGAGAACTTCCTGATGTTCGGCTTCCAGTGGACGCACTACGAGCGTCGCCCCGACCCAAGCATCCCGCGCGACCAGCAGCGCCTCGTGCTGGAGTGGCGCAAGCCGTTTTAAGCCGTCTCAATCTGCCCCATCAGCCATTCCCAGCCTTTTTGGATGCGCCCGAAGCCGCGCAGGTTGCCCGCATACTGCAGGGCGCGTTCCCGTTCCCCCTGAAGGAGTTCGCGGAGCAGGCCGTGTGCCTCCTCGCGAAAGCGTTGAGCGTCCAGCGCATCATAGCGCGCCTGCAGGTCATCAGGGCACTCCAGCGGCAGTCCCAGCGGCGCGAGCAGGTCGCACGCTTCCAGCAACGCGCGCACGCGCCCGCACTGCAAGGTCGGGGATGGCGCAGGCGATTCCAGCGCGGCGAGTTGTTCGCGTCGAACGCGCCGCCACACCTGCAGCGCGTAATCAGCGTCTACCGCCTCGTCGCCGAACGACCGTATCCAGCGTCGGGACAGCCCCTTGATTTCGTTGGGGATGTGGTCGTTGCGCCAGCGTTGTTGCGCCTGTCGCAGGATCTGGTGGAGCGTCTCGGCGCGTTGATGCAGGCGCAGCAGGGCGCGTCGGACGCCCGCAGCGCACTCGGGCGGGGGGTGCTGCGCGGCGACCCACTCGGCGAGGCGCAGGCAGTCGTGCAGGGCGTTTAGCGCACGCACGATGCGCCGCAGCCGACGCTTCCACAGCGCGACGCGCGGCGACGGGTAGCCCTTCGCGAACAGCGTCAGGCAGGTCTGCAGCCGATGCGCCGCCGCACGCGCGTATTCTACCGACTCCAAGTCGTCTGGCGCGTGCGCAGATAGCCGCGCATGCAGGGCGCAGACGCATTCGATTGTCTGCCGTGCGCCGTATGCCAGAAACCCCTCCCTGCGCATAGCGAGAGTGTACCTCGCGTCGGGTACACTCTTGGCAGGGGACGGAGATGCGGAAAACCATTATGGGATGTAGCATAGCACTCGGCGCGGTACTCATCAGTGGCGGCGTCGGGTGGGTCATCGCAGGGACGCGCGTGAAAGCCAATCCCAGCGCGAGCGAGCGTACCTTCACCGTTGAACGCGGCGAGGTGAGCGTGGAGGTCAACGAATCGGGCGCGGTGGAGCCTGTGCGCGTGGTCGAAATCAAGTCGCGCGTGCCAGGGCGCATCGAGACGCTGCTGGTAGACGAGGGCGCGATTGTAGAGCAGGGGCAACTGCTGGCGCGAATAGACCCGCGCGAGATCAAGCAGCAGGTGGAGCAGGGCAGCGCGCAGGTCGAATCGGCGCAGGCGAGCGCGCAGCGCGCCCGCATCGCGCTGGAGATGGAAGCCAAACAGGCGCGCCTGCAACTCCAGCAGGCGCAAATCCGCTATGAGCAAGCACAGCGCGAAGCCGAAACGCAGCCGACTCTCACCCAAGCCGCCCTCAAAAACGCCGAGAACGCCTTCAAGAGCGCGCAGGAGAACCTGCGATTGCTACGCGAGGTGAAGCACCCGCAAGAGCGCGTGGAACTGGCGAACGCGCTGCGCGATGCGGAGACCCGCCTGCAAGAGGCGCGTCGCAACGCCGAACGCCTGCAAGCCCTGCTGGAGAAAGGCTATGTCTCGCGCCAGCAGGTGGACGCCGCGCAGACTCAACTGGTCGCTGCTGAGAGCCAAATGCGCAACCTGCAGCAACGCCAGCAACAACTCGCCCAGCAGCAGGCGATTGAACTGGAGAACGCCCGCCTGCAGGTCGAATCGGCGCAGTCCGACCTTGAGCGCGCCCGCGCCAGCGCCGTGCAGGACGAACTCAAGCGCAAGGCGCTCGAATCTGCCCGCGCCGACTTGGAGAACGCCCGCCTGCGCCTGCGCGAAATCGAGATGCGCCAACTGGAGCTGCAGCAGGCGCGCGCCAGCGAGAAGCAAGCCATCAGCCAGTTCCAGAACCTGATGATCCAGCTATCGGAGACCGATGTGCGCGCCCCAATCCGCGGGGTGGTCACGCGCCGCTACCGCGAGGTCGGCGAGCTGGTGATGTCGGGCACGACGGGCTTCGGCGAGGGCACGCCGATTCTGCAGGTCGCCGACCTGTCGCAGATGCGCGTGCGCCTGAACCTCAACGAACTCGATGTCGCCAAAGTGCGCGTCGGGATGCCTGTGGAGATTACCGTCGACGCGCTGCCCCAGCGCAAGTTTCGGGGCACGGTGCGCAAAATCGCGCCCGCCGCGCAGTCCAACCCGCAGCAAGCCTCCGCGCTGGGCGTGGTCAAGTTCGCCGTGGAGGTCTACCTGAACCAGACCGACGATGCGCTGCGCCCTGGTATGACCGCCCGCTGCCGTATCCTCACGGCGCAGAAAGCCAACGCCCTGCGCCTGCCGCTGGAAGCCCTCGGCAAGGAGGGCGACCGCGACTATGTGTTGCGCATCGTGCCCAACCAGACCGAGCCGAACGGCAAGCCCAAGACCGAGAAGGTGTTCGTGAAGATCGGGCTGCGCAGCGCGCGTTATGCCGAGATTCTGGACGGCGTGCGCGAGGGCGAAAAAGTCCTCAAGCCGCCGTTTAGCGGACCTCAACGCCGCCAGTTCGAGTTCGGCGACGGGCGCGAGGGCGAAGAGAACCCAGAGGGCGACTGAGGTATCATCTTCGTGGGGCTATTGAGTTAGACGCATGAGCGACCTACTCATCATCGGCGCGGGTCCGATTGGGCTGGCGGCGGGCATCGAAGCCAAGCGCGCGGGGCTGCAGTTCCTCATCCTGGAGGCGGGCACGATTTGCCAGTCGCTGGTGGAGTACCCGATTGGCATGCGCTTCTACTCGCCCGCCGATGAACTGGCAATCGGCGGCTACCCGTTCCCGACCCCGCACGACGAAAAGCCGACGCGCGAGATCGCGCTGACCTACTACCGCAAGGTCGCCTCCGCCGAGAACCTGCCCGTGCGCACCTACCAGCGCGTGGCGCGCATCGAGCCGCAGGCGGAAGGCTTCGCCGTGCGTGCCGTCTGCGCGCTGCACGGCGCGCCTGCGACCTACCTCACGCGCTGCGTGCTGGTCTGCACGGGTGTGTGGGGCAGGGCGCGGCGGCTGCAAGTGGAGGGCGCGGAGCTGCCCCATGTGCTGACGCGCTACGACGAGCCGATACGCTTCTGGCGCAAGCGCGTGCTGATTGTTGGGGCGGGCAACTCGGCAGGCGAGGCAGCCATCCGCCTCGCTGACGCCGACGCACAGGTGTGGCTGGCGGTAGACCAACCCCGCTTGGAGCAGTGCAAGTTCCGCCCGTTCATCCTGCGCGAGGTGCAACTGCGCGTGGAGGAGAAGCGCATTATGCCGCTGACCGAGGCGCACATTCGGCGCATCCAGCCTGACTGTGTGGAGTTGCACTGCGCCGAGGGCGTCGAGAGCCTGCCTGTGGACTTTGTGCTGACGCTGATTGGGCTGGAGCCTGACCGCAGTTTGTTGGAGCCGCTGGGCGCGCCCTTCGGCGACGACGGCAAGCCTGTGCATGACTCCGACACCTACGAGACGCCCGTGCGTGGGGTGTTCGTGGCGGGCGCGCTATCGCAGGACGGGTTCATTTATGTTGCCCGCGAGCGCGTGAGGCGGGCAATTGAAGCGATTGCGCAACGGCTACGGGGAGATTAGCCCCAGCTGCTTGAAAACCTCCCACAGCGGCGGGCGCGCCCAGAGCCAGTTCACCTCCAGCCAGAAGCCCTCCAAGACGCGCCTGCGGTAGACGCCTTCCGAGCCGCTGAACGCCGTGCGGTACAGCCCCGCCGCGTCGCGCTGGAAAAACTCGGCGTACTGGCGGTCGGGGTCAATCAGCCAATATTCAGGCACGCCCGCCGTCTCGTACTCCTCATACTTTAGGAAGCGGTCGGTGTGGCGGGTGGCGGGGCTGACAATCTCCACAATCAGGTCGGGCGCGCCCTCAAAATACTGTTGGGCGAAGCGTCCTGCGTTGCTGTTGAGAATGACTACCATGTCGGGTTCGCGGGCAACCTCGCGATTGTCGGACAGGGGCAGCTTCACCAATAGCGGCGGGTGGTGCGCCTCACCGAGCTGGTGGTACTCCAACCATGCACGCAGTAGTGTGAAGAGGAATCCGCTCGATTTCTGATGAACGACCGACGCGGGCATTTTCTGTATTACCTCCCCATCGACCCACTCGGCGTGGGCGGTGTCGTATTGCTGCAGGAACGCCTCGAAGGTGAGGCGTTCACTCTCCCCAGCCTGCGTTCCTGTGTAAGCGGTCTGTTGCATAGGCTGCCCCAGAAGATTGTACCTTCAGACACTGAATAAATTTACCCCGCAATCATTCTGCAACGAGTAGGTCAGCGAGCGAAAAACGCCTATACCTCCCTTGCGATTATTCGGTCAGTCTATGTAGGGGATGCGGATGTATCGCGTCTCCTCATAGAAGTTTTTAGGAAACTCTCCGTTCTCGACTCGGCGGCGTACAAGTTCTCCCTTAGAGAAGACGAGATAGGCGTTGTAGCCGTCGTCGGCATCGTCGCCCTCGATGGTCAGCACGACCTCGCCCCGTCGGTTTTTGTAGAAGTAAATTCGGTTAACCTCTGCCAAGTCGCAGTAGACGCCGCGACCCAATGGCACGACTTTGCCGCGATAGCGCACCTCGCAGCGGTGGACGACCTCCTTTGGGGGCGACTCACTACCGCCGTGCCAGAAACCCGCATCGATGCGCGGTTCGTATGGGCGCATGTGTATTGTCGCAGTGTAATCGCCTAACTTTGCCGTGAACCGCTTTCCCATGATAGCCACCTACTTGTTCAATACTCCAAAATCACAGTCGGCTCCATCGGGTAGCAGCCCATCTGCATCCCATAGACGGCGATGCCGCCAGGCAGGTCAGGGGGCACAATCAGGCGGATGGTGAGCGTGCGCTCGTGTTGCAGGCGGGCGCGCAGGATGGGGTTCAGCGGCAGCTCGGCTTCCATCAGGTAGCCGTAGGCGCCGCGCTCGACGCCTGCCCAGTGCGACAGCACGCCGCGCGCGTCGGCGGGGTCGTCGGGCAGTTCCCATACCGCCGCGCGCTCGCCCGCCAGTTCCACAATCACGCGGGAGGGGTACTTCTTGCCGTCGGTTTGGGGGTAGTCGTCGGGGTGGACGCGCTGCGCCCAGTCCACCTTCTCGCGCCCAGCCTTCGCGCCGACCTCCATCCGCAGGCGGATGCGCTTGACCTCGCTCAGCGAGACGCCTTCGGGGATGGCAATGGCATATTCCAGAGAGCCGTGCCCGCGCGCCCAGTGCTTGCCCGCCATCGGGCGGTCGGGCTTGCTCTGTAGGTTGAACGCGCTCGTTGTGTACGCTTCGGGCTTGAAGCGCAGGATCACGCGCCCACGCTGCGCCTCGAACGCGGGCAACTGCTCCATACCGACCAGCCACTGCGTGTAGTTCGTGTGGATGCGCACGCGGTTCCAGTCTTCTGCCCACACGACCAGCGTCGCAAGGCACGGCTCGTTGGGCAGCTGCACCTGCGCGACGGTCAGCGGCGTCAGTCGGTAGTCGGGTACGCCCACCACCACCTGCCGCTGCACCTTGCCGCGACGCCGATTGCCCAGCGCATCGATGTAGTCCAGCCGATAAAACAGGGTGAACGGCTTCTCGCGCAGCCTGCCCGAAAAGTGGCTGATGAGAATCGGGACCTGCACGGTTTCGGCAGGCGCGGCGCGCTTAATCGCGGGCACATCCAGCACCAGAAAATCTTCCGCGAACAGGTCTCGGATGCTCATCCGCTCCGCCCAGAAGTCGAAGCCGTACTCCTTGGGGCTGCGGTCGTAGTTGTAGACGCCGTTGTGTTCCCACTCGATGTCGGTCAGCTCGGTGTAGGTGTAGCCGACGAGTTTGTCGAGGCTGCGCAGGGTGTTGACCGCCATCAGCCCGCCCCACGACCAGTCGCCGTCGCCGTCGAACGCCGCGAGGTAGCCGAACTCGTTGTTGATGAACGGCTCGCCGCGACTGCGCCGCCCGTCGATGTAGTTCCAAGTTTTGCCGACGCCGATTTCAAGGCGGTTCACGGTTTGGTACTGGTGGCGGAACAGGTCTAAGTTGCGCCCGTACCAGTGGAACGAGTTGAGGTCGGTCTCCAGATGCGCCCAGCCTGAGTTGTCGTGAATGAGGCGCGTGGGGTCTAACTCCCGCGCGAGGGCGACCATCTGCAGTACCCAGTCCACGCGGTGGGCGCGGTTGGCGTCGCTCAGCCGTCCCAGCCCCCACTCCTCGTTGAAAATCGTCCACGCGATGATACTGGGATGGTTGAAGTCGCGGCGGATTTGGTCGCGCAGGGTCTTTTCAAACAGGGCGCGGGCGCGTGCCGACGGTGCGAAAAAGCACGGGATGTCCGCTTGGATCAGCATACCGAGCTTGTCCGCCCAGTAGAGTTTGCGCGGTTCGTCCGCCTTGATGTGGATGCGCATCATATTGAACCCTGCGCGTTTCGCCAGCTCGATGTCCCGCTTGAGGAACTCGTCGTCGGGGGCGGTGTAAAGCCCGTCAGGGTTGTAGGACTGATCCAGCACGCCGCGCAGGTAGAGGGGCTTGCCATTCAGCAGCACGAAGCTATGCTCCGCGTCGCCGTGCTTGCCCCAGCGCACCGTGCGGACGCCGAAGTAGCCTTGCACGGCGTCGTAGGCGCGCTTGCTGTCCGCCGACAGCAGGCGCAGCTCGAACGGGTACAGGTGCGGGTTGCTCGGCGACCACAGGCGCGGGTTCTCCAGCGTGAGGCGGAAGGTCTTCTCGGCGTCGGTCTCCAGTATACCGAAGCGCACGGCGGGGAAAGCGCGGTTGCGCGAGCGCAACTCCAGCTGCAGCGGCTCGCGCACAGCCTCCCGATCGAGTGCGACGCGGAACTCCATCACGCCCGTTGGGACGCCCGCCTCGTCCGCGAGGGGCGCAATCTGGAACGACTCGATGCGCGCCGCGCCCGTCGCCTCCAGCCACACGGTCTGCCAAATCCCGCTGACGCTGGTGTACCAGTCGGGCACTTGCTTGCCGAGCGGCGTTTCGCGGTCGGTGCGGTCTTCGACGCGCACGACGACGGTATTGGGGCGGTCGAATCGGGCGTGTGGCGTGATGTCGAGGCGGAACTCGGAGTAGCCGCCCTCGTGTTCGCAGACGCGGACGCCGTTGACCCACACGGTGGCGTGATGATCCACCGCGCCGAAGCAGAGCCAGACGCGCTGCCCGCGCCAGCGGTCGGGCAGGCTGAACTCGCGCCGATACCAGGCGACGCCCTTGTATTGCGTGTCGCCGATGCCGCTAAGTCGGCTTTCCCAAGCGTAAGGCACGCGGATCGTGCGGGCGTAGGGGCGTGGCAGCGCGTGCCATTCCTCGCGAAGCCCCACATCGTCGGGGTCGAACTGGAACTCCCACGCGCCGTTGAGCGACTGCCACTGGGCGCGTTCGAGGTCGGGGCGCGGGTGCTGGGCAGCAGCGAGCGTCAGTTGCGCCGCGAGCGTCATCCCTGCCATCAGGTACACCGTCCGTGTCATCCGACGGTGGGTTCGACGCTCGCGGCGTGAGTCCTGCTGCTAAGTGTTCGCCACTCCACCAGGCACGCCCGACAGGTCGCACGGCAGCGTGTAGGTGTCCACCTCGCGATTGTTCTCGTAAGACTTGCCCGAAATCTTGCCGTAGCGGTGGTACCACTTCGCGTGCCCGTCGGCAAAGTTGATGTTGATGCCGTTCTTGTGGCGCGGGTCGCCCGGGAAGGTTGACCAGTGGAAGATGAACTGCGGGCGCGGGCAGTTCGGGTCAATCAGCGGATCCATCGGGTGCTTGTAGACCGAGTCGTAGAACATGATGGTGTTCACGGGGTCTTGCACCGCCGCCATCGGCACAACAGGGTCTTGCTCCCACAAGCCCGGCGGCAGCGACGGGTCTTGGAACAGCGCGAAGTTGTAGGCATACGACCCGTAGCGGAAGTTGCCCGAAGTGCGCAGTTGAATCGTCGCCAAAATCGCCTGCCAGTCGATGCCTGGGCGGTTGGACGGACAGACGATGATGTCGATATTCTTCATGTACGGCATCACGGCGTCGAACACGGTAAACACGCGGTCGTTGGTGCCAGGCAGAAGCAGAAGGCTGTCCATGCTGTAGACGCTCTGCGGGAACACCTCGTCGTAGTCCTGCACATACTGCAGGGTTGCCAAGGCGAACTGGCGCAGGTTGCTCAGACAGCTCGCGCTGCGTGCGCTCTCACGCGCCTGTGCGAACACAGGGAACAGAATCGCGGCGAGTATCGCGATAATCGCGATGACGACCAGTAGCTCGATGAGCGTAAAGCCCTTGACACGGCGTACCATAGCGTTCACCCGCAGGTAGCATACCGACGGGTGGGTTAAGGTTTGGTTATGAGTGAACCTTCGCTACTTTGCTATCGCGGGCGCGAGTGCGGCGCGGAGCGCGCTGATCTGCGCCATGAGCTGGCTGAACGCTTCGGGCGTGAGCGACTGCGCGCCGTCCGAAAGCGCACGGTCGGGGTGCGGATGCACCTCGATAATTAGCCCGTCTGCGCCCGCCGCTGTCGCCGCCAGCGCCAGCGCAGGCACATACCGCGCGTGTCCAATCCCGTGGCTGGGGTCGACGATAATCGGTAGGTGCGAGTGGTACTTGATCACGGGCACGGCGTTGATGTCGAGCGTGTTGCGCACATAGGCGCGGTCAATCGGCACAATCCCGCGTTCGCAGAGCATCACCTGCTCGTTGCCGTGTGTGAGCAGGTACTCGGCGGCGGCGAGCCACTCGTCGATAGTCGCGCTGGGGGCGCGCTTGAGCAGCACAGGCTTGCCCGACTTGCCCGCCGCAACCAACAGCGGAAAATTCTGCATGTTGCGTGCGCCGATTTGCAGGATGTCGACATACTCGCTCATCATCTCCACATCGCGCGGGTCGATGACCTCGCTGACGGTGAGGATGTCCACCTCTTGGGCGACCGTGCGCAGGATTTCGAGCCCCTCACGCTGCAGACCTTGGAACGAGTAGGGCGAGGTGCGGGGCTTGTACGCGCCCGCGCGCAGCACCTGCGCGCCTGCCGCTTTGACGGCGCGCGCCGCCTCGCTGAGCTGCTCGTAGCTTTCGACGGCGCAGGGACCCGCCATCACGGCGAACCGCCCGCCGCCGATTTCCACATGCCCGATTCGCACCACCGTATCGTGCGGGTGGAAGTCGCGCGAGGCGCGCTTGTACGGGCGCGTGATGTGAATCACCTGGTCTACGCCGTCCATCGCCGACAGGTGCTGATCCAGCACAGGGCGCAACTCAGGTGGAATCGCGCTGGGGATGCCCACCGCGACTCGCTGCCCGCCGGGCAACACCAACGACTCCATCCCGTGTTCGTGAATGGCTTCACAAACCGCCTGAATCTGTTCCTCGGTCGCTTCACGCTTCATCACAATCATCATACGCCGACACTCCCTTAGCTGCAGCCCCCTCGCTGGACGCCGAATCATCAACCGCAACACTGCGTAGCCTATTATACCCCGACTGGGGGCGGTATACTTGGTGCGGGCGATGGGAAAATACCAGATTCTAGAACACACAGCGGACAAGGGGCTGGCGGTGGAGGCGCATAGCCTGCCCGATTTGTTCGAGACCGCCGCGCGCGGGCTGTTTCGGCTGATGATCGACTCCGACCGCTACCCGCCGACCGCGCAGGTCGCCATCGAGCTGCACGCGCCCGACCTGGAGGCGCTGATGGTCAAGTGGCTGAACGAGCTGCTGTACCACTTCGAGGTGTACCATCGGCTGTTCAGTCGGTACGAGCCTATCGAGGCGCGCGAGGTGGACGGGCGTTGGCAACTGACGGCGCAGGCGCACTATTGCCCGATTGAGCCGCAGCAGTTGGAGTGGGACGGCGCGCCCGTGAAGTCGGTGACCTATCACGGGCTACGCCTGGAACGGGATTCAGAACGCTGGCGACTCCGCGTCTTCGTAGATGTCTGACGCCTTGCCGTTGGCGATGAGGCTGATGGCGTCCTCGCCGGGGATGATGCGCACGAGGCTATTGCCGTCGGTCTGCTGGGTCAGTTCCACGCCTGTGCGCACGAACTGGGGCACGAGCCACAATAGCGTGCGCAGGTGGCTGGTCGCGCGGTGGGTCGTCCACGCGCTGGGACCGCTGGCGAACAGCGCGGGCAGGATCAGCTGGTCGGCAAGGAAGTAGTCCACCGCCGCGCGCGTTTTCGCCCACTTGGTGAACTCGTCCCACGCCTCCTCGACGACCTGTTCGATGGCAACGCCGCGCCTGCCCAATCGGATGAAGCCCGCGTAGCCCTGTTCCGCTTCCGCTGTGAGGGTGACGGACAGTCCGAACCCGCGCGAGGGCAACACGCGATGCACGAATTCGGGACGCAAGCCAATCAGCCCCACGAGCGTCTCCGCTGCTTGGTCGCCCCGCCGCAGGATATTTTCGGGCAGGTTCGCCAGCGTGAATACGAGGCGTATCGTCTTGAGTTTGCCGCGTTCGCGCCAATCGATGGGGGTGAGGGGCAGCTGCGCGGGTTCCACATAGACCACGGCGCGCCCGCCGCCGCGCGGGTAGAAACCGCCCTCCAGCGTCTCTACGCGCGCCTGCACCCCAAAGTGGCGCAGCGCGGGCAGATACACATACTCGATGTAGTCCGTGCCTGGGCTCCAGCCCACATGCGTGCCGCCCAGAATCGTGATCTTCGCCGATTGCCCTTTAAGCGCGAGGGGCAGCAGCACCGTCTGCGCGACCAGCATCACCGCGCCCGCCGAGCCTTGCCCAGAGACATCCTCGATGTCGAACAGGAACTCGCCGCCCGTGACCTCGTTCGGCTCGAAGCGCAGTTCGGTGGAGCCGAGCATCGCGCCCTCAACGCGGGCGTCGCTGATGGTAGCAGCAGCGTGGATCGCGGTCAGGTGCTGCGGCTGCAAGCCCGGATTGGGGCGCTTCACGCGCAGGTTGAAGAACTCCACCGGCTGACCTGTAATCATCGATAAGGCTAACGCTGTCCTCAGTATCTGCCCGCCGCCTTCACCATACGAGCCATCAATCCGAATGATCTCTCGACTGCTTGGGTACTCTATCATCTTAGCCAGAGTATACCCCATGACTGGGGTAAAATCCCACTGCCATGAGCCTGTTGCTGAGCCGCGAGATGAGCTTCTACCTCAATCGCCTGCGCCAGTTGCACCTTCGCTTGCGCGATCACCTGTACCGCCATATGCGCGCCCAAAACCCCGCGGTGTTGGCGCAGGTGAGCCACGATGTGGGGGGCGACACGCAGTACGCCATCGACGCGCACCTCGAAACCCTACTGATTGACCTCTGCCGCGAGTGGGCGCACGAGTCGCCGTTCGTGCTGATTGCCGAGGGCATCGGCGACGACGGCTGGTATCCGCTGCCCGAAGGCACGCCTGCGCGCGAGGCGGAGTTCCTGCTGATTGTAGACCCCATCGACGGCACGCGCCCGATTATGTACGACAAGCGCAGCGCGTGGCTGCTAAGCGCTATCGCCCCCAACTTCGGGCGCGAGACGACGCTGGAGCATGCGCTACTGGCGATGCAGACCGAGCTGCCGACCACGCGCTGCTATCTGGCGTACCACCTCTGGGCAGTGCGCGGACAGGGCGCGCATGCCGAGCTGCACAACATGCTGACGGGCGAGATTCAGCCCGTCCCGCTGACGCCCAGCCGCGCCGAGAGCCTCGAACACGGATTCGCCTCGTTCGTCAAGCCGTTCCCCGAAGGCAAACGCGCCATCGTGGAGCTGGAGTCGGAGTTCTGGGCGCGGACGCTGGGCGCGAGCGTCAACCCGTTGGTGTTCGACGACCAGTACGCCTCGACGGGCGGGCAGTTATTCGAGCTGATGAGCGGGCGCGATCGGCTGATTGCCGACATTCGCCCGTGGGCGTTCGCGCGGATGGGGCTGGAGATTTCGCCGCTGACCTGCCATCCGTATGACATCTGCACCGCGCGGATTGCGCAGGAGCTGGGCGTGCAGATTACGGATTTGCACGGCGAGCCGCTGCGCGCGCCGCTGGACATCCGCGCGCCCGTCGGCTGGATCGGCTACGCCAACGCTGCCCTGCGCCGCAAGTACGAACCCGTGCTACTGGAGTTGCTGTGGGGGTAGCGGAGTTGCGACCCACGCCACCGCCTCACGCGCACGCGCTGGCGTAATAGGCGTCTCCGTCAAGGCAGTGTACGGTAAGCCTTCCTCGCGGGCGTAGTCGGGCGCGCGCAGCACCGCCGCCACCAGCGCGTCCTCGCCGACCTCCGCCAGTATCGCGCGGTACTCCACCCCGCAGGCGTCCGCCAGCGTGCGCAACTCGTCGGGCGCGTTCCCCTGCAGGTGCGCCATCACGAGCGCGCACAGCGTCACCGCCGCGCCGTGCAGGTAGGCGCGCCCCGTCAGGTACTCCAGCGTATACAGCAGGTGATGCTCCGACCCCTCTTCGGGGCGGCTGCTGCCCGCCTGTAGGCACAGGTAGACCTCCTCGCAGAACAGTTCGGTCAGCAGGCGCACGCCCGCGTCGCTGACGGCGTAAATCTCGCGGCTGTGTTCGCGCAGTCGCTCCAGCAGCGCCGCGCTCTGCTGGGCGATTGCTGCGTCGTAGGGTTCGCCCGTGCGCGCGTGCGCCAGCCGCCAATCGTGCAGCGCGGTGTGTATCGACAGGATGTCGCCCACCCCGCCGCGATTGAGGTGCGCGGGCGCGGTGCGGATTAGGTCGGCGTCGACGATAATCGCTTCGGGCGTGACCTGCCCTGTGTAGTGGATGCGCCCGTCGCGCCGCACTGCCGCCGAATCGGTGAACGGCGCGTCGACGGTCAGCGCGCTGGGAACCAGAATCAGCGGCAGCCCCGTGCGCCACGCGAGGTACTTCGCCGTGTCGATGGCTGTGCCGCCGCCCAGCCCGATCATCCGCGCGACGCCGTCGAACGCCTCGCGGGTGTTCAGCAGGGCGTCCAGCGCGCGGGCGTCGAGGCTCTCGGCGCGGGCGAGGCTGCGCGGGTTCGCCGTCAACCAAGGGCGCGCCGCGAACCACGCCTGCGGATCCACCACCAGCAAACTCGCCTCCAGCAACGGATTGAGGCAGGTGACGCTCTCAAACCGCACCCACTGCAACGGATGGACAGGCATAGCGATACTGTACCTGATGGGCGGGGGCATTTCACGGTCGCCCTTGACATCGCGCCAAAACTATGCTATAATACCAATCGCGCGTCCAAAGTTCATTAATTGCCCCCCTCCTTTAGGTTCCCCCCGCTTCGCGAGGGGAACCGCGAGAGGCGCGCCTACTCGGTTCCCCCTGCGTGCAGGGGGAACCTTAAGGAGGGGGTCATCAACTGCTGCTTTTGTGAACTCTGGCTCGGCGATTGGTATCACAGGGTTCGAGACCTTCGTCGCCTTCCGCTGGACCGAGGCGAACGGGCGCGAAGAGTTGAACACCGCCTATGCCAGCTTGCTGACAGACGGCTCGTCCCTGTGGGAAGCGCTCGGCGTCTCCCCCGACGGACGCTACATCGTGGGGGGGGGCTGGAACGCCGCCACAGGGCGCTACGAAGGCTTCCTGCTGGATACGGGCTCTCCGCGCCCCGGGGATGTTGACCGCAACGGCTGCGTGGACGACGCCGACCTGCTGCAGGTGCTGTTCGCGTTCGGCAACACAGGCGTGAACCTCCCCGAAGACCTCAACGGCGACAGCACGGTCGACGACGCCGACCTGCTGCAGGTGCTGTTCAACTTCGGGAGTGGATGCTAATCCCCCACACGGTAGGAGGGGCGCACACCCGTGCGCCCCTACCTCTGTCCTCCGTGCCCACTACCTCTGTTCTCGGTTCTATCCGATCGCTATGGACCGCCGTCCAATCGGTGTTGCTCGTCGATCAATCGGGCTTTTCCGTTCCCCACTACCAGATTCTGTGCAAATCGGTGGCAAAAAGGGTGGATTCGCCCTATCGGTCGTCCGCTTTTGGGCGGTTTTGGGGTTAATAGAGATTGGATGGGCGCGAGTGGAACTCTCGCCCACGCGCTTCTGAATTGGGTGTTCGGGAAGGGTCGTCCCTTCTCGGAATTCTGAAAGGAAGGAGAAACGATGATGATGCGTACAGAGGGTTATCGGCTGATGAATGCGCTGTTGAGTACAGCGGTTATATCGTTGATGGTGACCACAGGTTGGTCGCAGACCCTGACCTGGCTCGGCACGCTGGGTGGCAACTGGAGCTATGCTAGTGCCGTTTCTGCCGACGGCAGTGTCGTGGTCGGCCGGGCTTACTACGCCGCTGGGCAGTATCGCGCCTTTCGTTGGACGCCGGCGACGGGGATGCAAGACCTCGGCACGCTGGGTGGCGACTCTAGCGTAGCTCAGAGCGTTTCTGCGGACGGCAGTGTCGTGGTCGGCGGGGCGTCCAACGCCGCTGGGTACATTCGCGCCTTTCGTTGGACGCCGGCGACGGGGATGCAAGACCTCGGCACGCTGGGTGGCGGCGGGGGCGTGGCTTATGGCGTTTCTGCAGACGGCAGTGTCGTGGTCGGCGGGGCGCCGAACGCCGCTTGGCAGTATCGCGCCTTTCGTTGGACGCAAGCGACGGGGATGCAAGACCTCGGCACGCTGGGTGGCAACTCTAGCGTAGCTTGGAGCGTTTCTGCGGACGGCAGTGTCGTGGTCGGCGGGGCGCTGAACGCCGCTTGGCAGTATCGCGCCTTTCGTTGGACGCAAGCGACGGGGATGCAAGACCTCGGCACGCTGCCGGGTGGCGACAGGAGCTATGCTTATGCCGTTTCTGCTGACGGCAGTGTCGTGGTCGGGGAGGCGCTGAACGCCGCTTGGCAGAAGCGCGCCTTTCGTTGGACGCAAGCGACGGGGATGCAAGACCTCGGCACGCTGCCGGGTGGCGACTATAGCGTAGCTTGGAGCGTTTCTGCGGACGGCAGTGTCGTGGTCGGCTGGGCGCGGAACGCCGCTGGGCAGTATCGCGCCTTTCGTTGGACAGTATCTCACGGTATGGAAGACCTGAACATCACCTACGCCAGCCTGCTGACCAACGGCTCGTGGCTCGGAGTGGCGCATGCCATCTCCCCCGACGGACGCTACATCGTGGGGCGGGGCTGGAACGCCGCCACAGGGGGCTACGAAGGCTTCCTGCTGGATACGGTTCCTGAGCCTGCGAGCCTGATGGCGTTGGGCGCAGGGCTGGCAGGGCTACTCGGACTGCGCCGACGCAAACGCTAAGCCTCCAACATCACCCTATTCTCCGCAACGCCGATCCTACCCATAGGATCGGCGTTGCTGTCGATAGGGACGCCAACGCTATCGATGGGATCGGCGTTGCTATCGATAGGGACGCCAATGCTATCGATAGGATCGCCATTCCTATCGATAAGATCGGCGATCCTGCAGGAATATCGGCGCGAAGGGCGAACGCTTGTCAAGGGGTGATACGATGGCACGCGAGTATATTCCGTACAACGACGCCGAGTTTCTGGCGTGGATGAATAACTTTTTCTCGGAGGCGGTGTGGGCGGTGCTGGCGCTGCTCTATGGGGTGGACGCGCCTGTCTATCCGTAGCCGTAAGGCGGCGGAAGCGTGGTATAATTACGCATATGCTTGCACAGTATCTTGACGCTGCTATACGCTTGGCGCAGTACGAGTACCTGCCCGAAGACGGGGTTTACTACGGTGAAATCCCGCTGCTTGCAGGCGTGTGGGCAACAGGCAAGACACTGGAGGACTGTCAGCGGGAGCTGCGGGAGGTCTTGGAGGAGTGGGTTGCGCTGAGGCAACAGTGGAATCAGTCGTTGCCTATCTTAGAAGGGGTTAACCTGACTCAGGCGGTCTGATGCCTGTTTTCGGTCCGATTAGCCGTAGAGAACTCATCCGCGCCTTACAAAAGGCGGGTTTCGAGGGCCCTTTCTCGGGAGGAAAGCACCAGTTTATGAGAAAG
>ENA-ORXB01001397-ORXB01001397.1-sediment-metagenome-genome-assembly--contig:-NODE-1397-length-29079-cov-24.293394_pt1 | contig 29079 bp, 29 predicted proteins | sample MGYA00237863_ERZ511475 | MGnify/ENA primary metagenome ERZ511475 (study PRJEB26305, sample SAMN06343858) | sediment metagenome | isolation source: hot spring sediment | place: Canada: British Columbia... | reverse complement strand
GTGGCATCGGTGTCGTGTGGGTTCGGAGGTGGGTATGGATTGGGTGTGGTTGGTGTATGCGTTGGGGTGTTTGTTGGCGGCGCGTGAGGGTCAGTTGGTGGGGAGCGAGGCTGGTTTATGGGACAGGCATCGTCGGAGTGCGAGTGTGTTGTTGTTGGGGTTGATGTCGTTGGTGGTGAAGTGTTGGCGTGGTGTGCTGGGTGTAGATAGTGAAATTCTGAGTTTTTCTTCGGGAGGTGAACCTGAGTGATGTACCCTTATCAGCTGCTCGCAGGGGGAACCGAACCCCTGCGTGGTTCCCCTCGCGAAGCGGGGGGAACCTTACGGAGGGGGGGCAATTCATCAACTTTGGTCGCGCGATTAGGACAACACCCGTATCGCCTGCACGGTTGCGCTTGTGTGTTCGCGCAGGCGGGCGAGATGCGCTTGGAAGTCGCCTTCGTTCAGCGGCGGGGTGAGGGCGACCTGCTCGACGCCTGACTCCAGCGGCTCGGCGGGGTGGAACTCCGCGCCCAGCAGGCTAAGCGGCTCGCGCACCGTGCGCAGCGCGTCCTCGTCGGGCGCTGTGAGGCGGATGAAGTAGCGCGTGGTCAGCGTCTCGATGGGCGCGGTCTCGCCCGGGCGCAGCGACGGGTCGTCGTGGCGCGGCGGCTTGGGGTGACGGGCGATCTCGATGAGGTCGCCCAGCACCGCGCTGGCGGTCGCCCGCGCGCCTGCGCCGAAACCGTGCAGCGACATCTCCTGAAAGCCGTTGCCCTGCAGCCAGACGCCACTGAACGCCCCGCGCACCACATACAGCGGGCACTCGCGCGGGATCAGCGTCGGGTGTACCCGTGCGCACAGCCTGCCGTCGGGCAGTCGCTCGGAGATGCTCAGCAACTTCAGCCCCATGCCCAGCCGCCGCGCCCACAGCAGGTCGCGCCCGCTAATGTGCGTAATCCCCTCGCGGTAGACGCTCTCCAGCGGCACATACTGCAGCAACGCCAGCCGCGCGAGGATGGCGGTCTTGTATTGCGCGTCGTAGCCTTCCACATCGCTGGTGGGGTCGGCTTCAGCGTAGCCGTTCTCCTGTGCTTTGCGCAGGGCGGTCGCGTAGGCGGTCTCGGCGGGTTCGCCCGCGTCGAGGGCGCGCTCCATCTCGCGCAGGATGAAGTTCGTGGTGCTGTTGACGATGCCGACCACGCGCTCGATGCGGTTGCCCGCCAGTGCGCCTTGCAGCGCGTTCAGGATGGGCAGGCTGCCTGCGACGCTCGCTTCGTACAGCAGGCGCACGCCGCGCTGACGCGCCAAGCGCAGCAACTCGTCGCCCGAAACCGCCATCACCCACTTGTTGGCAGTAATCACATGCTTGCCCGCCTGCAGCGCGTCGCGAATCAGCGTGCGGGCAGGCTCCAGCCCACCCATCAGTTCCAGCACCACATGCACCTTCGGGTCGCACACAGCGCGCTGGGGGTCGGTCGTCAGCAGTTTGGGCGGGACGGGAACAGCGCGAGGCTTGCTGGGGTCGCGCACCAGCACATGGCGCACCTCAAATCGCTTGCCCGTTTGCGCTTCCAGCAGGTCGGCGTTCTCGCGCAGCAGGGTCAGCACGCCCCCGCCGACCGTGCCCGCGCCCAGAATCGAGAGTCGCAGCGTCTTGCTCATTCGGGCGGCTCCAGTAGCATCAGCGCGTCACCCTGTTGCACGAGGGTGGCGTTCTGCGCCACGATGCGCCGCACGATGCCCGTCGTTGGCGAAGGTACTTCGTTGAACACCTTCATCGCTTCAATCAGACCAATCGTCTGCCCCTCGTACACGAGGTCGCCCTCTTCCACATAGGGCGGCTCGCTCGGCGACGGACCGCGATAGAACATGCCTGTCATCGGCGCTTCAATCGGCGTCCAGTTCGGCGTCTCGGCGGCGGGCGTCGCGGACGGCTGCACGACGGCGACGGCGGGCGCGCTCGGCGTCTCGGCGCGTTCGATGTGGATGCGCGTCTCGCCAACGGCAATCTCCATCGCCTGCAGGTGGTAGCGTTCCATCAGTTGCAGGCATCGCTTCACCGTCTCAATCGGCACAGGCACGGCGGGGATTATACCTGACGGGGCGACTCTGCCGATAATTGGAAGTATGGCGTTGCCTGCACCTGACCGTGAACCGCGCGAGAAGCCGCCGCTGTGGGTGATTCAAGAGGCGTTCGAAGGCGACGAACCCGCCGAACAGCCGCAGGATGTCTACATCTTGCACATCCTGCGTGCGCTGCCGCCCGACCTTGTGCAGTCGCTCACGCCCGACCAGTACCAGCGGCTCAAGCAGTCGCTTTATGCGTACCACCGTCGCCACATGCTCGATGTGCGCGGGGTGATCCCGTTTCTGTGGACGCGCTACTACTTCGTGTTTCTATTCGGCAGGGACACGCGGGCAGCGTCGCGTGGGGTGGATTTCGAGCGGCGTGCGCCTGCGCGGTGGGCGCGTCTGGCGGGCTGGGTCGTGATGCTGGCAATTCTGGGGCTGCTGGCGCTGGGCTTTCTCGGCGCAGCGCGATTATGGCGGGGGTGACTTCACAAAAATGGCGCGAAATGTTCTCGTCAAACAGGAGCTTCACGCGCTCAGACGCCATTCGCTTTCGTAACGGACTGCGGCAGAGACGATTGTTTCAGGGACTTCGAAGTATTCCGCAACGGAGTCCAGATTCTTTTCGCGTCGCCACAGGGCGTAAATTATGCGCGTTGGAATGGCGCGCTCCGAAACGACAGGCTCGCCCCCGCGAATGCGCCGATCGAGGTAGATACGCCGCTCGTATCCATGCGGGTAGTAGCGCGTGGCAAGGTCGCCCTCAAACTCGATGCGCTGGGCGAACTGCTCCGCGAAATCGGCTACCAACTGCCAGATATCGGGACGCTTCAGCACGCCCTCTACTCGATACTACCGCCCCTCCACATGCGCCTTGAGACCGCGCACAATCGCTTCGGCGACGCGCTTCTGGAAGTCGGGGTTCACCAACTTCGCGCGGTCGAACGAGTGGTTCAGGTAGCCGACCTCGATTAGCACGGCGGGCATCTGGCTGGTGCGCAGCACGGCAAGCCCCGTCTGGTACAGCACGGAGTCGGAACGCACGCCGCGCGAGGGCAACCCGCTCACCTTCACAATCTCGTTCAGCAACGCCTGTCCCAGCGCGCGGCTGTCGGCGTCGTCCTTGTGGTAGTAAATCGTCGTGCCCGACGCGGAGTTTGGGCGCGGGTTCGAATCGCAGTGGATGCTGAGGAAAAAGTGCGCGTTCGCGCCGTTGGCAAGCGCGGTGCGCTCATATAGTCCGACGGCTTTGTCCTCCGCGCGGGTGAGAATCACCTTCGCGCCCTCGCGCGAGAGCAGTTCGGCGATGTGCAGCCCAATCGCCAGCGCGATGGTCTTCTCCTCGATGACCGTTTTGCCTTCGCGCCAGCGTGCGCCCGCCTGCGCCCCGCCGTGTCCAGGGTCAATCACGATGATTTTGTCGCGCAGTTTGCCGCCTGTGTTGCGTGGGGCGCGCAGGTTCAGCGTCACGCCCGTCTTGCCCGACAGCACCTGCGCGCCGACGCTCCGCGCCAACTCCAGCACGATGCGCACCATACCCCCGTCCAGCGGCGCGGCGCGCAGTGTGCGCACAAACAGGCTGGGGTCGTCGATCGCCCGCTCGACGGGTTCGGGCAGGTAGCCAGGCACATCGACGGCGATGCGGAGCGGGTCTTCCAGAAACAGCACGCGCGGGCGCGCGCCTTCGGGCAGCGGCAGGGTCAGGCGCACCACGCCGCTCGCGTCGCGCTGCAGCGGCGGGATCTCCAGCGGCGTAGGGGGCGCTTCAGGCGCAGGCTCTGCAGGGGGCGATTGGGGCGTCTCGGCGGGCGGTTCAGGCAGGCTGGCGGGCGCGGCGGTCAGGGCAACCTGCCACTCGCTGTCCAGCCCCTGCGTAGGCGTGGCGGCGGGCGCGTCCATCTCCAGCACGAGGCGCACCGTGTGCGGGTCGAACTGCGCGATGCGCACCGCTTTCACCGCGCCCGACGACTCGGGCAACGGCAGCGGCACATCGGGCAGAGCGCATCCCGCAAGGTCAATCACCAGTCGGCTGGGGTTCTCCAGCGCGAAGGCGCGCCACGCGACAGGGAGGCTGGTCTTGAGGTGCAGCGTGTTGACTTCAAGGTGCGCCTGCTGCAGGCGCGCCAGGATGCTGAGCGAACTGCTCGCCTCGTCCCAGCGGGTGAAGCCGCCCAGCCGACGCACGAGGTCGCGTACAGGGATACACGGCGCGCCGCGCTTCGGCTCGACGGGCACATGCGCCGCAGGCTGGTCGGATGGGATGTGGGGGATACGCACGCTGCTTGCGCCCACCTCCAGCGGGACGCCGAGTCGCTCCAAGTGGCTGACGGGCAGCCACAGTTCGCGCCCGTCCCACAGCGGCGGGGGGCTAAGGCTCAGCGGCTCGCCGCGCAGGATAAGCGTCGCCTCGCGCAAGCCGTCCGCCCACGCAATGCTCAGCAGCGCCGCCAGCCATACAACCGCTATCCCTCGCATCCGCCGCTCCTTCGCGTTAGGATACCTTAAATAGTTGGCAAATCACGGCGTCTCAACAAGGCTGCTGTCGCCCAGCATCAGGCGCAGCGTACGCGGGCGACGCGCCCCGCCCCGCACCACGGCATTCTTGCCCAGCAGACTCCCCTCGATGCGCGTCTCCACCGACTCGACGCAACTGCCCTCCAGCACGATGCTGTATTCGATCTCGCAACTGACCAGGCGCACGCCGTCGCCGATTGCCGTGAACGCGCCGATGTAGCAGTCTTCCAGATGGCAGTTCGCGCCGATAATCGCAGGTCCGCGCACCGTGCAACGGCGCAGGAGGCTCCCTTCGCCAATCGCCACGCGCCCGTACAGGGTCGTCTCCTCCAGAGTTCCCCCTTGCAACGGCTGCAGATCTTCCAGCACCAGCCGATTGGCTTCCAGCAGCGCGTCGAGGCTGCCCGTGTCCTTCCACCAGCCCGTGATTTGCTGCGACTCGACGGTGTAGCCGTGGTCAATCAGGTACTGGATTGCGTCGGTGATTTCCAGTTCGCCGCGCCATGAGGGTTGGATGGCGCGCGCGGCTTCGAAGATGTGCTTGTCGAACAGGTAGACGCCGACCAGCGCGAGGTTGCTTGGGGGCTGCTGGGGTTTTTCAATCAGGCGCACGACGCGCTCGCCCTCAAGCTCAGCGACGCCGAACTCCTGTGGGTTGGGCACTTCTGCCAGCAGAATCAGCGCGTTTGGCTGGCGCTGCTGGAACGCCTGCACCAGCGGCTGGAGGCTGGAGGTCACGAGGTTGTCGCCGAGATACATCAGGAACGGCTCATCGCGCAGGTAGGGTTCAGCGGTCAGCACGGCGTGCGCCAGTCCCAGCGGTTCGGGCTGCGGGATGTAGGTCACCTGCACGCCCCAGCGCGACCCGTCGCCGACGGCGCGTTCGATTTCGGCGGCGGTGTCGCCCACAATCATGCCCACCTCGCGGATGCCCGCGTCGGCAATCGCCTCCAACCCATAAAACAGCACGGGCTTGTTGGCGACGGGCACAAGTTGCTTCGCCATGCTAAAAGTAATCGGGCGCAGGCGCGTGCCCTTGCCCCCCGCCAGAATCAGCGCCTTCATCGCGTGCGTGGGCTTAGGTAACCATACAGCGTCGCGGAGAACTCGCGGAAAAACGCGGCGACGGCGGGCGCGACCGAAGCCAGCCAGTCGGTCAACTCGCGCCACGACCCAAGGCGCGGCAGGTAATCGCGCCAACCGCGTGCGACGGGCTTGCCCTGCAGGTGCGTGTTCAGCCAGTTGGTCACCTCGCTAATCACCGTCAGCCAGTCGGTCGGCGGGGGCACATGCCCGCCCTTGTACCAGACGATCTTCTTCGGCTCGCCCGCAGCGTTGTGCAGCGCCTTGTTCGACTCGACGGGCACGACATCGTCTGCGTCGCCGTTGATGAACAGCACAGGGCGCGGCGCAATCCGCCCGACCCAATGCACGGGGTCAACCACATCCATCACGCGCAGCGCCTCTTGCATCTGCTGCGGGTTGTTGCGTCCCGCGTCGCGCCACACCGACAGCGTGCTTTTCTCCATCAGGATTTTCCAGTCGCCGCCCGCCACTAAAAACACAGGCGCCTTGACGCGCTCGTCCACCCCTGCGAACATCGAGCCGATAATCCCGCCCATGCTCGCGCCGATGTAGCCGATGCGGTCGGGGGCGATGTCCTTGCGCGTCTGCAGGTAGTCCACCGCGCGGCGCAGGTCAATCACGGTCTGAATCAGCGCGTCGCGGGCGCGGTAGGGGTACAACCCGAAAAAGGGCAGGTCGTCGCTGGGCTTACGCTCGCCGTGATACTGCGCGTCAATTGCGAACAGCGCGTAGCCCGCTTTGGTCAGCGCGCCCCACAGCATCTGGAACATCCGCTTGTCGCTACCCAGCCCGTGCATCAGGATCACGCACGGCAGTTTCTCTTCGCGCGGCTGCTTGGGCAGAATCAGCAGCGCGGGCACGCGCTGGTCACGCGCGCTGCGGTAGGTGACCTTGATAACGCGATAGTCCGCGGTATCTTCGGCGGGGGTCTCTTGTACGCTAAGGGGCAGCGTCTTGTCGTAGCCGAAAATCAGGTCGGGGTCGTACTTCGGGGTGTTGGACGACTGGCTGCAGCCTGAAAGCAGCAGCCCAAGCGCCAGCCCCACGAGTGCCGACATACGCCTTCGCGTTCGCATGGAAGTTAGGATACCTCAATCGGGTACAATCTGTGTGGGGATGGCTCTGACGCGCGAGGATATTCTGGACGCCGTGCGCCAACTGCAGGAAGACGACGACCTGCTGCTGGAAGCTGCACGCGCCTTGTTGGGCGAGCGGGTCTTGCGAAAACTGGCGACTCGCGCGCCCGATGTGTTCGACACGCTGCGGCGGTTCATTCTGACCGAAGAGCTACTGCAGTTGCCCGCCGAGTTCCGCGAGTTCCGCCAGCAGGTCAACGAGCGGTTTGACCGCTTGGAGACAGACTTGGCAGGCTTCAAGCAAGAGACGCGCGAGCGGTTCGACCGCTTGGAGGCAAGGCAGGATCGGCTCGAGGCAAGCGTTGATTCTATTTCCAAGTGGGTGCAAGGCGAGAGAGCGCGCCGTGACGGTCTCGACTACCAGCGGCGGGTCATCAAACGCGCGTGGCGCACCTTCGGCGGCCCCGAAGTCGCCTACCAGATTGATCAGTGGCTCGCCGCCGCGGGCATCGACGGGAACACCATCGACCCGCGCATTGACCCGCAGGAGGCGGACCTTGTGTGGTGGAAGGGGCGCAAGATCGCTGTGGTGGAGATTTCTATCAAGGTGAACGGCGACGATGTGGAACGGGCGCGCCTACGCGCCGACACGCTCCGCCAAGCAGGGCTGGATGCCATCCCCTTCGTCATCGGCGCGGAGTGGGCGCACCCCGAAACCCCAGAGAACGCTCGGAAATCGGTAGCGAGGTCTCGGACGGTCTGCGCGAATTCCACGCTTATACCCCATAGCCCAGCAGGTACAATTCGCCTGCTATGCCCACGACTGAGACCCGAACCGTGCTGGTGGGGCTATCCCGCGCGCAGTTGCGCGAGTGGGTGGTCGCGACATTAGGCGAACCTGCCTATCGCGGGACGCAACTGGCGCAGTGGATTTACGCGAAGGCGGTGACAGAGTTCAGCGCGATGACCGACCTGCCCGCCGCCCTGCGCACGCGCCTGAACGAATGTGCCCTCGTGTCGCCGAACGCCATCAGCGCGACGCAACGCTCCAAAGACGGCACGGTCAAGTGCCTGCTGCGCCTTGCCGACGGCAACGAGGTGGAGTGCGTGCTGCTGCCCTACGACGATCGCGTGTCGGTGTGCCTCTCCACGCAGGTCGGGTGTGCGATGGGCTGCCGATTCTGCGCCACGGCGCAGGGGGGCTACACGCGCAACCTCACCGCAGGCGAAATCGTCGACCAACTGTTGCACCTGCAGCGGCTGAGCGAGCGACGCATTACGCATGTCGTGCTGATGGGCATGGGCGAGCCGCTGCTGAACCTCGAAAACGCGCTCGACGCCCTGCGCCTGATGCACGACGAACTCGGGATCGGCTACCGACGGATGACGGTCTCCACAGTGGGCATCGTGCCCAAAATCTACGCACTGGCGGCGCAGAACCTGCCGATCACGCTTGCCGTATCGCTGCACGCGCCCGACGACGAGACCCGCGCCAAGATTATGCCCGTGAACCGCAAGTGGGGCGTGGATGTGCTGATTCAAGCCGCGCGCGACTACTTTGAAGCCACCAAACGGCGCATCACCTTCGAGTACCTGCTGCTGCGCGGGGTGAACGACACGCCCGAACACGCCCAGCAACTCGCTGCCAAACTGCGCGGTGTGCCCTGCTTGGTGAACCTGATTCCATTCAACTATGTGCCCACGCCCGACGGGTTCCAGCGTCCCGAAGCCGCGCGCGTGCGCCGATTCCGCGCGATTCTCGAAGCAGCGGGCATCGAGACCACCCAGCGCGTCGAGCGCGGGCACGACATCGACGCCGCCTGCGGGCAACTGCGCGGCAAGCATCTCGGCAAGCCGATTCCGCAGGTTGTGCAGGTGCGGGGATGACACCAACCAAAGGAACACAGTTTACAAAAACAAGAGCGATTGACGACCCCCTCCTTAAGGTTCCCCCTGCGGGCAGGGGGAACCGACTCCGCGCCCCGCATGGTTCCCCTCGCGAAGCGGGGGGAACCTTAAGGAGGGGGGGGGCAAACCTAAACTCTGCCAGCGCGATGGTTATTGGAGTGTTAATGCTTTTTCTGCTCTTCCCAGCCTGCCAGCCCGCGCGTGAGTCTGCCCAGCCGCCGCCAGAGCCTGCGTCGACGCAGGACGGCACAACCGTCACCCTGCCCGACGCGACCTACGAAATCGTGAAGCCCACCTTAGAGCAGCAGGACGAGCAGGGGCGCACGCTCTGGAAACTGCAGGCGCAGGCGTTGCGCGCTGAGACGCGCGACTCGCAGGCGCAGGGCACGCTCACCCAAGTGCGCGGCTGGCTCTACCGCAACGGTAAGCCTGTGCTGGAGTTCACCGCGCCCTACGCCCGCGCCAACGCCGAAACGCGCGAAGTGGAGGCGTGGGGCGGCGTCGTGGCAACCTCCAAGACGAACGATGCACGCCTGACGGCAGGGCGCATCGTGTGGCAGGCGCGCCGCGACCGAATCCGCGCCTCCGAAGGCGTGCTCCTTCGCTGGGGCGACTTCGAACTGCGCGAACGCGCCCTCAGTGTGGACACCGCCTTGGAGAAGGCGTGGAGCGGGGACTAAACCGCCCACGGCTCCTGCCGATAGCCCATATCCCAGAACATCCACTCGTAGCGGCTGGTCATCACGAAGTGCGCCTGCATCGCCGCGCGCTGGGCGTCAGTGAGCGTCTCCGCTACCGAATCGGTCATTGCCAGCACCTCGCGCACCACACCGCCGAACTCCTCCGAGGCGTAGGTATCAATCCACCGCTGATAGAGCGGGTTGGGCGAGCCGTGCTTTTCTAACTCCTTGCCGACCTCCCAGTAAATCCAGTAGCAGGGCAGAATCGCGCCCAACGCCTCGTGGAACGGACGCGCGTGGCAGACCGCCAGCAGGTAGTGCGTGTAGGCAACACAAGTGGGCGCCAGCGGAGTCGCGTACACCTGCTCAGGCGTCAGCCCAAACTCCTTGAAAAAGCTCTCGTGCAGCGACCGCTCCACCAGAATCGCGTTTTTGGCGTGGTCGTTGAAGGTCACCAGCCACTCGTCGTGAGGGGCTTTAGCAGCGGCGAGGCTAAGGCACTGCGCGTAATAACGCAGGTAGTGCGCGTCCTGCACTACATAGAACTGGAACGCCTCGCGCGAGAGGCTGCCGTCGGTCAGCCCAGTGAGGAACGGATGCTTCAGAATCGCGGCGTAAATCGGCTCGATAGACCGCCAGAGTTGCTCCGTGTAGCGCATGCGCCAATTCTACCCCCGAAAACTGGGGCGATTCACAGGCTGGGGCGTCGGGCGGTGTGGAAAACCCCGCATGGGCGCACCGCGCTCACAGGGGCTATCATGAGACGCGACCGACGCGAACGCGGATTCACGCTGGTGGAGATTATGATCGTGATCCTGATTATCGGGATCTTGGTCTCGCTCGCGTTGCCGAGTTGGATGAACGCGCGCGCCCGCGCCCAGACGCGCATCTGCGTGGCGAACCTGCGCCAAATCCACCAAGCGAAAGAGATGTACGCCTTAGCCACGCGCGCCCAGACAGGCACAACGGTTTCGATGAGCGACCTCGTGCCGCAGTATTTAGACCGCGAGCCGTTCTGCCCTGCAGGGGGCGGCGCGGCGTACACCGTGAACGCCATCGGCGCGCCGCCCCAGTGCCCCAGCGGGATCCCGTCGCACCGAATCGACTGGACAGGAGACTAACCCATGCGTGCCCGACGCGGTTCTGCACTGACGGAGGTTTTGGTTGCGGTGTTCATCGTGACGCTGCTGGTGTTGAGCATCGCTGCCATCTCGCCGATGAGCACGCGCATGCAGCGTCGCGCCCAGCAGTTCACCTTCGCCACGAATGTCGCCCAGACCGCCTTAGAGCGCGTGCGCACGCTGGACTTTCTGCAAATCACCGCGAACGGGCTCATCAGCGCAGGACTGGCGCAAACCATCGAACTGAACGACACAAACCAGTTCCGCGTGCGCTTCACGACGCTGCAGACGCCTGGCGGGGGCACGCTGAACCTCGCGAACGAATTGCGCAGCGGGTTTGGCACGATCGAGGTGGTGAACCTGACCACGAGCAACAATATTTCGATTGGGCTGAAGACGGTCATCGTCACGGTGCGCTGGCAAGAGCCGCGCACGAACCAGTGGCAGCAGGTGCAACTGGCGACGACAATCGCCAGCCTGAAGTAAGCGACTGCGCCGCGTAAGGCGCACTGCGTTGTACCACGCCCCTGCAAGGGGAGGCTTGCAGGGCGCGCGTCTATGGGGAGGACAACGATGCACAGGGGTAGGAACCGCCGCACACGCGGCTCGATGATGTTGGAAGTCGTGATGGCGAGCACGCTGTCCGTAATCGTGATTGCGCTGCTGGTCAGCACGCAGATTCAAGTGCTGCGCAACTATCAGCGCACAATTAATCACAACACGGCGAACCGCGCCGCCTACAACGCGCTGCGCGAAATCCGCGAGATTGCGCAGCAGGCGGTCTCGGTCACGGTCAGCGGCGCCACGGCGACGATACTTTTGCCGCAGCGCGATGCTAACGGGCGGTTCCGCACGCCGATTCAGCCCGACACGGCGAACCCAGTCGTCGTGCAGGTCAACTTCTCGACGGGGCAACTGCGCCTAACGCAGAACGGGCAGACGCGCACGCTGCTGAGCAATCTTGTGAACACCACGCCGCAGGGCGCGTCCTACACGCCGTTTTCCGTGCAGCAGGTCGCACAGGGCGTCGTGGCGTTCCATGTGCGCCTGAGCGTGCGTGAGGGTCAAGGCGCGCACGCGCAGCGCATGTGGTACGAGGAGTGTATCCTGCTGCGCAACGCCACGCAGAACTGAGGGGAGGTGATAGGGATGCGAAGGCACAAACCGCGCCGCACACGCGGCAGCACGCTGGTGACCACTTTGATTATGGGCGGGTTGGCGACCATTACGGGCGTCGCCTATTTGGACATCGCCACGCAAGACATGCGCACCGCCGCCGCACGGATGGACGAGGTGACCGCGCAGAACCTTGCGGACGGCGGGCTGCAGGCGATTACGCAAGACCTCTGGCGACAGTTCAAAATCGCGCAACGGTTCGACGCGATTCACAGCGCGTTGAACGGCGCAAGCCCCACAAGCCCGCGCTGGATTCGAAACGGCACCTTCGCGGGCATCGGCAACTACACCGCGTCGGTGATTGGCTACGAGCAGCCTGACAGCTACACGCGGCGCATCACCGTGCGCTCCGTCGGCTGGATCGACCGCAACGAGAACGGGCAGCTGGACGCCAACGAGCCGCGCCAAGTGATTGACCAGACCTTCAACCTGCAGCTTACCCGCTCGTCTGTGTTTGATTACGCCTACTTCGTGAACAACCACGGCTGGATGTATGGGTTTAGCAACGAGCAACTGGTGATGAACGGCGATTCACGCTCCAACGGCGATTTCGAGTTCCGCTACGGCTCCGGCGGACCGCCCGTAATCAACGGCTCGATTTACGCCTCGCCGAACGAGAAGCTCAGCCCGCGCGCCGCGGGGCGGATTATCTTGCCTGGCGGCAACCAAGCGCCCCGCCAGTGGGATTCCACGACCTACGCCACGCGCCAACTGACCGACCAATTCATGCGCCCCGTTTACAACAGTGCCATTCACGGCGCGTTCGGCAGCAGCACCTTCAACCAGTGGCGCGACTACCTTTACAATCCGCAGGGGCAGATGATCAACAATGCGCCGTTCGGCGCGGTGCTGGCGGATGTGAACGGCACGCGCCGATTCGATAGCCATATGCTCGATAACCGCCCGACCAGCGAGCTTGTCCTGCCCGACCTGAACGACCTGAACTACTACATCAACCTGTCGCAAAGCTGGCGCAACCCGAAGGCGACCTTCTCGGACGGGCTGCCGAACCCGAACTACAATCAGCCCGCCCGCATCGAGGTCTGGAACCCGCAGCAGAACCGCTATGTGCGCGTCGATACGAACGGCGTGATTAACGGCAGCGTCGCGCTGATTGGCTACCGCGATAAGCCGATACGCATTCACGGACCGATTACCGTCACTCAGGATGTGGTCATCCGCGGTTATGTGGAGGGGCAGGGCACGCTGTACGCGGGGCGGAATGTGCATATCGTGGGCGACATTATTTACAAAAACCCGCCCGACTTTCGCGGGAATGTGCTGAACAGCGTACTATCGCTCAACGAGCGGCGCGACGCGCTGGGGCTGGCGGCGCGCGGCAGCGTGATGATGGGCAACACGAAACAGTTCCGCGACCCGTACCCCCTGTACTATATGAAGCCGCCGTTTACACGCGGACGCTACGACGAGAATGGCAACTGGATTCCCCCGTTTGACGCAACCCAAGTCGACAGCACGGGACGCCAGCGCTACCAGTCGGCGTTCGGCGACGCAGGGCAAAACGAAATCGAACGGCTCTCGCTGCAGATCGATATCGACCAAAATGGAGTTATTAGCGACGACGAGCGCGGCATCTCGCGCATCGACGCCGTGATGTTCACCAACTTCGTGGGCGGGGGGAACCTCGCGACGGACGGGCGCGGCTTGACCGTCAACGGCGCGATTATCGCCAAGGACGAGGCGATGGTGCTGTATAGCCTGCCGCTGCGCTTCAACTACGACTGGCGCATCCGCGAGCGCAGTCTGGACGACCAGCCGCTGATTAACATCGAGTTGCCGCGCGTGGCGAGCGTCGTGCGCCTGGCGTGGCAAAAGACGCGCTAAGCACGTATCGAGGGAGGGAATATGGATATGCAAACAATTATCTCGAACATGCTGATACCGACGACGCGGGGAGAGTTCACAAGTGCCCCCCTCCTTAAGGTTCCCCCCGCTTCGCGAGGGGAACCGAGCGGGGGGTCGGCTCTACACGCTTCGCGAGGGGAACCGAGCGGGGCACGGGTTCGGTTCCCCCTGCTCGCAGGGGGAACCTGCAGGAGGGGGTCAGCTATCGCCCGTGCTTTTGCGAAGTTCGCCACGACGGTTGGCGTAAGTATAGGCGTACTTGCATTGAGTTGGGGCATCGGCACGGAGGGGCGCAGCCCGAACGAGCGCCCCGACTGGTGGAAGCCGTATGAGAACGCGCCCGCAATTGAGGTCAGCCCCGAAGTGATTGCGCCGAAGGGCGACATCCCCAGCGTCGCGGAAGAGGCGGTGACGCGCAACGCGCCTGGCGGCGTGCCCGAAAACTTAGTGATTGGCAGCGACGACGCGATTCAGGGCAATACGCCACTTGCGCCCGCGATTGACAGCCAGCAGGTGCTGCAAGAGGCGGCACGCAGCCCTGACGGCGGGCGTCCGCTCTGGCGCGGGTTCGCGCTGTTCGGCGCGTTCCTGCTGTTAGGGGGCGGCGCGGTGTTCGGCGTGCTGCGCTGGCTTTCGAACCAACTTCCTGAGCCGCCTAAACCCACGCGCCGACGGCGGTTCTAAGCGGGGTTGCGGCGGCAGCGTCGCCGCCGCCACCCCCAAACCGCCCTACGCCTGCTCCATCGGGTAGCGCAACAGCGCGCTCACGCCCTGAATCGACGCGCGCGCCTCGCCATGCACGGTTTCTACTTGCGCGCCCTGCTCTAAAGCGCGCTCCAGCACCGTGTCCACAATATCGGGCATCTGCCACACTGTGACCGTGCCGTCGGGCGCGTCGTCAGGGGAGAGACCAATCTGCCCCGACGGGTAGAACACCGCGCCTGGCTGCGTGAACTCGGTGTCGTACAGCAGGGCGCGCACATTGCCCCACTCCAGCGCGCGCAGCACAGCGGGCAGCCCCATCGCTTTCATCGCGGGCGTCGCCTCCGTGAGTTCCTTCAGCAGCTGCGCCTCCTGCTCCAAGTCCAGTTCCATCAGCCGATCCAGCACGCGCTCGTAAATCTGGTTGATGGGCATCTTGTCGTGCGCCTGTATCCTGCCTGCGTAGGCGCGGCGCACATAGTCATGCAGGTAGCTGGGGAACGCGCTCGCCAACTCGTCGGGCGCGGCGATGATGAGGCGGTCATATGGGTGCGTCTGGCGCAGCGCACGCACCGTCTCGGCGATCCGACGCAGGTGCTGCTGCTGCTCGTGGAGTTTGAGCATCTGCACATTGCGCTCGCCCATGCCGTGCACGGCGGTGATGCCGCTGGGCGTGCGCACCCCGTGCGCGCCCGGGGGCAGAATCTCGCGGTCTTTCACGAGGCTGAACGCATCGAGCGCGCGGATGCCGTGAATGTCCACCTGATAAAAGTAGGCGTCGCGGTGGTCGAACACCACCACGAGGTTCACCCCGAAGTCGGCTTCGACGGCGAACAGGCGGCGCACATAGGGCGTCTGGTCAACCACCAGCGTGTTGCGCTCCACATAGGGCAGCAGCACGGTCTGGAACAGCCCCTCGCCCGAGCAGACGAACGCCGCCAGCCCGCGCACAGGCAGCGAGTTTTCGCCCAGCAGGTTCGACGGCTCCTCCACGAAGTCCTCCAGTCGCTGGAAGTCGGCGCGAATCGACTCGCGCGCCTCCGCCGAGACGGGATGGTCGTCCAGCCAGTGGCTGAGCTGGTTGACCAGCGTCTTGAGCCGAATGCGGTACTTGGGTGGGCGCGTCGCCCGCTGGTCGGGCGTCATGCTCAGGTACAGCGTCGTGGTCAGAAACCGCTCCGATTTGAAGTGCTTCAGCGTCTCTAAGGTGTTTCGCATGGGTAGCCTCCTCATACCAATCGCCGAGCCAGAGTTCATGATTGCCCCCCTCCTGCAGGTTCCCCCCGCTTCGCGAGGGGGACCGAGCCGCGCGCCCGTTCGGTTCCCCCTGCTCGCAGGGGGAACCTTAAGAAGGGGGTTCTCGTTCATTCGTGCTTTTACGAACTCTGGTTGCGCGATTGGTATCATTCGGTTCACTGCCCCAAATTCTTACGCTGCCACTCTTTCAGGAGTTCAGGGGCGCGGGGGTCTAAAAACACGCTCTCAATAAACAGCGCGTAGAGTTGGTCGTCCTTGAGCTGCGCGACATCCACACGCGCGGCTTCCAGCACCTCTTTGCTGCGCTTGACCATGTACTGAAACTGCTCGTCGGTGAAGGTGGGCTTGAGTTCGGTGGCGACTTCGCTGACGACTTGAGCGCGCAGTTGGCGGCGTTTTTGGGCGGCGTCGGTCTCCAGCCGCTTGATGGTCTCCAGAAACTCTTTGGGCAGGCTCTTGCCGCGTGCGGTGTCCTCGCGAATGCGCAGGATCTCGTCCTTGCGGTTGCGCAGCTCCTTCGCCTCCTCTTGAATCAGCCGTTCCAGTTGTTTGTAGGCGCGCTCGTGGGCGGGGATGAGCCGCTCGATTTGCGCTTTGGTGAGGTTCAGCGGGCGGATGTTGTTGAACCAGGTGATGTCGCTGAGCGCGAGCAACAACTGGTCAACCTCCGAGAGGGTGGGCGTGCTTGCCTGTTGCGGGACGCTCAGTACCAGCCCGCACGCCATCGCCGTAATCAACCCAATCCGCCGCATATCCCGATTATACCTGCCCATCGTGCGCGATTTTCGACGCGCGAGGGCGTATAATATTACAGGAGGCTTCGATGACAATCCATCGCCTGATGTACTGGCTCTTTCTGGCGGTCGGGATGATATTGTTCGCGACCGTCGGGTTTTTGGTCGCAGACCCGTTTTTGAAGGCGGTGGACGGCTGGTTCGAGGGTCCCGCGCCGATTTCGCCGTTGTGGACGCGCATCGGCTTGACGACGGCGGGGCTGTTGATGGGGATTCTGGTCGCCAATCACAGTTTTCAGTTGCTGACGCGGGTGGCGCGCCATTTGGAGGAGGCGGAGCCCGACGAGAAGCTGGCGATTGGGCTGGGGCTGGTCTCGGCGGCGGTGATTACCTTCGCGCTTTATCCGCTGCTGTTCGCGATTGGCGGCGCGCGGCTCGGCTGGGCGCTCACGCTGCTCGCGTTCGTGATCCTGGTCTACCTCAGCGTGGTGAGTTTCCTCAGCATGAAGGAGTACCTGCCGCTCACGGCGCAGATGGCGCGACGCTCCAAAGGCGTCAAGATTCTGGACAGCAGCGTCATCATCGACGGGCGCATTCGGGACATCATCCGCACGGGCTTTCTGGAGGGCAGGATTTATGTGCCTGGCTTTGTGCTGGACGAGGTGCAGCATATTGCCGATTCGGAGGACCCGTTGCGCCGTGCGCGGGGCAGGCGCGGACTCGATGTGCTGAAGCAGTTGCAAGCCGACTTGGGCGAGAACATGGAGGTGCGTACCCATGACCGCCTCGCGCCGCACACGGGCGACGAGGTGGACGCGCGGCTGGTGCGCCTCGCCAAAGCCATGCGCGCCGACATCGTGACCAACGACTACAACCTGAACCGCGTCGCCGAAGTGCAGGGCGTGCGCGTGCTGAACATCAACGAACTCGCCGAAGCCGTGCGCATCCATGTGCTGCCAGGCGAAGACCTGACGGTCATCCCCATCCGCGAGGGTCAGGAACCCGATCAGGGCATCGCCTACCTCGAAGACGGCACGATGGTCGTGGTGGAGGGCGGACGCGAGTACCTCAACCAACCTGTGGAGGTGGTGGTGACCAGCGTGCTGCAGTCGGCGCGCGGGAAGATGTTGTTTGCCGAACCCAAGAGCGCGGACGGCAAGACGGAAGGAGGCATCGACTATTCTACACGCCCTAATTTTGGCGGCAGGAAGCGGCGTCCGATACGGTAAAGGCGACAAGTTGTGGCAGGTGCTGCTGGGCGCGCCGGTGTGGCGGCACGCGGTGTGGCGGCTGCTGAGCCATCCCGAAGTGGCGTCGGGCACGCTGGCGGTCGCGCCGAGCAACGCCGCGCCGTTCGAGGCGTACCTGCAGCGATTGCCCGCGCCCAAGCCGCTGCGCATCCTGCCCTGCGGCGGGGCGACGCGCCAAGCGACGGTACGCAACGCGCTCGCGTACCTGCCCGACGGCGTGCGCTTCGTGGCGGTGCATGACGCCGCGCGCCCACTAATCAGCCACGCGCTGCTCGATAGACTCGTCGAAACCGCCACGCGCTACGGAACTGCCGTGCCTGCGCTGCCTGTGCAGGACACGCTCAAACGCGCGGATGACGGGCGCACGGTGCAGGCGACCGTGCCGCGCGAGGGGCTGTACCGCGTGCAGACGCCGCAGGTGTTCCGCGCTGACTGGCTGATCAATGCGCATCGCCGCGCCGCCGAGCAGGGCTTCGAGCAGGCGACCGACGACGCGCAGCTGCTGGAACGCGCGGGCTACCCCGTATATCTGGCGGAGGGCGACCCGCGCAACCTGAAGCTCACGACGCCCGATGACCTGCACTTACTGCGCCTGCATATAGGCGAGGGCGCACTGACCCGCACAGGGATTGGGTATGATATTCACCAGCTAACGGAAGGGCGCACACTGATGCTGGGAGGCGTTGCCATCGAGTATCCCTACGGGTTGCAGGGGCATTCCGACGCCGATGTCGTGTTGCACGCGATTTGCGACGCGCTGCTGGGCGCCGCCGCGCTGGGCGACATCGGACAGCACTTCCCCAACACCGACCCGCGCTGGAAGGACGCCCCCAGCCTGACGCTGCTGCAGCATGTTCGCACCTTGCTGGCGCAACACGGCTGGCAGCCCCTGAACATCGACGCGATGGCGCTTGCGGAAGCGCCGAAACTTGCGCCCTACATCCCCGACATGCGCCAGCGGATCGCCCATACGCTGGGCATCCTACCCGAACAGGTGAGCATCAAGGCGACGACGAACGAGGGCATGGACGCCGTCGGCGCGCGACGCGCCATCGCCTGCTACGCCGTCGCTGCCATCTACCCCGCTAACGGAGAGGCAGACCATGAGCAAATCCCGACGCAAACAGGTTGAAATCGTCGATGTGACCTTTCGCAGCCCGCACCAAGAGCTGAGCGAGTCCGAGAAAGCCTATGTGCGGCGCAAACTGCAGAAACTCGCGCGATTTTTCCACAAGCTCTGGGCGCTGGAGGTGACCTACGAGCTGGTGCGCGGGCAGCATCATGTCTCGGTGCTGGTGGACGCCGACGGGCAGAAGTTCCACCACGATGAGACGGCGCACGAGTTCCGCGCGGCGGTGGACGCCGTTGTGCAGAAGCTGGAACACCAGCTTGCCCGCTACAAGGAGCGGCTGCAGAAACGCGGACGCACCCCCCGCGAAGAGGTCATCGAGACCGCGCTCGCAGCAGGCGAGACCGCCGAGGAACCCGAAAACCCCGCGCCGAACCCGACTATTCGGCGCACGATTCGCGTGCCCCTCAAGCCGATGAGCCTCGAGGAGGCGCTCCTGCAGGCGGAGCTGGAGGGCGCGTCGGTGTATATGTTCCACGACGCCGACGCGAACCGCTACTGCGTGCTGGTGCAAGTCGAGAAAGGCGTCTACGACCTGATTGAGGGGCTTGGCTAAAAGCGTTGGTTCCCTCGCGCCTGTTGGCTTTGGTTCTGCTATGCGTGGCGTTGGGCGGGGCGCGCCTGCACGCGGGCGAGGTGCAGCTGCCGTCGGTCGCGCTGGCGGGCGTGCCGTTCGAGATTGCTGCCAGCGGCTTCGCGCCCCAGACCCGCGTGCAGCTACGCTTCGAGGACGCGCAGGGCAACCCACTGGCGCAGGCGGACGCCGTCGCCGACGAGTCGGGCGCGGCGTCGCTGCAGGTGCGCCTGCCCCAAGTGGGCACAGTGCGCTATGCGTGGCAGGCGGGTGAGGCGTCGGGCGACGGTACGCTGCGCGTCATCCCCGCGTGGTGGAGCCTGCTGCCGCCGCTGCTGGCGATTGCGCTTGCGTTGTGGCTGCGACAGGTCGCGCTCGCGCTTGTCGGCGGGGTGTGGCTCGGCGCGTGGCTGATTGCGGGCGGCGAGCCGTTCACACCCCTGCTGCGCGTGGTGGACACCTACCTGCTAAACGCCTACGCCGACCGCGACCACCTGCAGATTATCCTGTTCACGCTGCTGCTGGGCGGGATGCTGGGCGTTATCACCCGCGCGGGCGGGCTGCGGGCAATCGTGCGCGTGCTGAGTCGGCGCGTGCGCTCCGACCGCGGCGTGCAACTGAGCGCGTACCTGCTGGGGCTGCTCATCTTCATCGACGACTACGCGAACACGCTGTTTGTCGGCGCGACGATGCGCCCGCTGGCAGACCGCTACCGCGTCTCGCGCGAAAAACTGGCGTATCTGATCGACTCCACCGCCGCGCCTGTGGCGAACCTCGCGCTGATTGGCACTTGGATTGGCTTCGAGGTCTCCGTGATTGCCGACAGCTTCAAGGCGGCGGGGATTGCGCTGGAGCCGTACTGGGCGTTTTTGCTGAGCCTGCCGTATCGGTTCTACCCGATTTTCGCGCTGGCGTTTATCGCGTGGCTGCTGGTGTGGCGTCGGGACTTTGGGGCGATGTATCGGGCAGAGATGCGGGCGCGCATGACGGGCAAGGTGCTGGCAGACGGCGCGTCGCCGCTGGCGAACTACGACTCCGCCGAGCTGATGCCGCCTGACCACCTGCAGGGCAGCCTGTGGAGCGCGGTGCTGCCGATTCTGACCGCGCTGGGCGGCGCGATTGGCGGGCTGGTCTACACGGGCTACTACGGCGCGTTGGACGCAGGCGACCCGATTACGCTGCGGACGGTGCTGGCGAACGCGAACTCGTACATCAGCCTCGTGTGGGGCGCGTTGCTGGGGTGCCTCGTGGCGCTTGTGTGCGTGGGGCTGACCCGCGCGCTGAGCCTGCGCGAGTCGTTCGATGCGTGGCTCGGCGGCGTGCGCTCGATGGTGCTGGCGGTGACGATTCTGGGGCTGGCGTGGAGCATCGGCGCCGTGTGCGAGACGCTGCACACGGCGCAGTATCTGGTGCAGTCGCTGCAGGGGACGGTTAGCCCTGCATGGCTGCCCGCGCTGACGACGCTCACAGCGGCGGGCATCAGCTTCGCAATCGGCAGCTCGTGGGGCACGATGAGTATCCTGATGCCGCTGGCGGTTCCGCTGGCGCACACGCTCACGGCGGGGATGGGCGCGGAGGCGCAGCAGTTCTACCTCATCGCGACGATTTCGTCCGTGTTGGCGGGGGCGACCTTCGGCGACCACTGCTCCCCGATTTCGGATACGACGGTGCTGTCGTCGATTTTCGCGGGGTCTGACCATATCGACCATGTGCGCACGCAGTTGCCCTATGCGCTGGTGGTGGGTGCGGTAGCGTGGCTGGTGGGCGATGTGGCGACGGCGTTCGGGCTGCCCGTGTGGGCGGCGCTGCTTCTTGGCGTTCTGCTGCTGGGCGCGGTTGTGCGCATCGTTGGTAAACCGACGCCGAGATTTAGCGAGTCTGCATAATACACATCGTATGGGCGAAGCTTACGAGAACAAGCAAGGCTGAAGACCCCCTCCTGCAGGTCTTATACCAACTGCGCTACCAAAGTTCGTGAATGCACAGGACTCGAATCCCCCTCACCCCGACCCTCTCCCCCCTTGACAAGGGGGGAGAGGGCAGGGAGTGGGGGGATTCTGCACGCGCAGGAATTTGTGAACTCGGGCTCGGCGATTGGTATCACTCCCACCGCCGTATCGGACGAATACGCACCTGACCCGCTCCGATGACCAGCAGGTGTCCCGCGAGGCGATCCGAGTTTTCTTGGATTGCTCGCAAGGTAAGCATAGCCTTGCGCTGGTTCGAGAGTCCTGCCAGCCGAAGCAGGATTATGTCCGTGCTGAGGCGCTGTTCACGCACCGCGATTTCACCAAAGTCCTTGTCCGCTGTCAGCAACAACCGCCCTTCGCGATTGGCGCTGTCTAATACAGCAGCGTCGTCGAGTCCAGGCGCGAGTTCCGCTACATACAGGACATCATAGCCCGCTTCCCTGAGTGTTTGCACAATCGGCTGGTCAACGCTTTCGTCTGCCACAAACTGCATACCAATCACTTAGTGTCTGCTAATGCGTACACAGTTTCTCCACGCACTAACTCCGCCGCAAAGAGAAGCGCCTCTTGGATGGCTTCTGGGGTCAGGCGGGGGTGCGACTCAAGGATTTGTTCGATCGTTTCGCCTGCTGCCAGCTTCTCCAGCACCAAGTCAACGGGAATGCGAGTTCCCTTGAACACGGGCTTTCCCATCATCACCTGCGGATGTGCTTCAATCCACTGATACTGACGCATCGCGCGGGAATTGTACCCTTTTGGGACAGTGAAGCAACCCTCAGCGCCGAAAGACCAGCACATACTCCGTTGGGTAGGCGAGGTAGTCGGCATCGTGTGTTTTGGTGAACTTGCCCGTCTGCTTGTCGCGCGTGCGGGGCAGAATCTTGCTGGGGATTTCGCGCAGAATCATGCGCTCTAATGCAAAGCCCAGTGTCGCCAACTGCTCGGCAAAGACCTGCGCGTTCTGCACCTCGACGCCGCTTAGGTGCGTGTTGCCAATCACGATGCAGGCGTACCCGCCAGAGCGCATCACTCGCCGCCACTCGGTGAAGCAGGCGTACATCTCGGCGAAGTAGAGGGCGACTTCACGCGCCTTGCGGGGGTTAACCTCACACAACCTGCCGACAATTGCCTCTGCCAGCAGCGAATGGAGGTTTCCTACAGGCTCGTGAACGCCGTTGGAACGCCCAATCAACCCCTGACGAAACTCGCGCAGGTCGGTCGTCATCTGGAACCACAGTGCGCTCAGCTGGTGCAGGTCGGCATACTCGTAGCTGGTGACATACGGCGGCGAGGTCACGATGAGGTCTACCGACTGGTCGGGCACAGGCAAGAATCGAGCATCGGCGCAGTGGCAATGTACAGGTGTGTCCAGTGTGCCTGCACGCTGCAGGAGTGCCCAGTATTCGCGGTTGCCCCACGCCATGCGCCGCGCGTGCCTGAAAAAGACCTGCGTCGGGTCGGGGATGGACTTCTCCAGCTTGCGCACAGGCTTGACGCTGCGGTCATGCCACTACGAGACGGGTTTCAGCGTGTGCGACATGGCGCAGCGGAAAAAGGGTTGCACGGAGTCGTCCAGCATTTCGAAGGCGTGCTGAATCCGAGACAACTCATGCAGCACATCCTCGCGAAACCAGTAGCGCAGCCGCTCGTGCCAGTGGGGGTCGTTGACCGTCGCCCACGCCTCGCCAAACGCGACGGTTGTAGGGGCGACGCCAGTCTCTCCCAAACGCAGGCATTTGCTTCGCCCAGCAGGTGCGGTTCAAGGGCGCGTACCTTCGCAGTGGCGATTAGGTGCGCCACAGGATTGATGTCCACCCCGATGCTCGGTCGCCCCAACCGTTTCGCCTCCACCAACGCCGTGCCCGACCCCATGAAGGGGTCCAACACGGTATCGCCTGGACGGGAGTAGTCCTCAATTAGCCGCGCCGCGAGTTGCGGGATGAACTTGGCAGGATAGCGGTGGTAGCCGTGTGTCGCGTAGCTCGTCTGCGCCTGCGTCAGGTGCGCAAACGCCCATTCGGGATCGGGAGTCAGCCCTGTAAACTGCTCCAACACTGAAGCCGCAGAACCTGCTAATCGAGCTCCAACCATCCACCGTCTACCGTCCACTCACAGGCTCCGACCCTGTTAGCCCCTCGAACGACTCGCCTGCGTGCGGGTGGGTTTTGTCCTCGATGGAGGGTCCCCAAGTGTCCCGTGCGAAGGGGATTTCCTCGCCGCCCAGGGGGAAGTCCTTGCGCAGCGGATGCCCCACCCAGTCATCAGGCATCAGGATGCGCTTCAGGTTCGGATGCCCCTCGAACAGAATGCCAAACATGTCGTACACTTCGCGTTCGGGATAGTTCGCACCTTCCCAGATGCCCGTGACGGACGGTACAGGCTCGCCGTCGTCCACACGCACCTTCAGGAAGATGCGCCCGAAACTCACAGGCGAGTAGAGGTTGTAGACCACCTCGAACCGCTTGGGCTTCTCGCCTTTTTCCCAGTAGGGCAGCCAGTCGATAGCGGTGATGTCGCTGATGTAGAGGTAGCCGAGGTCGGGGTCATCGCGCAGCAGGCGACAGACCTCCAGCAGTCGCTCTTTGCGAATATACAGCCAAGTATCCCCGCGGAATTCGTACACTTCCTCAACGGCGTCGGGGTACTGCGCAGCGATTTTCTGGTACTCGATGCGCTCGCTCATCGGCTCTCTCCTGGCAGGGCGGCGACGGGTTCAGGCTGGGGGGCGTTCAGGGCGGGCGCAGGCTCAGGCTTCAGCCGCCGATGCTCCACAGGGTCTTCCCAGTCCAGCGCGCCCTTTTTCCATTCGTACAGGAAGCTGACCAGCAGCAGCAGGGTGAACACGCCCACCACGCCGACGGCGAACGCTCGCGCGTCGGGGGGCAGGTCGCGCACCGCCACGAAAAACGGGTACAGGAAGGCAATCTCCACATCGAAGATGATGAACAGCATCGCGGTCAGGTAGAAGTGGATGGGGAACCGCTCGCGTGCGCTGCCGACGGGCGTGATGCCGCACTCGTAGGGCGAGCCTTTCGCCAGCGACGGGCGCTTGGGTCCCAGCAGCCACGACCCGCCGACCATCACGGCGGCAATCACAGCGGCGATTGCGAACAGAATCAGCAACGGCACATAATCGCTCGGCATCGAAAGCTATTATACCTGACGGGGAGCGCTCGCGCCTGCACAGAAGCCGCTGCAATCGCTATGTTGACAAATTGGGCTCATGTGGTATAATTTGTCAACTCGTATGATTGGTGAACGCATTCGCGCTGCACGGAAAGCGCAAGGGCTATCGTTGCGTGCGTTGGCGGAGCGCGTTGGGCTGAGCCACGAGATGATCCGTCGGTACGAGCAGGGTAAAGCCGTACCGAGTGCATCAACGCTACATAAGATTGCCGATGCACTTAGGTGCAGGTCTGACTACTTTCTACGCCCAACGCTAATTGGCGAAATCAAGCCCGCGTTTCGTCTGAAACGCAGGCTGCCTGCATCCCAGCGTGCGATGATTATTCTGCGGGTTCAGGACTGGCTCGAGCGCTACCTAATCATCGAGCGGATTCTGGGACTGGACGCGCCCTTCGAGTTTCCCGACGGCTTCCCCTACCCCGTGCGCCAGATGGAGGATGTCGAGCAGGCGGCGATTGCCCTGCGCAATTCTTGGCAGCTGGGATTAGATCCTATCGCCACTCTTGTTGAACTGCTGGAGGAGCGCGGGTTGCGCGTCGGAGTAATCTCTGGCGTCGAGGCGTTCGACGGATGCGCTTTTGAAGTGGAGGTGGGCGATTGTCGCCAGCCTGTTCTCGTGTATGCCGACAACTACCCAGGCGATCGGCAACGCTTCAGCACTGCCCATGAGTTGGGGCATCTAATGCTGCGTGTAGAGGGCAACCTCGACGAGGAGAAGGTCGCCAACCGTTTCGCGGGCGCGTTCCTTGCGCCCCAGCCGAGCGTGATTCGAGAACTCGCCGCGATGGGAAGCACCCTAACTCTCAGCGAACTGGCGCACCTGAAGCAAAAGTACGGGATGAGCATGCAGGCATGGGTTTATCGCCTACGCGATCTGGGTGTGGTTAGCGAGTGGAGCGCCTCCCGCGTTTTTGCGATGTTTCGGGAGCGCGGCTGGCACAAAACCGAGCCAGGCGAACCATATCCTGCAGAGTCGCCGCGGCGGTTCGAGAACCTCGTGCTGGCAGCCTACGAAGAGGAGATCATCACCACTTCACGCGCCAGCGAGCTACTGAACATGCGCTACATCGAGTTTCTGAATCGCTATCAACACCTGCGAGGAGGCGCATCGATTGCACTGCGTCGTGGACACAAGCGTCTGGATAAGTCTGCACAAGGCTGGCATCCTGCCCGAAGCGCTGCTGCTGATTAACAAAGGTTGGGTGTTTCTCGTGACTGACGCAATTGAGCGCGAACTGCAGGAGCCTACTTACGAAGCCCTCGCAGCGCAAGGGGTGCGCTACTATCCGCTTTCGGAGGAAGCGAACAGTCGGGTGCAAGCGCTGACACAAACAGAACTTGCGCTTTCCGAGGCGGATGCAAGTGCGGTCGTAGCAGCCCAGGCTGTGAGCGCGCTCATTCTCACAGACGATCGTCCGCTGCGCGAGAAGGCACAGGAACTCCGCATTCAGGTTCACGGAACGCTGTGGCTCCTTGAGCAGCTTGTCAAAGCGCAGCTCATAGATGACGCTGCTCTGTGCCTTGCCCTTGAGAGAATGATGGCTGCAGGAAGGCGGTTTCCCCCTCATCTCGTCAGCCGCCTCAAAACACACTACAACTGCTCCGAGTAGAGCTGCACACGAACGGAAGGGCTGGCGAAGCGTGCGCCTATCCCCTTTGCTCGCTGGCGCGCAGGTAGACCATCAGGCACGCAATATCGGCAGGGCGCACGCCAGGCACACGCGCCGCTTGACCCACCGTGCGCGGACGCACCCGCGCCAGCTTCTCGCGCGTCTCTTTGGAGATTGCAGGCAGCGCGTCGTAGTCCAAGTCGTCGGGGATGCGCCAGTGTTCCACTTTGCGCAGCTGCTCAATCTGCTGCTGTTGCTTGCGCAGGTAGACCTCGTACTTGGCAAGAATCTCCACGCGCTCGGCGATTTCGGCGGGGGCGCGCAGCGTGTCGGGGAACAGCTGCTGTAGCATCGCGTAGCTTACTTCGGGGCGGCGCAGGTACTCGTATGCGCTCAGCCGCGCGTTCACGGGCGTGCCGCCCAACGCCTGCAGCTGCGGGTTGTGTCGTCCGCTAACCTCCAGCATCCGCAGGGTCTCCTGCTCGCGCTCGATTGCCTCGCGACGGCGCAGGTAGCGCTCCCAGCGCGCCTCGCACACCAGCCCGACGGCGCGTCCGATGGGGGTCAGCCGCTCGTCGGCGTTGTCGTGGCGCAGGTGCAGCCGATGCTCCGCCCGACCCGTCAGCATCCGATACGGGTCGTCCACGCCCTTGGTCACCAAGTCGTCAATCAGCACGCCGATGTAGCTGTTGGAACGCTCCAGCACCAGCGGCTCGCGATTCTGCACCCACAGCGCGGCGTTGATGCCTGCTACCAGTCCCTGCGCCGCCGCCTCCTCGTAGCCCGATGTGCCGTTGATCTGCCCCGCCAGAAACAGCCCGCGCACCGCCTTCGTCATCAGCGTCGGGTACAGCTGGTCGGGATAGACCATATCGTACTCCACCGCGTAGCCTGGGCGCAGCACCACGACCTCTTCCAGCCCTGGCAGCGTGCGCAGGAACGCCAACTGCACCTCTTCGGGCAGGCTGGTGGACATCCCCTGCACATACAGGTCGTCAGCGTCCCAGTATTCCTGCTCCAGAAAGACGGGATGACGGTCTTTGTCGGGGAAGCGCACGATTTTGTCCTCGATGCTGGGGCAGTAGCGCGGTCCAATCCCCGTGATGTGCCCGCCGTACATCGCGGAACGGTGCAGGTTCTCGCGGATGATGGCGTGTGTGCGCTCGTTGGTGTAGGTTTGCCAGCAGGGAAGCAGCGGGCGCGGGGGCAACAGCGCATCGTGCAGGTACGAAAACGGCGGGCACGGCTCCGACGGCACTTCCGTCAGGCGCGACAAGTCCACGCTCGTTTTGTCGATGCGCGGGGTCGTGCCCGTCTTGAAGCGCCCGATGCGGAACCCCAGTTGGCGCAGCGATTCAGTTAACCCGACGGCAGGTTCGTCGCCAAAGCGCGCCGCGCGGATTTTGCGCTCGCCGATATGGCACAGCCCGTTCAGGAAAGTGCCTGTGGTCAGGATGACGGCGCGTGCGGTCAGTTCCCCGTCGCGCGTGCGGATGCCGGAGCACACCCCATCGCGCACAAGTACCGCCTCTGCCGCGCCCTCCAGCAGGGTCAGGTTCTCCTGCTGCTGCAGGGTGCGTAGCATCTCGGCGGGGTAGTGCGCTTTGTCGGCGTGGGCGCGTAGCGTGCGCACAGCGGGTCCCTTGCCCGTGCCCACGAAGCGGATGTGCGTCAGCGTGCGGTCAATGTTCACGCCCATCTGCCCGCCCAGCGCGTCGATCTCGCGCACCAAGTGCCCCTTGGCAGGACCGCCAATCGAGCAGTTGCAGGGCATGTGCGCCGTGCGTTGCAGGTTCAGCGTGATGACCGCTGTGCGGCAACCCATCCGCGCCGCCGCCAACGCCGCCTCACACCCCGCATGCCCCGACCCCACCACGAGTACCTCAAAGTCCGTCATCGGGGGAATTGTACCCATCCGCCGTTGGGAGTTCCCTGTCGACGCCAGGGACATCCCAGCGGACGCCGGGGACATCCCCATCGCTGCGAGAGACGCCTACGGGTTCAGATTATGAATTGCCCCCTTCCTTGAGGTTCCCCCCGCTTCGCGAGGGGAACCGCGCCTGTTCGGTTCCCCCTGCCCGCAGGGGGAACCCTGACGTCTGCCATTTCGAGCAGGCGTGAACACACCCCGCGGGTACCACATTCACCCAAAACACCCGCAACAACACCCCCAAAACACCACCAACACCCCCTCAAACACACACCAACCCTCACAACCGAAACGCACACAACCAACTCAACACCACATCCACACCCCAACACCACCCCACACCGCCAGTTTTCGGCACTTCAGCCCCACACACCCCACGACCCCCTAACCCGCCATCTATTTCCCCACCCAACAACTCACGCCGCACGCTCCACAACACATCCCGAAAAGTCCACCGCGCACGACCCCGACACCCGCCCCAACGCGCACCACCCGTCCACTTGCCCCACCCACGATACCCGCTCCATACCAACGCCCCGTACACCCACGCGCTCCACGCCACGCTCCGCTCCCCGCTGTCAAAACCCCAACACGGCTTCTCCCCCAACCCAAACCCGCTCTTCAGCCACCGAAATCCCACCTCCACCTCCCAACGCTGCCACAACTTCAACAACAACACCTTCAACGACACAGGCAACTGCCACCCGTCCGTGCCGTCCGAAACCGCGTGCACCCAAAACGCCATCGGCGCGCGCGATTTGCCCTGCTTGGTGCGCTTGCGATGCCCGCGCACAATAATCACGAAAAACACCCGCGCGCCCCACCCCACCCGACGACACGCACCCTCAACCCGCACCAACAGGCGCACCGCACGCCCCCGCACCACAAGCGGCACCCGTTGCCAGCCTCTGCGCTGTTGCCACTTGTCTTGCGGCGTCCACACTTGGTCGCTATACACACGCCGACGCCCCCGACCTGAAGGCACACCCTGCGGCAAGGCGCACCAGCGCGAGTCTTTGCGCGTGCGCACACAGCAGACCGTGTTCGGCAGATCCAGCGTGCCCAACGCTTTGGTGTCGCCCCGCCCGTCGCCGACACACAGCAGTAGCTGCTCTGGGCGTCCTGCGGCGTTGAGCCACGCCCGCACACGCTGCAGGCTGGCAATCCAGCCTTGGATTTCCGAGCGGCGCGAGGCAGGGTTGGCGTAGCGGGCTTTGTGTGAGAAGGTGGGCAGCCAGTAGATGGGCACACAGCGGGC
>ENA-ORXB01001391-ORXB01001391.1-sediment-metagenome-genome-assembly--contig:-NODE-1391-length-29181-cov-11.476017_pt1 | contig 29181 bp, 29 predicted proteins | sample MGYA00237863_ERZ511475 | MGnify/ENA primary metagenome ERZ511475 (study PRJEB26305, sample SAMN06343858) | sediment metagenome | isolation source: hot spring sediment | place: Canada: British Columbia... | reverse complement strand
TCGGGGCCAATCTGCGCTAGGTTAGGACCCATGTCCCCCGTCCAGGCTCTCTGGACGGGGGACATTTTTCCCGCCAACCCTGGGTAGACTGAGAACCGGAGGTGAAGCCATGCTGGTCAGGGACTGGATGACCAAGGACCCCCTCACCGTGGCCCCGGATACCCCGGTGCTGGAGGCCATCAACCTTTTGAAGAACAAGGGTTTCCGGCGCTTACCGGTGGTGAAGGACGGGAAGCTCGTTGGGCTGGTCACCGACAAGGACCTCAAGGACGCCATGCCCTCCAAGGCCACCACCCTCTCCGTGTGGGAGATGAACTACCTCCTCTCCAAGCTCACGGTGCAGGAGGTTATGGCCAAGCCCGTGATCACCGTGGAGGCCGACGCGCCCCTGGAGAAGGCAGCCCTTTTGATGGAGGAGAAGAAGATCGGCGGCCTTCCGGTGATGGACGGGGAGAAACTGGTGGGCATCATCACCGTGACCGATGTCCTGAGGGCCTTTATTGAGGTGTTGGGGCTTAAGATGGGGGGCTTGCGCATCACCGTGGACATCCCGGATGTGCCCGGGGCCCTGGCCCAGATGGCCCGGGCGGTTCCCCCGGCCAACATCGTGTCCATCGCTACCGCTGCCCACTTGAACGGGTACCAGCGCTTGGTCCTGAGGGTGGTAGGGGAGGATGTGGAGGGTGTCCCTGACCGGCTTCGGGCTGCCGGGGAGCGGGTGGTGGACGTACGCCCCGGTTAGACGCCGTTGCGGTAGGCGGGATAGGAGCCCAGAACCTTAAGGAAGGCGGCCCGTCTGAGAAGGCCCAGAAGGGCTTGGGCGGGGCCGGGATCTTCCAGGTGGCCCTCGAGGTCCAGGTAGAAGAGGTAGCTGAAGGGCTTATCGCGCCTAGGCCGCGACTCCAGCTTGGTGAGGTTCACCCCGGCCTCGGCGAACACGGAAAGAGCTTCCAAAAGCCCCCCGGGCCGGTGGCGCACGGCGAAGACGATGCTGGTCTTGTGGGGACCTTCTCCCTTTGGGGCTTCCTCTCGCCCGATGACGAAAAAGCGGGTGTAGTTGTGGGGATAATCCTCGATGTTTTCCGCCAGCACCTTTAGGCCGTAAAGCTCCGCGGCCCGCCGGCTGGCGATGGCCCCCACCCCGGGCTCGGGGTTCTCCGATAGGGACCGGGCTGCCCCTGCCGTGTCAAAAACCGGGATGGGGGTAAGGCGCATGCGGGCCAGGAAACCGTCGCACTGGGCTAGGGCCTGGGGATGGCTTTTGACCGCCTTGAGGTCTTTGAGTTCGGTGCCCTCGGGAGCGAGGAGGCAGTGCTCCACCCGGTGGATGATCTCTCCCACCACGTGGAGGTCGCTTTCCAGGAGCAGGTCGTAGGTCTGGTTGATGCTGCCTGCGGTGGTGTTCTCCACGGGCACCACCCCGAGTTCCGCTTCCCCTGCTTCCACCGCTTCGAAGACCTGGTGGAAGGTGGGAAAGCCTATGGGGGTAGAGCCGGGAAAGTTCCTGAGGAGGGCCTCCTCGCTATAGGCTCCTTCCGTTCCCTGGAAGGCGATCCTCATGCCCTTCATCCTACCGCTTCCCGTAGACAGGGGAAAGGCACTTCCCTTAGCATGGCCCTTGTGGCGCGGCTGCTTGTGGTGGACGATGACCCCCGCATCCGGCACCTGTTGGAGCTCCTCCTTTCCGGGGCCGGCCACCAGGTGGTGCTGGCGGATTCGGCGAAAGCCGCCCTGGAGCATCTGCGTAGGGAAACCCCGGATCTGATCCTCCTGGACATCATGATGCCGGATATGGATGGCCTCACCCTTTTGGGGCGCATCCGGGCGGTGCGGCGCCTAGCCAAGGTGCCGGTGATCATGTTCACCGGGGGTGGCAGGGAGCTGGAGGGACCCAGCCGGGCTTTGGGGGCGGATCTTTTCCTGGAGAAGCCCGTTTCCAGCCGCCGGCTCAAGGAGGTGGTGGAGAACCTTCTTGCCCGGGAAGGGTATGTGCTGCCCGGCGGGGAACGGGTGAATAGCCTCGAGGAGGTGGGTAGCCGCTTGCGGCATGCCTTGCCTGAGGAGGCCCGCTTCAAGCTTCTTTGGCGAAAGACGGCAAGCCGCCGTGCCCTTCTGCAAAACCTTTTGGCCAAGGGCTGGACCGAGGCCCTTTTGCGGCGCATTCTCCCCGGTGAATACGACCTCTATGACCTCCTGGGCCACCTGGCCTTCGGCTGGCCTTTGGTGCCCTTGAGGGAGCGGGCGGCCCGGGTGCAGGACCCTCGCCTGGTTTCCCACCTGGAGGCCTATCTGGAGGAGAAGCGGCTACCCCTGGAGGGGAACGGCCTCCTAGAAGAGCTGGCCCAGGCCCTGTACGCTTAGGGGGTGGCCGAGCTTTTAGAGATCACCGATCCTGAGGCCTGGAACCGGCTGGTTTCCAGCCTCCCCATCACCAGCGCCCTGCAGTCCTGGGGCTGGGGGGAGGTGAAGCGGCTTTCCGGCTGGGTGCCCAGGCGGCTTGCGGTCTACGGAAAGGAGGGGCTTCTGGGGGCGGCCCAGGTGCTGCTGCGCCCCCTACCCGGCGGTCTCCGCCTAGCCTATGCCCCTAGGGGACCTGCCCTTTCCCGCCTCGAGGACCTGCCCCTGGTGGCTAAGGCCCTGGCCCAGGGGGTGCGGGGTACCCACCTGGTCCTCGAGCCCGAAGCGGGATTGCCGGCGGGGGAACCTCCCCCCACCTTCCCTGGCCTCCTCCTCGAGGAATCCATCCAGCCTGCCTATTCTGTATGGCTGGACCTCACCCAAGGGGAAGAAGCCCTCCTTAAGGGGATGAAGGAGATGCACCGCCGCAACGCTCGCCTGGCCCTCAAGCGCACGGAGCTTTGCGTGGAGGGGGAGGAGGCCTTTCCCGAGTTCTTCCGCCTCTTTGAGGAGACCAACCGTCGGGCCAAGCTCCTGCAGCACGCAAAGGAGTACTACCAGGCGGTGCTCAGGGAGATGAACCAGCCCTATGGGGAGGCCTTCTTGGCCGTGGCCCGTAGGGAGGGGGAGGCCTTGGCGGCGGGGCTTTTCGTGGCCTTCGCCGGTAAGGTGGACTACCTTTATGGGGGAAGCAGCCGCGCCCACCCCGAGGCCAAGGCTCCCATGGGCATGCACCTGGCGGCCATCCGCCATGGGATCGGACGCGGCTACCGCATCTACGACCTCTGGGGCGTGCCCAGGACCCCGGAGGGCAGCCACGCGGAGGGGATATGGCGCTTCAAGGAGGGGTTTGGGGGTAGGCGCGTCCAGTTTCCCGCCTACACCCTGCCCCTTTCCCCCCTCTACCGTCCCTTGAAGCTCCTCCTGCGCTTGCGCAAGACCTGGGTGAACCTGCGGGTGCGGGGGAACCCGCGGGATGTCCTGGGCTGAAAGGGCTTGCGGGTCTTGTCATCTTTCTCAAGGGGCCTTGGGTAAGGTGGGAAGGTGGTGCGGCTCCCCCTTCTTCTTGTTGTCATCTTCGGTGTGATTTTTTGGTTCCTCCGGCCCCCGCCCAAGCCCTTGCCCACGGAAGGCGTGCGCCTTAAGGGGGTGGAGTTCTACCTTTTCCCCGAGGAGGAGGGGGTGGAGTGGCGGTTCACCGCCCAGGAGATGGTGGAGGAGGGAGGGGTTTTCCGCATCCAGGGGGGGCTTAAGGGGGAACGCTATGTGGAGGACCGGCTGGACCTGCGCCTTTTCGCCCCCGAGGTGGCGGTGGAGCCAGGGGATAACCTGCGGGCTCCTTTCGCCCGGGTGGAGATCCTGAAGGGATGCTTCCGCCTCCAGCTCTCCGCCCCGGGCAGGGGGGAGGTCCTCATCCGTCAGAAGGAGGGGTTTTTCGCCCCCTGGGTGCGGATTGAGGCCCCTAACCTTAGGGGGGAGGCCCAGGGCTTTCGCTCGGATTTCGGCATGGAGCGCATAGAGGCGGAAAGCCCGCGGTTTGAGTTTCCCGCGGGTGGCACCTTTGGTCCTTGTGCCGTGGAAGGAGGTAGCCCATGAGAAGGTGGGTTTGGTTGTCCCTTTTGGGTTTGGCCTTGGCCGCTTCCGGGGTCCGGGTTATTCAGGTGGAAGGGGGTCGGCTTTCAGGGGACCTGCGCTACGGTCCCTGGACCTTTGAGGGGGAGGTGAGGGGCCGGGTGAAGGATCTGGAGATCCGCTCCCCCAAGGCCACCCTCACCGCTCCCAAGGGCAAGACCATGCAGGAAGCGGAGGGGGAGCGGGAGGCCCGCTTTGAGGGCGGGGTGGTGGTGCGCCGGGGCCGGGTGGAGGCCAGGGGGCCGGTTCTGGTCTACCGGGAGAAAACCGGGGAGGGGGAGCTTCTGGGCCCGGCCCGCATGCGCCAGGAGCCCAAGCCGGGGGAGGACCCGGTGGAGGTGGAGGCCAGCCGCATGACCTTCCAGGTGGACACGGACACCTCCAGCAGCGAAAATGCCCTCCTAAGGAGCGGGAACCAGGAGGGGCGGGCCGCCTTTGTCTACTATGAGGAGGAGAAGGGCCTGGCGGTGTTCACCGATCCCAAGGAGGTGGTCCTCACCCGCAAGCGCAAGGACGGGGACCTGGTGATCCGGGCCAAGGAGGTGCGGAGCCTCACCGGAACCAAAAAACTCATCGCCACCGGGGGGGTGCGGCTCCAGGATGGGGATCTGGTCACCACGGGGGAGAGCCTCTACTACGACGATACCACCGGGGAGGCCATCGTTTTGGGCAGGCCGGCGGTGAGCGAGAACAAGAAGGAGGGGTTCAGGCTTTCGGGGAACACGCTCCAGCACAATGTGAACCGCCACCAGGTGCGGGTTTACGGCAAGGAGTTCCGCCTGCCCGTGGGGGAGTTTAGGAAGCTTGGGGAGAAGTAGGCGGGGTTCAAGGTGCTCCTCTCTCGCCCTTGCCGCCGTGCCCCAAGGTTCCTCCTTGGGGTGGCCGCCCTTTGCCTCCTCGCCCTGGCCCAGGAGGTCTTCCACCCCCAGGTGGAGCTCACCCGGAAGGAAAAGAAGGTGGTGGCCTGGGTGAGCGGGGAGGAGGGAAGCCTCTTCTACGCGGACTACGGGGACCTCCTGGTGGGGGAGCTGCAAGCCCTTTCCCCCGAGAGGGTCCAGGTGGAGAACCGAGCCTTCTTCAGGGATCTGGGAAGCGCGGTGGAGGAGGGGTTGAAGGTGGGGGAAAGGGTGGAGGTGGCCTATAACCCCGATTGGGAACAGGAGGGGCTTCCCTACCTGATGCGTTTGCGAAGGGCTGGCGAAGGGAAGGGGGAGCGTTACCTCCGCCTCGTCCTCTTTGACCCCAAGGGGGTGGAGGTGCGCCTGGGGGAGGAGGTGGAGGCCAGGGGGCCCCTGGCGGTGGTGGAGCGGGGTGGGGTGGAGGAGCTCTTCCTCTCCGGGGGAGAGGCCCGGTACCTGGAGGAGGAAGGCCGGCTGGAGCTAAGGCCGGCTCCCGGAAAGGTGGCGGTGGCCCAAGGGCAGGTGCGGGTGGAGGGGCGGAGGCTCCGCTACCGAAACGACACCGGGGAGGCCCTATTGGAGGGTCCCCTGGAAGTACGCCGCGAAGGGGAAAAACCCCTTTCGGGCAAGGCGGGTTCCTTGCGCTATCTTCTGGACGAGGACCGGCTTTGGCTTCTCGGAGGGGTGGAGTTTACCCAGGGCGGGCGCACCACCAAGGCTGAGCGGGCGCTTCTTAGGGAAAAGGAAGGGTACGCCTTCCTATATGGGAAGGTGGAAAGCCGGGATGAAAGGGGTGTGGTGCGGGGGGAGCGGGTGCGCTACGCCCTGAAGACCGGGGAGGTGGTGGTCCTGGGCGGGGTGGCCGGGGAGTTCCGCGGCGACTAGGCGGGCACGCCCGCCATCAGGAGGCCTAGGCGCTCTTCCTTGGCTTCCTCCGGGGTGAGTTCTCCCACAATGCGCCCCTCGTACATGACCAGGATGCGGTCTGAGAGGCTGATCACCTCGGAAAGGTCGGCGGAAACCAGAAGCACCGCCAGGCCCTGGTCGCGGGCCTCCACCAGGCGCTGGTGGATAAACTCTATGGCCCCCACGTCCACGCCCCGGGTGGGCTGGGCGGCGATGAGGAGGCGGGGCCTCCGCAAAAGCTCCCTGCCCACCACGATCTTCTGCTGGTTCCCCCCGGAGAAGCGCCGGGCGGAGAGGTCCGTGGAGCGAGGGCGGACGTCAAAGGTTTCCACCAGGGTCCGGGCGTGCTGCTCCATGGCCTTCCCATCCAGAAAGCCCAGGAAGCTCCGGAAGGGGGGGCGGTGCTGGTCCCCCAGTATGGCGTTTTCCCGCACGGAGAAGTCCAGGACCAGCCCCCGGGCAAGCCGGTCCTCGGGGATGTGGCTCACGCCCGCCTCCCGTACCTTGAGGGCCAGGTGGGGAAGAGGATGGCCCAGGTAGCGCACCGTTCCCCGGTACTTGCGCAGGCCCGCCAGGGCCTCCACCAGCTCGGTCTGGCCGTTTCCTTCCACCCCGGCGATGCCCACGATCTCCCCAGCCCGCACGAAGAAGCTCACCCCCCTTAGCCTGGGGGGCGCCTCGAGGCCCTCCACCTCCAGCACCACCTCGCCTGGCTTGGCGGGGCCCTTTTCCACCCTCAGGACCACCTCCCTTCCCACCATCATCCGGGCCAGCTCCTCCAAGGAGGTTTCCGGGGTCTTCACCGTGCCCACCACCCTTCCGTCCCGGATCACCGTGACCCGGTCGGACACGGAAAGCACCTCCTTCAGCTTGTGGCTGATGAAGATGGCGGCGTTTCCCCTGGCCACATAGGCCCTGAGAAAGCGGAAAAGCTCCTCTGCCTCCTGGGGGGTTAGGACGGCGGTGGGTTCGTCCAAGATGAGGATTTTGGCCTGGCGGTAGAGGGCTTTGAGGATCTCCACCCGCTGCTGCAAGCCCACGGGGAGGTTCTCGATGCGCTCGTCCAGGGGGACCTGGAAGCCCAGCTCCTCCATGAGGGCGGTGGCCCGCTTCCTGGCCTCGTCCAGATTGAGGTATAGAGGGCTTCCCGGCTCGAGGCCCAGGACCAGGTTCTCCAGCACGGTGAAGGGCTCCACCAGCATGAAGTGCTGGTGGACCATGCCGATGCCGTGGGCGATGGCGTCCAGGGGGCTCTTGGGCCGGTAGGGCTTGCCGTCCACCCACATCTCCCCTTTGTCCGGTGGCTGCAGACCGTAGACGATCTTCATCAGGGTGGACTTCCCAGCCCCGTTTTCCCCCACCAGGGCCAAGACCTCGCCCCAGTTCAGGTCCAGGCTGATGTGGTCGTTGGCCAGGACCAGGGGAAAGCGCTTGGTGATGTCCTTGAGCACCAGGGCCTTTGCGATGGTTCCGCTAGCCTCCACGCCCGGAGTATACAAAAAGGCCGGGGGAACCCCCGGCCTAGGTTAGGTAGCCCTTCTTTTAGCGCTTTTCAGGTACCTTGAGCTGGCCCTTGATGATCTGTTGCTTCAAAACCTCCAGCTTGCTCACCACCGCAGCGGGGATCAGGGCCTTGTTGTACTCGTCCAGGGCGTAGCCCACCCCGTTGTTGGCCAGGCCGAACTCCCGCACCCCACCCTTGAAGGCCTTCTGCACCACGCTCTTGATGACCTCGTAGGTGGCCACGTCCACCCGCTTCAGCATGGAGGTGAGGCCGTGGTTCAGGGTGTTGGGGTTGTTGTCGGTGTCCCCTAGGTAGTTCTGGTTGGCGTCTACCCCGATGAAGAAGAGGGGGGTGGCCTTGGTGCCGTCGGTGCCGCAGGTCTTGGTGTAGTCGGCGTACTTGGGCACCTTGGCGTAGGGGTCCGCCTTCCGTACGAAGCGGATGGCCCCGCCTTCCTTCAGGCACTTGGCCTGCTTCACGTAGTCGATGAGTCCCAGGCCCGAACCACCGGCAGCGGCGTAGATGATGTCGGCTCCCTGGCGCACCTGGGCGGCGGCGATCTCCTTGGCCTTGGCGGGGTCGTTCCAGGCGGCGGGGGTGTTGCCCACGTACCCCACCAGGACCTTGCCCTGGATCTTGTCCTCCTTGAAGGCGTACTCTGCCCCGGCCCGGAAGCCCGCCTCAAACTTGTGGATGAGGGGGATGTCCATGCCGCCGATGAAGCCCACCACCCCGGTGCGGGTCATCTTGCCGGCGATGTAGCCCACCAGGAAGCTTCCTTCGTGCTCCCGGAAGACCAGGCCTAGGGCGTTGGGCAGCTTGCCTTCCCCGGGGACGGCGTCGATCACCGCAAAGTTTACCTTGGGGAACTCCTTGGCGGTGGCGGTGATGGCGGGCTCGTTGGCGAAGCCCACCCCGATCACCAGGTCAAAGCCCTCCTCGGCGAAGGTGCGGATGCCCTGGCCCACCTGGGAGGGGTCGGCGGGTTCGAAGTCGAAGAGCTTAACCCCGAAGTCCTTGGCCGCCTTCTGGGCTCCTTCCCAAGCGGATTGGTTAAAGGAGCGGTCAAACTTGCCGCCCGCATCAAAGGCGATTCCCACACGCACCTGGGCCAAGCCCAGGCCTAAGGCCAATACCGCCAAAAGGGCCACAATACGTTTCATCTGCCACCTCCTATGGCATTTCGCCGTAGGGCATTATACCTGGTTCGGTAAACTCGAGGCATGACCCTGGAAGAGGCACGCAAACGGATCAACGAGCTCCGGGACCTCATCCGCTACCACAACTACCGTTACTACGTCCTGGATGCCCCGGAGATTTCCGATGCCGAATACGACCGGCTTTTGAGGGAGCTTAAGGAGTTGGAGGAACGCTTTCCCGAGCTCAAAAGCCCGGATTCCCCCACGGAGCAGGTGGGGGCTAAGCCCCTCGAGGCCACCTTCCGCCCCATCCGCCATCCCACCCGCATGTACTCCCTGGATAACGCCTTCACCCTGGAGGAGGTCAGGGCCTTTGAGGAGCGGATCGAGCGGGCCTTGGGGAGGAAGGGGCCCTTCGTGTACACGGTGGAGCACAAGGTGGATGGCCTTTCCGTGAACCTCTACTACGAGGAAGGGATTCTGGTATGGGGGGCCACCCGGGGGGACGGGGAAACAGGGGAGGAGGTCACCCAGAACCTCCTCACCATCCCCACCATTCCCCGAAGGCTTCAAGGGGTACCGGAGCGCCTCGAGGTCCGGGGCGAGGTGTACATGCCCATAGAGGCCTTCCTCCGCCTCAACGAGGAGCTGGAGGAAAAGGGAGAGAAGATCTTCAAAAACCCCAGGAACGCCGCCGCCGGCTCCCTCAGGCAGAAGGACCCCCGGATCACCGCAAGGAGGGGCCTCAGGGCCACCTTCTACGCCTTGGGCCTCGGCCTGGAGGAAAGCGGGCTCAAGACCCAGCTGGACCTCCTTCACTGGCTTAGGGAGAAGGGATTTCCCGTGGAGCACGGCTTCGCCCGGGCAGAAGGGGCAGAGGGGGTGGAAAGGATCTACCAGGACTGGCTGAAGGAGCGGCGAAGCCTGCCCTTTGAGGCGGATGGGGTGGTGGTGAAGCTGGATGAGCTTTCCCTCTGGCGGGAACTGGGGTACACCGCCCGGGCCCCGCGCTTTGCCATCGCCTACAAGTTCCCCGCGGAGGAGAAGGAAACCCGCCTGCTGCAGGTGGTCTTCCAGGTGGGGCGCACGGGCAGGGTGACGCCGGTGGGCATCCTGGAGCCCGTCTTCATTGAGGGAAGCGAGGTCAGCCGGGTTACCCTGCACAATGAAAGCTACATCGAGGAGCTGGACGTGCGCATCGGGGACTGGGTCCTGGTGCACAAGGCGGGGGGGGTGATCCCCGAGGTCCTCAGGGTCCTGAAGGAGAAGAGGACTGGGGAGGAGAGATCCATTCGCTGGCCGGAAACCTGTCCCGAGTGCGGCCACCGCCTGGTCAAGGAGGGCAAGGTGCACCGCTGCCCCAATCCCTTGTGCCCGGCCAAACGCTTTGAGGCCATCCGTCACTACGCCTCCCGCAAGGCCATGGACATCGGGGGCCTCGGGGAGAAGCTCATTGAGAAGCTCCTGGAAAAGGGCTTGGTGAAGGATGTGGCCGACCTTTACCGGCTTAAGGAGGAGGACCTGGTGGGCCTCGAACGCATGGGGAAGAAGAGCGCAGGGAACCTTCTCCGCCAGATTGAGGAGAGCCGGAGCCGGGGCCTGGAGCGGCTCCTCTATGCCCTGGGGCTGCCGGGGGTGGGGGAGGTTCTGGCCCGCAACCTGGCGGCCCACTTCGGCACCATGGACCGCCTCCTCGAGGCCACCCTGGAGGAACTCCTCCAGGTGGAGGAGGTGGGGGAGCTCACCGCCCGGGGGATTTACGAAACCCTGCAGGACCCTGCCTTCCGGGACCTGATAAGGCGCCTCAAGGAGGCTGGGGTGGAGATGGAGGCCAAGGAACGGGGGGAGGAGGCTTTAAAGGGCCTTACCTTCGTCATCACCGGGGAGCTTTCCCGCCCGCGGGAGGAGGTGAAGGCCCTCTTAAGGCGCTTAGGGGCTAAGGTGACCGACTCCGTGAGCCGCAAGACCAGCTACCTGGTGGTGGGGGAGGCTCCGGGGAGCAAGCTGGAGAAGGCCCGGGCCCTGGGGGTGCCCACCTTGACGGAGGAGGAGCTGTACAGGCTCATAGAGGAGCGCACGGGGAAGCCTGTGGAAACCTTAGCTTCCTAGAGCTGGTGGCTGCGTGGGAAGATCTTTTCCAGGGCCTCCTGGAGCCTGGAACCGGACAAGCCAAGCTCTTTGAGGGCCTTTTCGTAAAGCTCCGGGGTGAGAAGCCCCTGGAGGGCCTTAATTTCCGTATGGGAGAGATGGGCTCCCTTTAATACGTGCTCCTCAAAGCTCTGCCAGGCCAGGGGCACATGGGCCTTGACGATCTCGGCGATGGCCTTAGCGTACTGCCTTATCTCCCACTGGGCATGGGGGTCCAGGCGCAGGGCCAGGAAGTGGAAAAGATTGTGGAGGTCCTGCTTCCAGTAGAACTCGGTGTAGAGGTTTAGGGGCAGGACCATGCGGGCCATCTCCCGGGCAATCCCCTTTTCCAGAAGGGTTTGGTAGGCCTGGTAGGCCTCCCGCTCCACCCCTTTGAGGAGAAGGGAGGCTTCCTCATCGGAAAACTCCCCCTCGGAGCCTTGCTTGTTCCGCCGGGCTTGTTTCCGCCACGCTTGTGGCTCGTAAAACTCCTCCTTGAGGACGGAGTAGCGACCGGAGATCTCGTTCACGCTGGCGGTGCGGTGGCGGAACCACTGGCGCACCACGAAGATGGGAGCCTTCACGTGGAACTTGAACTCCACCATCTCAAAGGGGCTGGTGTGGCGGTGGCGCATGAGGTAGTCGATGAGGGCGGCGTCCTCCCGCACCGTCTTGGTGCCGGAGCCGTAGGATACCCTGGCCGCCTGGACGATGGAGGCATCGCTTCCCATCACCTCCACCAGGCGCACGAATCCCTTGTCCAAAACCGCAATCTCCATGTCCTTGAGTCTACTTGCCCTTTGGCCCAAAGGGATCTACCCTAAGCTCATGCGGGTCCGCACCCCCTTTGCCTGCACCAGGTGGCATGGGTGGTATAGGCCCTAGGGACCTTGGCTCTAAGGGCTTGCGGCATGTAGGATGGGTAGGCTTTGCGGCGCCAGTGCGCCCGTTTCCGGAGCGAGTATGTTGAGGTTGCCAGACTTTCCCCTGCCTGACCCTCGAGGACGCTTCGGTCCTTACGGAGGGAGGTACGTCCCCGAGACCTTGATCCCGGCCCTGGAGGAGGTAGAGGCTGCCTACAGGGAGGCCAAGAAGGACCCGGCATTCTTGGCGGAACTTGAATACTACCTCAAGACCTTTGCCGGCCGGCCCACTCCTCTTTACCACGCCAAGAGGCTTTCCGAGTACTGGGGTGGGGCCCAGGTTTACCTGAAGCGGGAGGACCTCCTGCACACCGGAGCCCACAAGATCAACAACACCTTGGGCCAAGCTCTCCTGGCCCGGCGCATGGGCAAGAAGCGGGTGATTGCCGAAACCGGTGCCGGGCAACACGGGGTTTCCGTGGCCACGGTGGCCGCTCTTTTCGGCCTAGAATGCGTGGTTTACATGGGGGAGGAGGATGTAAGGCGACAGGCCCTGAATGTCTTCCGCATGAAGCTTCTGGGGGCGGAGGTGCGGCCCGTGGCCGCGGGAAGCCGCACCCTTAAGGACGCCACCAACGAGGCCATCCGGGACTGGCTCACCCATGTGCGCACCACCTTCTACATCCTGGGCTCGGTGGTGGGCCCCCACCCCTACCCCATGATGGTTCGGGAGTTCCAAAGCGTCATCGGGGAGGAAGTGAAGGAACAAAGCCTCAAGCTTTTTGGCCGTTACCCCGATGTCCTCATCGCTGCCGTGGGTGGAGGGTCCAACGCCATCGGCCTCTTTGCCCCCTTTGCCTACCTTCCCGAAAAGGAGCGCCCCCGGCTAATTGGAGTGGAGGCTGCTGGGGAGGGGCTTTCCACCGGCAGGCACGCCGCCAGCATCGGGGCGGGAAAGCGGGGGGTGCTTCACGGAAGCTACATGTACCTCCTCTACGACCACGATGGCCAGATCACCCCGGCCCACTCGGTTTCCGCTGGGCTGGACTACCCCGGGGTGGGACCGGAACACAGCTACTATGCCGACCAGGGTATCGCCGAGTACGCTGGGGTGACGGATGAGGAGGCCCTCGAGGGCTTCAAGCTCCTCGCCCGCCTCGAGGGAATCATCCCCGCCTTGGAGTCCGCCCATGCCATTGCCCACGCCGCCAAGGTGGTCCCGGAGATGGACAAGGACCAGATCGTGGTCATCAACCTCTCGGGCCGGGGAGATAAGGACGTGACCGAGGTGATGCGCCTTCTGGGGGGGGAGTTATGACCACTAAAGAAGCCTTCGCCCGGGCCAAGGCCGAGGGCCGGGCCGCTTTAATCCCCTACCTCACCGCGGGCTTCCCCAGCCGGGAAGGGTTTTTGCAGGCGGTGAAGGAGGTGTTGCCCTACGCCGATCTTTTAGAGATCGGCCTCCCCTACTCCGATCCCCTGGGGGACGGCCCGGTGATCCAGCGGGCCAGCGAGGAGGCCTTGAGGAAGGGGATGAGCGTTCAGGGTGTTCTGGAGCTCTTCCGGGAGGTGCGGGCCCTCACCGAAAAACCCCTTTTCCTCATGACCTACCTGAACCCTGTGCTGGCCTGGGGGCCGGAGCGGTTCTTCAGCCTTTTTAAACAGGCGGGGGCCACGGGCCTCATCCTTCCCGACCTTCCTCCCGATGAGGACCCCTCCCTGGTGCGCCTGGCGCAGGAAATCGGCCTGGAAACGGTATTTCTCCTGGCCCCCACTTCCACGGATAGGCGGGTGGAAACCGTGGTGGGCTACGCCACCGGGTTCATCTATGCGGTTTCCGTCACCGGGGTCACCGGGGAGCGGGAGCGCTTGCCCGACGAGGTACGGGAGCTGGTGCGGCGGATCAAGGCCAAAACCTCCTTGCCCGTGGCCGTGGGCTTTGGGGTGTCGGGGCGGGAAACCGCGGCCCAGGCGGCGGTGGCCGATGGGGTGGTGGTGGGGAGCGCTTTGGTGCGAGCCCTCGAGGAGGACCGACCCTTGGCCCCTCTCCTCGAGGAGATCCGCCAAGGGCTTTTGCAGAAGGAACCCGCTTAGGCCAGGGGGAGCTCGGCTTCCTCTCCCAGGACGGCCTTGGGGTCGGGATACCGCAGGATGCGGTAAAGGGGATCCCGCTCCGCGGGCTTGAAGCCCGCGTCCACGATGTGGCGCACGATCTCCCGCACTGTGGCGTGGGTGCGCCCATGCCCTCCTGCCGCCGAGACCACGTTTTCCTCCAGCATGGTGCTGCCGAAGTCGTCGGCTCCGTAGTAAAGCGCCGCTTGGGCCACCTTGAACCCCAGGGTGGGCCAGGAGGCCTGGAAGTGGGCGAAGTTGTCCAGAGCAAGCCGGGCGATGGCCAGGGTTTTCAGGTACTCGTGAGCGGTGGCTCCAGGAGCCTTTCCCTTCAGGCGGGTGTGCTCCACCTGCAGGGTCCAAAGGGCGAAGGCAGCAAAGCCATTCCCGTACTGCTTCAGGGCCTTGTCTTGCTGGGCGCGGATGCCTAAGAGGTGAAGGGTACGTTCCCTTGGGCCTTCCCCGAAACCGATCACCATGCTGGCCAGGGTGTAAAGCCCCAGGGCCTGGGCAGCGTCCACGATGCGGTACCAGTCGGCGGTTTTGATACGGGCGGGGGCAGCCTTGTGCCGCACCTCGTCCACCAGGATCTCTGCCCCAGCCCCCGGCATCCCGTCTAGGCCAGCCTCCATAAGTTTTTCCAAGATCTTCTCCGCCTTAAGCCCGGTAAGCCGTTCCAATCCCAGGATTTCCTCGGGGCTGAAGGCATCGATGCGCAGGTCGGGGAAGCGGTTCTTGAGGTAGCGCAGGAGGTCCAGGTACCACTCCAAAGGCAGGTCCGGATTAACGCCTCCTTGCATGAGGATGCGTCTTCCCCCCACCCGGTAGAGTTCCTCTACCTTTTTGGCGATCTCCTCGTAGGTGAGGGTGTAAGCGTCCTTTTGCCGACGGGTGCGGTAAAAGGCACAGAAGGCGCAGGCCACGGTGCAGACGTTGGTGTAGTTGATGTTGCGGTCTATGAGGAAGGTGACCACCTCGGGGTCGGTCTTTTGCAAGCGCACCTCGTGGGCGGCGGCGGCCAGCTCGGGAAGGGGCAGGTCAAAGAGGGTCATGACCTCCGCTTCGGAAAGCCTTTCTCCCGCCACGGCCTTTTCCAGCACATCCATAGGCCTCATGCTACACCCTTCTGGCTTCGCCGGTCGGAGGTTGGGCTACGGGTAAAATGGAAGGCATGGAACTCAAGCTCATTCCCATCGAGAAGCCGGAAAACCTGAACGTCATCCTGGGCCAGGCCCACTTCATCAAGACGGTGGAGGACTTGCACGAGGCTTTGGTGACCGCCGTGCCGGGCATCAAGTTCGGCTTGGCCTTTTCCGAGGCCAGCGGCAAGCGCCTGGTGCGGCGCTCGGGCACCGATCCCGAGCTTACCGATCTTGCGGTCAAGAACCTCCTCAACCTGGCGGCGGGGCACACCTTCCTCATCGTTTTAGGGGAGGGGTTTTACCCCATCAACGTGCTTCATGCGGTGAAGGCCTGCCCGGAGGTGGTGCGCATCTATGCCGCCACTGCCAATCCCCTCAAGGTGGTGGTGGCGGAGGAAGGGGAGCAGCGGGCCATCCTGGGGGTCATGGATGGCTTTAAGCCCCTGGGGGTGGAGGACGAGGCCGAGGTGGCCTGGCGCAAGGACCTTCTCCGCCGTTTCGGCTACAAACTTTAGCGCCTCCTTTCCTTACCGCGCCCTGGGGGCTTGGGGTATGATGCCCTCATGGAACCTGGAACTGCTGCGCCCGACTTTGCCCTGCCGGACCAGGATGGGCGGATTCACCGGCTTTCCGATTACCGGGGGAAGTGGGTGGTTCTCTACTTCTACCCCAAGGACGACACCCCGGGTTGCACCAAGGAGGCCTGCGGCTTCCGCGACCGCATGGGGGATCTGCAGGAGCTGGGGGCCGTGGTGCTTGGGGTGTCGGCGGACGACGTCCAAAGCCACAAGCGCTTCGCCGAGAAGTACGGTTTGAACTTTCCCCTTCTCGCCGATCCCGAGCGGGAGGTCATCCTGGCCTATGGGGCTTGGGGGAAGAAGAACCTTTACGGCAAGGAGTACGAGGGGGTTTTGCGCCAGACCTTTCTGATCGATCCCGAGGGCCGGATTGCCCAAGTCTGGCGCAAGGTATCCCCGGAGGACCACGCCGAGGAGGTGGCTGAGGCCCTGCGGGCCCTGAGGGGGTCTTGAGGATGGAAAGGCCTTTGGAAAGCTACAAGAAGGAGGCGGCCCATGCGGCGGTGGCCTTTGTGCAGGATGGCATGGTGGTGGGCCTGGGCACGGGATCCACGGCCAGGTACGCCGTTTTGGAGCTGGCCCGGCGGCTGAGAGAAGGGGAGTTAAAGGGGGTGGTGGGGGTTCCCACCTCGGAGGCCACCAAGGACCTGGCCCTGAGGGAGGGGATCCCCCTGGTGGATCTTCCTCCAGAGGGGGTGGACCTGGCCATTGACGGGGCTGACGAGATCGCTCCGGACCTCTCCCTTATCAAGGGCCTTGGCGGGGCTCTTTTGCGGGAGAAGATCGTGGAGAGCAACGCCAAGGAGTTCATCGTCATCGCCGACCACACCAAGAAGGTGCCCGTGTTGGGCCGGGGAGTGGTGCCGGTGGAGATCGTGCCCTTTGGCCACCTGGCCACCCTAAGGGCCATCCGCGCCCTTGGGGGGGAGCCGGAGCTGAGGATGAACGGGGATGAGGTCTATTTCACCGACGGGGGCCACCTCATCGCCGATGTGCGCTTTGGCCCCATCGGGGATCCTTTGGGCCTCCACAAGGCCCTTTTGGAGATCCCCGGGGTGGTGGAAACGGGGATCTTCGTGGGGCTCGCCACCCGGGCCCTGGTGGCGGGACCCATGGGGGTGGAGGAGATTCTGCCATGAGGTGTAGAATCGGGGTTGTGAAGGGCATGCCTTTGGGCTAGGGCGGGAAGGACCTTCCCGCCCGGGGCGCGTGCCCCGGTTTTTCTTGGAGGAGGGATGGAAAAGGTTTTTTACATCACTACCCCCATCTACTACGTGAACGCGGAACCCCACCTGGGCCACGCCTACACCACGGTGGTGGCGGATTTCCTGGCCCGCTGGCACCGGTTGGACGGGTACCGGACCTTCTTCCTGACCGGCACGGATGAGCACGGGGAGACCGTGTACCGGGCAGCCCAGAGGGCAGGGGAGGAACCCCAGGCCTTCGTGGACCGGGTATCCCAGCGCTTCCGCAAGGCCTGGGAGCTTTTGGGCATTGCCTACGACGATTTCATCCGCACCACCGAGGAACGGCACAAGCGGGTGGTGCAAAGGGTGTTGCAAAGGGTCTACGAGGCCGGGGACATCTACTACGGGGAGTACGAGGGGCTTTACTGCGTAAGCTGCGAGCGCTTCTACACGGAAAAGGAGCTAGAAGGGGATCTCTGCCCCATTCACGGTCGGCCTGTGGAGAGGAGGCGGGAGGGGAACTACTTCTTCCGCATGGAGAAGTACCGGGAGTGGCTCATAGATTACCTCCAGACCCACCCGGACCTTATCCGCCCTGAGGGGTACAGGAACGAGGTGCTCTCCATGCTCTCCGAGCCCATTGGGGATCTTTCCATCTCCCGGCCCAAGGCCCGGGTTCCCTGGGGGATCCCCTTGCCCTGGGATGAAGTCCACGTGACCTACGTCTGGTTTGATGCCCTCCTCAACTACGTGTCCGCCCTGGGCTACCCCGATGACCCCCGCTTTGCCACCTTCTGGCCGCAGGCTTGGCACCTGATCGGCAAGGACATCCTGAAGCCCCACGCGGTCTTCTGGCCCACCATGCTGAAGGCGGCAGGGATTCCCATGTACCGGCACCTGAACGTGGGAGGGTTTCTGCTGGGGCCGGATGGACGGAAGATGAGCAAGACCCTGGGGAACGTGGTGGATCCCTTTGCCCTCACGGAGAAGTATGGCCGGGACGCGGTGCGGTACTACCTTTTGCGGGAAATTCCCTACGGCCAGGATACGCCCGTGAGCGAGGAGGCCCTGAGGGCCAGGTACGAGGCAGATTTGGCCGATGACCTGGGCAATCTTCTCCAGCGCACCCGGGCCATGCTTTTCCGCTTCGCCGAAGGGCGCATCCCCGAGCCGGTTCCCGGGGAGGAGCTGGAGGAGGGGACGCGGCTTGCGGGGCGTCTAAGAGGGCTGGTGCGGGACCTCCGCTTCCACGTGGCCCTCGAGGAGGTCATGGCCTATGTGAAGGCCCTGAACCGCTACATTAACGAGAAGCGTCCCTGGGAGCTATTCAAGGAGGATCCGAGGGAGGCTAAGGCGGTGCTTTACCGTGTGGTGGAGGGCCTCAGGATCGCCTCCATCCTCCTTACCCCGGCCATGCCGGACAAGATGGCCGAGTTGCGCCGGGCTTTGGGCTTGAGGGAGGAGGTGCACCTCGAGGAGGCGGAGCGCTGGGGTCTGGCGGAACCCCTTCCCCTTCCCCAGGAGGCGGGGGTTCTCTTTCCCAAGGAGGCTCCCAGGGAGGAGGCCAGGGGCTCCGGGGAGGGCAAAATGGAGGATAGCGCAGAGGATCGCTCCATCAGCATAGAGGACTTCGCCAAGGTGGAGCTGAGGGTGGCGGAAGTGGTGGCGGCGGAGAAACACCCCAACGCCGACAGGCTTCTGGTGCTTAGGCTTTCCCTGGGGAACGAGGAGCGCACCGTGGTTTCCGGCATCGCCCGCTGGTACCGCCCCGAGGAGCTCGTGGGGAAGAAGGTGGTGCTGGTGGCCAACCTGAAACCCGCCAAGCTCCGGGGCGTGGAGAGCCAGGGAATGATCCTGGCGGCTTCGGAAGGGGATAAGCTCACCCTGGTCACCGTGGAGGGAGATATCCCCCCGGGGGCGGTGGTGAAATAGCCCTTGGCGCAAGAGGGGTGTAAGGGAAGGAATCACCTGAGCCCCCACCCTGGCGAAGCGAGGGTGGGGTGGTTAAAAGGGGCCGGGAAAACCCGGCCCCTTTAGCCTTCCTCCCAGGCTAACGGGTGGCGTTAAGCTCCTGCAAAGCCCGCTTGAGGATGGCGTCCTGCTCCAGGTCCAAGACCGCCTGCCCCCGGTCCTCGGGAAGAGGCCGCTGGCGCTGGGGTTCGGCGTAGGTGAACTTGCCCTCGGCATCGGCCTTCACTTTCACGGTCTTGCCGTTTAGGGTTACGCTGACCTCGGCCCCCGGCGGTGCCCCGGCCCCTTGCAGGGAGAAGGGAGTGGGGAAGCGGGTGTCCTTCACCTCGATGTCGGGCTTCAGGCCCTCCTTGTTGATGGCCCGGCGCTTGGGGGTGAGCCACTCGAAGGTGACCAGGGTGAGCTCGCCCCCGTTGGCCAGGGTGTAGGGGGTCTGGCCCACGCCCTTGCCGAAGGTCTTCTCCCCGATGACCTTGGCCCGGCCGTAGTCCTGGAGGGCCCCGGCCACGATCTCGCTGGCGGAGGCCGAGTTCCCGTTCACCAGGACCACCATGGGGCCATCCCATAAAGGCTTCCCCGAGGCCTCGCACCAGACCCGGGTGAGGTTTTTGGTGCGGGTGTAGACGATGGGCCCTTCCTTCAGGAAGGCGCTGGCCACGGCGCAGCCCTGGTCCAGGAGGCCTCCGCCGTTATCCCTAAGGTCAAAGATGAGCTTCTTTATGCCCTGGGCCTTAAGCTCGTCTATGGCCCGCTTCAGCTGGTCCTCCACCTTGAAGTTGGCAAAGGTTTCCAAGGCGATGTAGCCGATGTCCCCGATCCTGCCCGTGGAAACCGAGATGATCTCCACCTTTTCCCGGATGAGCTCAAAGACCAGGGGGGCGGGGGTGCCTTCCCGACGAACCTTGATGGTGACCTTGGTGCCCTCTCGGCCGCGGATTCTGGCCACCACTTCCTGGAGGGGCAGGCCAGTCACATCCTCCCCGTCCACCTCGAGGATCACATCCCCGGCCCGCATCCCGGCCCGCTGGGCGGGAAGGCCCTTCATCACCCCTTCGATTTTGGCCCCCGTGCCGTCGGGGTTGGCGGGGGAAAGGGTGGCCCCGATGCCGAAGAACTCCCCCCTGAGGTCCTCCTGCCGGAGGCTTGCCCGCTGGGGCGGGGAGTAGCTGGTGAAGGGGTCCTTCAAGGCGGAGACCATGCCTCCGATGGCCCCTTCCAGGAGGGCGTTGAGCTTCTCCCGGGGCAGGGGCTCCAGGTAGTCCTGCTGGATCCTCTGGTAGACCTCCAGGAGGGCCTGGCCGTTGGGGTTTTGCAGGAGGTTTTCCGCCTGGGGACGAGGAAGCTGGGCGTATACCAGGGCCAGGACCACCCCGAGCCCTGCGATGAGCCATGCGCGTTTTTTCATCTCTTCCCTCACCTAGCTTCCACTATAGCGCCTTTCCATGAGAAGAACGTCTGGCCTGCCTTCCGTATAGTAGGGGCATGATCGCCTTCCACCGGGTGGGCCTGGAGTACCCCCGCACGGGGACCAAGGCGCTTTACAACGTGAGCCTCGAGGTGAAGAAGGGGGAGTTCGTCTACGTGGTGGGCCACTCGGGGGCGGGGAAGTCCACCCTGCTGGCCCTTATCCTCCGCCGCCTTCTTCCCACCCAGGGGGCGGTGTACTTTGCCGGGCAGAACCTCAAGTTCCTCAGGGGGGACCAGGTGGCCCTGCACCGCCGCCGGATCGGCATGGTCTTCCAGGACCACCGCCTCCTTTCCGACATGACGGTGGAGGAGAACCTGGCCTTTGTGCTCAGGGTGCAGGGGATTCCTCCCAGGGAGTGGGGGGAGCGGATCGCCACCGCCCTTCGCCGGGTGGGGCTTGCCCACAAGAAAAGGGCCTTTCCCGAGGAGCTTTCCGTGGGGGAGGCCCAACGGGTGGCCATCGCCCGGGCCTTGCTTCTGGACCCCCCCGTGATCCTGGCGGACGAGCCCACGGGGAACCTGGACCTGGATAACGCCCTCCAGGTACTGGATATCCTCAAGGCTGCTCATCAGCGGGGGGCCACGGTGGTGGTGGCCACCCACAGCCGGGAGCTTCTGGAGGCCTATCCGGCGCGGGTGGTGGTCCTGAAGGCCGGGCAGGTGGTGCGGGACGAACGTCCTGGGGAAGGTGGTAGCATAAGGGTAAGGGAAAGCCCTGACCGGGGCGGAAAGGAGGGCGCATGAACGTCTACAAACTCATCGGTCGCAACCTGGAGATCACCGACGCCATCCGGGACTACGTGGAGCGGAAGCTTTCCCGCCTGGACCGCTACCAGAACGGGGAGCTCATGGCCAAGGTGGTTCTCTCCCTGGCGGGTAGCAATCACGTGGCCCGCAAGGCCAAGGCCGAGGTGCAGGTGGACCTCCCCGGGGGGCTCATCAGGGTGGAGGAGGAGGATCCCGACCTTTACGCGGCCATCGACCGCATGGTGGACCGCCTGGAAACCCAGCTCAAGCGTTTCAAGGAGCGCCGTTTTATCGGTAAGCGCCACTCGTACCAGGGGCCTCCGCCCCCCGAGGTGCAGGACCTCGAGGCCCTGCGCAAGCCCGAGGAGGAAGAGGGTCCCAAAATCGTCCGGGTCAAGCGCTTCGAGATGAAGCCCATGGATCCCGAGGAAGCGGCCTTCCAGATGGAGGCTTTGGGCCACGACTTCTTCGTGTTCCGCAACGCCAAGACCGACGAGATCAACGTGATCTATCGCCGTAAGGACGGCAACTACGGGCTTATCGAGCCCGCATAGCCTTCAAGGCCCTTAATAGTAGGCGGAGGGATCCACGAAGCGGGTCTCTCCGCCTATGCGTACCGCCACCCTGAACTCCAGCTCCTCCGGGCGGATGAGAAGGCCTCCCCCCGTGTAGCCGAGGAGCTGGCCCCGCTCTACCCTTTGCCCTTCCTGCACCAGGGGTTCTTGCAGGTTGGTGTAGACGGTGGAGAGGGTTTCCGTGTGCACCAGCATCACCGTGTAGCCCAGGTTGGGCAGGTAGAGGATTCCGGCCACGTACCCTTCGGCGGCTGCCTGCACGGGGCTTCCCGGGGCTGGGCCCTGGATGACCTGGAAAGGTCCTTCCTGCCCGTAGGGCACCAGGATCCTGCCCCCGGGCACGGGGAAGGCCAGCCGGCCCACGGTGGCGGGTAAGGGAGGAGGGGGCACCACCACGCTGGCTTCCCGGGGTGCCGGCTGGGCCGCGGCCTGGTGGCGCTCGGCTTCCCGCCTGCGCCGTTCCTCCTCCTGCCTTCGCCGCTCCTCCTCCTGGCGCTTGAGCTCCAGGAGGCGTTGTCTCTCCGCCAGGACCCGGGCCTGGAGCTGGGCCAGCTCCGCTTGCAGGCGTTGCCTTTCCTGCAGAGCCTCCCGCAGGAGGGCTCGTTTGCCCTGGGCTTCCCGCTCCAGGCTGGAGAGGGTAGCCTCCAGCTCCTTCTTCTGCCCCTCGAGGGCCCTTTGGGTTTCCCCGAGAGCCTTTTCCTTGGCGGTGAGGTCGGCGAGGAGAAGGCTTAAGCGCTCCCGTTCTTCCCTTAGGGCCTTCAGGGTGGCCTGAAGGGTGCGAACCAGGTCCGCATCCCGCTTTGAGATGTACCCCACCCAGCGGGCCCGGACCGCCAGGTCGGTGAAGGACTGGGCCCTGAGGAGGGGTAGGTAGCGGCCCGCCTTTTCCCGGTGGAGGCTTCGCATCAGGGCCTGGAGCCGTTCCTTGAGGCTATCCAGGTCCTTTTCCAGCTGGGCGATGCGCCCTTCCGTCCGGCGTATCTCCTCTTTCAGCTGGGCGATCTGCCGGCTTAAGGCGGTGCGCTCCCTCTCCAGTCGGGTGATTTCTCCTTCCAGACGGGCCTTCTCCTTAAGCAGGTTCTCCACCCGGGTGGAGAGGCGGGAAAGCTCCTGGTTCAGGATCCGGATCCGCCTTTGGCTTTGCTCCTCGAGGGCCTTGGCCCGGTTCAGCTGGCCTTCCAGGTTGCGCACGGTGCGCTCCTGGGAGGGCACGTTCTGGCCCAGGGCCCATGGAAGAAGGGCTTGGCACAAAAGCAAGAAGAGGAGAAGCCAGCTGGGGCGCATCCTAGACTTCCCTCAGGTAGGCCCGGGTGGCCATGAAGGCTCCCCCGGCCCCTAGAACCACTGCCAGGGCCAGGACCATGAGGCCCGTCTGCCAGAGGTCCTTGACCCCCAGCACGGGAAGGAAGGGAAGTAGCCCCTGGAGGGCCTGCGCCAGGCCCCGGTAGAGGAGGGTACCGAAGCCCACCGCCAGAAGGCTTGCCCCAAGGGTGAGGAGGATTCCTTCCACCACAAAAGGAGCCTGGATAAACCGCCGGGTGGCCCCCACCAGGAGCATGATGCCCAGGGCTTCCTTGCGGCTTTCTAAGGATAGGCGGATGGAGCCCATGACGCTGAAGAAGGTGTTGAGGAGAAGGAGGCCCACCAGGACCCCCATGGCCAGCCGGCTTCCGGATAGCACCTGGACCAGCCTTTCCGTAAGCTCCCCCCCGTACTCCACCCCTTCTATCCCCGGAAGCCTCCGTAGCCTTTCCGCCACCTTGCGCACCGCTTCCGGATCCTTAAGCCTGAGGCGCAGGGTGTCGGGCAAGGGATTTTCCACCAGGTCCTTGGCCTCGGCCAGGTAGGGGTAGTCCAGGACCAGCTGGGCCAGGGCCTCCTCCTTGCTTTGAAGCCGCACCTCGCCCACTTCCGGCCAGCCCTGGATCTCGGTGAGGAGGGCCTCCACGTTGGCTTCCTTTTGCAGGAAGGCCGCCACTTCCAGTTCCCGCTCCAGGGTATGCACCACCCGCTCCAGGTTCCAAAGGACAAGGCCCAGGAAGTAAAGCAGGGCGAAGGATACGAGGGCGGTGAAGAAGGTGGCGAGGCTGGCCGTGGGGTGGCGGAGGATCTGCCGCAGGCCCTCGTGCAGGGCGTACATGCCTTACATCTTACGCCCCTGGCTTGAGAAAAGGCTTGGACGAGGGCATGGCTGGAAAAGTGCTCCCTGGCCTGCCCTTTTCGCCCGGGCTGCTACCCTAAAGGGTATGAGGCCTTTTCTACTGGGTCTGGCCCTGGGAGGGTTTCTTGGGGTGGGGGTGGCCTGGATGGGGCGGTTACCCGGGAGCGGGTCCTTGCAGGGAGTCCCCGTCTCCTGGGTTTTGGGGTCCATACCTGTCCAGCAACTTCCTTCCCCAGGCGGGGAGGGATGCGAACCCCAGGTTTACCTCTTCCTGAACGGGGAGTTTTTCCGCATGCTCCCGGTGCCTGGGGGTGAGCCCCAGGAGCTTTTCCCGGTGGAGCCCGTTCCTAACCCCTTTGGCGGGTCCTAGGCGGGGGAAAGGTAACGCCGTAAGGCCACCCCTAAGAGGGCCAAAAACCCTCCCAGGACCCCCAGGAGGCCAGCGGCTTCTCCGGGCATGACCTCGAGGCGAACCGAGCGGGCGAGCTTCCGGTAGAGGTCGGAAAGCTCCTTTTCCGAGGCCACCAGGTAATACCGCCCCCCGGTGAACTCTGCCAGGGCCCAGAGGAGTTCCTCGTCCACCTCAAAGGCCCCCGGGAAGAAGCCGAAGGCGCTCACCGGATCCTCGGGGCCCGGGGTCCATCCCGGCACCCCCACCCCCACGGCATAGATGCGCACCCCCATGCGGGAGGCTTCGGCCGCCGCCTCCAAGGGGTCTTTCCCCGTTCGGTTCCTGCCGTCGGTCAGGAGGAGGATCTCCCCTTCGCCCCCGGCCTCGCGGATGTTGCGCAGGGCTTCCAGGATTCCCTCCCCGATGGCCGTGGAGCGGCCGAACTCCAGGCTGTCCAGGCTCTCCCTTAGGCGCCTGCGGTCGGTGGTGGGAGGGTGGATGGTCTGGGCGTGGCTGCCAAAGACCACAAGCCCTATCCTTAAGGCCCTTGGCGCCTCGCGGAGGAAGACCCGGGCGGCTTCCTTGGCCGCCTCGAGGCGGTTTGGCTTCAGGTCGGCCGCCATCATGCTCCGGCTTACGTCCATGACCAGGATCACCACGTTCCGGCTCGCCTGGCCGGGCAGGGGCAGGAGGGGGCGGGTGGCTGCCAGGACCAGGAGGAGGAGCCCCAGGAGAAAGAGGGCCGGGGGCAGCCAGGGAAGCACGCCCCGGGACTCCCGAGCCGCTTGCTGGAGCAGGGGGACCAAGGGATGGGGCAGGCGGGCCTTGGGGCGCCTTGGATAAAGGCCCAGGAGCAGGAAGGCCAAAAGGAGGAGAAGGCTTAAAGCCTCGGGGGCCTGCAGGCTCACGGCCACCTCCCTTCCCGGGCGAGGTTCAGGTAAGCGCCGAAGGAAAAGGTGAGAAGCCCCGCCACCACCAGGGCCTGGGTGAGGTCTAGGGTCTGGGTCCGCCACACCCGGTAGGGGCGGAGGGCCCGGTAGAGGGGTTGGAAATCCTCGCCGAGCACCTGGCCCCCGGTGGCCTGGGCCAGGCGCAGGAGGCTTGTGGGGTTGGTGGGCACGAAGTAAAGCCCCTCCCCGATGCGGCTCACCGCCCCCCTGGGGTCGCCCAGGGGACGCACGAAGACGGGGAGGCCTGCCCGGGAGAGTTCTTTAGCCGCCTCGAGGGGATCGCCCCCTGCGTTGGCCGCTCCGTCGGAAAGAAGGAGGATGGCGGCGGGGGGTTTCGCCTGGGGAAGATCCCCCTCTGGTCCCTTGGGCCGCAGGATCCGCCGGGCCTGGAGGAGGCCCTGGCCCAAAGGGGTGGCCCCCCCGGGTTTGAGGCCTTGCAGGGCCTTGAGGAGGGCCTGGCGGTCCCGGGTAGGGGAGAGGACCAGGACCGCCTGGGGTCCGAAGCTCACCAGCCCTACCTTGACCGAGGGATCGAGGCCGCGAAGGAAGCTTTGCGCCAGGGCCTTGGCCCGCTCCAGGCGGGTGGGGGCCTCGTCGTCCGCGGCCATGGAGTGGCTGGTGTCCACCACCAGCAGGGCCTGGGTCAGGTTCTCCCGCCAGGGAAGGCTGGCCTCGAGGCGGCCTGCCGCCAGGAGGAGGAAAAGAGGGGCCAGGAGGAAGGGAAGGGGTAGGGGCTTAGGTCCAGGGAGGAAGGCCGGGTCCAAGGCGGAGAGAAGCCGCCTCCGCCCGGCCCGCTCCAAAAGCCAGAGGAGAAGCCCTCCTGCGCCCAGGAGGAGAAGGCCTAGGAGGAAGCCCTCGGGGCTTTTGAAGGCCACCTGCGCCTCCTTTCCACGAAGCCGAGGAGGAGGGGAAGCAGGTCCATCTCCGTGGAGGCCACCAGGAGATCGGCACCCGCCTTGAGGATCTCCCGCATCCTGGCGGCCCTGAGGGCCTCCGCCCGGAGGCGGTAGGCTTCCCGCACCCTTGGGTCCAGGGTGTTCACCTCCACCTGGGTCCCGGTTTCCGGGTCCACGAAGGAGAGCACCCCTGCCCGGGGCAGGGCCCGTTCCAAGGGGTCCTCCACCAAGACTCCCACCAGGTCGTGCCGGGCGGCCAGGCGGGAAAAGGGAGCGGAAAAGGTGTCCAGGAAGTCCGAGAAGACGAAAACCAGGCTCCGGCGCCTGGCCACCCGCTCCAGAAGCCCCAAGGCTTCCCCCAGGGAAAGCGCCTTCCCGCCCTTAAGGGCCTCCCGGGCCAGGAGGAGGGCCTGGGCCTTTCCTCCTCGAGGGGGCAGGAGGCCCGTGGGCAGGATAGCCCCCACCCGGTTCCCGTGGCGGAGAGCGATATAGGCCACGCTCAGGGCCAGCTCCAGGGCCAGGGTGTACTTTTCCCGCCTCCTAGAGCCAAAGCGCATGGAGGGGCTTCCATCCAGGAGGAGCCACAGGGTGAGCTCCCGCTCCTCGCGAAAGCGGCGCACGTGAAGTTCCCCGGTCCGGGCTGTGGCGGGCCAGTCGATGCGTTCGGCCTCGTCCCCAGGGGCATAGGGGCTGATCTCCGCCAGCTCCAGGCTCTTGCCGTAGAACACCCCCCGGTAGTCCCCGAAGAGGAGTCCGTCCAGGGGACGTACCACCTTAAGCTCCAGGCGGGCCAAGAGGGCTTCGGGCGTCTCCATAGGGGTCGTGAAGGGGCACGAAGGGCGGGGGGAGGCGGTTGAGGATGGCTTCCAGCACGTTCTCCACCCGTACGCCCTCCGCCAGGGCCTGGTAGGAGAGGATCACCCGGTGGCGCAGGGCGTCCAGGTACAGGTCCCGCACATCCTCCGGCAGGGCGTGGGCCCGCCCCCGGACCAGGGCCAGGGCCTTGGCCCCCTGAACCAGGGCCAAGGAGGCCCGAGGGCTTGCCCCATAGGCCACGAAGGGCTTCAGGTCCTTAAGCCCCGCCCTTTCCAGATCCCGGGTGGCCTGGACCAGGGCCACGGCGTGCTCGGCCACCTTGGGATGGACGTAGACGCGGTCGGCCAGGCGGGAAAGCTCCAAAACCTCCTCCAGGGAAAGCACCTGGGCCACCTGGATCTCCTCCCCCGTGGTCATGCGCCCCACGATGAGGAGCTCCTCGTGGAAGGCAGGGTAGCCCACCACCACCTTGAGAAGGAAGCGGTCCAGCTGGGCTTCCGGCAGGGGATAGGTGCCCTCGCTTTCTATGGGGTTTTGCGTGGCCAGCACCAGGAAGGGCTTGGGTAGGGGGTAGGTTTCCTTGCCCAGGGTCACCTGGCGCTCCTGCATGGCCTCGAGGAGGGCCGACTGCACCTTGGCCGGGGCCCGGTTGATCTCGTCCGCCAGAAGGAGGTGGGCGAAGATGGGACCGAGCTCGGTCTTGAACTCCCCTTCCTTGGGGTTGTAGATGCGGGTTCCCAGGAGGTCGGCGGGCACCAGATCGGGAGTGAACTGGATTCTTTTGAAGTTCCCCCCGACCGCCTGGGCCAGGGTCTTCACCGCCAGGGTCTTGGCCAGCCCCGGCACCCCCTCGATCAGGAGATGGCCGCGGGCGAGAAGGGCCACCAGCATCCTCTCCAGGAGGTGGTCCTGGCCCACGATGACCTGCTTGACCTCCTTCAGGAGGGCCCGAAGCCTTTCCCCTGCCGCCAAGAAGGGTTCCTCTTCCCAGGCCATGCCCACCCCCTAAGGGTTTCCCAGGAGTATAGCCCCCCAGACCAGGGGATACTCCCCTTCAGGACACATTTGGCCGGAATAGGGCCTTGCCCTTGGCGGAGAGGGCTTTTTGCCAGTCGGTAAGAGGGAAGATGCCCCCGATGAGGGCCTCGAGGCCCACCAGCTCGGGAAGGAGTCCCACCGCCTGAGCAAACTCCTCGGGGCTATAGGTGTAGCTTCCTACCAGGCCCACCTCCTTGAACCAGAAGGGGGAGAGGTCGGCCCAGTCCAGCCCAGGGGCCCCCAGGAGGAGCACCCGGCCTCCTTCCTGGGCCAGGGTAAGGGCCTGGCGGAAACCTGACCCGCTTCCCGAGGCCTCGAGGACCGCCTCGTACCCACCCCGGTACCCTTCAAAGAGGAGGTAGCGGTAGCGCTTGGCCCGCTCCAGCAGGGCCTCTTTGGCGCTTCCATAGACCCCATCCGCCCCGAAGGCCAAAGCCCGCTCCGCCTGGTGGGGGTACTTGGCCACCGCGTAGACCTTTCCAGAAAACCCCAGGGCCCTAAGGGCCTTGAGGGCCAGAAGGCCCAAGGTACCCATGCCCAGGATCAGGACCTCCTTGGGCCAGGGCTTCAGCTTCTTAAGGCCCCGCACCACCACCGCCAGGGGCTCGGCGAGCACCGCCCGTTCCTCGGGGACGTGGGCTGGGATGGGGTAAAGCCGCTCGGGCCGGGCCAGGATCCACTCTCCCCAACCCCCGGGCAGGTCCCGGTTGTAGCCCAGCATCCCTGGGGCCAGGGATCCTTCCGCCACGTTCTGGCATAGGCCTTCCTCGCCCTCCTGGCACTTTGGGCAGGGGGGAAGGCCGCGGTCGGCGCAGGTGAGGAGAGGGTTTACCGCCACCAGGCTTCCCTCCACCTCCCCCAGGATCTCGTGGCCAAGGACGGCGGGAAAGGAGAAAAAGGGGCTGATGGATGGGGGGCTTTTCCCGTAGAGAAGGGCCAGGTCCGAGCCGCAGACCCCGCTTAGCCTGACCCTCACCCGTACGAAGCCTTGCCGTTCGGGAAGGGGAAGTTGGGTGAGGCTTAGGGGTAGAAGGCCCTTGGGAAATCGCTTGCCCAGGACCCTGGCGGCGAAGAAGCGGGGAAGGGAAGGGGTGTAGAGGAGGGCCTTCATGACATGGGCACGGTGCGGATGAGCTTACCCTCTATCCGCTCCATGATCTCGTCCAGGCTGCGCCCGGTGATGGTGAGGCCGTGGTTTTTCAAGCCCACCACCGCCCGGGTGGGGTCAGGGGCTTGGCGCACCTTTTCCGCCACCGCCTGGGCCAGCTCGTAGGTGCCGCAAGGGTAGTTGAAGGGGGTGGCGGGAACCCCTTCCATCCAGGCGTGCACGTGCAGGATGGCCCCGACCCCGGGGTGTTCCCGGTAGATCATCCAGTGCTCGATGGCGTCCACGCTGACCCGCCTGGGTTCCACGTGGGGGGGCACGGAGAGGAGGATGGCGTTTTGCTCAGGGTCGTAGTCCTTCACCATGAGGATGTCCCGGCCGATCTCCTTCAGGTTGGCCTTGTCCACCCCGCTTGCGGACATCCAGAAGCGGCGCTCGTCCTTGCGCACCGAGAGGTTTCCATAGGAAAGACCCCCGATACCGTAAAGCCGTTTGACATGCCGCAGGTCCTCGGGGGGCAGGATCTCCTCGATGGGGAAGGGAGCAGGAAGGAGGTCCCACTCCTTGAGTTTCTTCCC
>ENA-ORXB01001385-ORXB01001385.1-sediment-metagenome-genome-assembly--contig:-NODE-1385-length-29348-cov-12.456390_pt1 | contig 29348 bp, 32 predicted proteins | sample MGYA00237863_ERZ511475 | MGnify/ENA primary metagenome ERZ511475 (study PRJEB26305, sample SAMN06343858) | sediment metagenome | isolation source: hot spring sediment | place: Canada: British Columbia... | reverse complement strand
TTGACCCTTATCCGCAGGCTGGTAAAGCTTAAGCGCACCCACCCTGCCCTGCGCCTGGGAGGGCTTCTTCCCTTAGACGCCGGCAAAGGAGTGTTGGCCTTCAAAAGGCGGTACCGAGGCCAGGAGGTCTGGGCCTTCTTTGCCCCGGAAGGGGCAAGGCTCACCCTTCCCCCAGGGGTAGACCTCATCGCCGAGAAGGAAGTGGCGGGGGAGGTGGAAGCTACCTTTCTGCTGTTCCAACCCGTATAATAGAAGCGAAATGCAGCTTAAAAACTTTTTCAGAATCTTCATGAGGCGGAGCAGCAACGCCGACGCCAAGCCGGTGGAAGGCATCCTGGATGCAGCTCCCCTTCAGGCCCAGGCTGGGGGAAGGGTCTCCTCAGAAGAGCTATTGGCCCAGATGGAAGCGCTAAAGCAGGAAAACCCCAAGGACCCCGGCTTCCATAAGCGGGTCATCGCTCTGGTTCAAGAAGCCTATGACCGTTGGAATAGCCTCCCCCAGGAACAAAAACAGGCCATCCTTGCCTCTCTTACCACCTTGCTCTCCCTTCTGCCCGCGGGGCGGCTTGGACGGGTAGGGTTGCTCTTGAAGAAGGCTTTAGGCCCTGAGGGTCAGCTTGCCCTTGCCGCCCTGCTCCGCCTCCTGAAGCGTTAGAGCCCAAGAGCTATACTGGGCTTTTGTGCGGGATGTCCTCGAGGTCCTGGAGTTCCCCAAAGTCCGCGCCCTCCTTGCGGAAAGAGCCAAGACCCCCTTGGGGCAAAGGCTGGCCTTGGCCCTTGCCCCCCTCTCCCAGGAGGAGGCGGAAAGGCGCCACCAGCTAACCCAGGAGGCCTTAGCCTATCCCTACGCCCCTCCCGAGGCGGGAACCCTCGAGGAGGCCTACCAAAAGGCCCGAGGCGGGGCCAGGCTTTCGGGCCTCGAGCTCCTAAGAGCAGCTCAGGCCCTGGAGGAGGCCATAGCCCTCAAGGAGGAGCTTCTTCCCCTACAAAACCTCCTGAGCCAGGTGGCGGCGGGCATCGGGGACCACGGGGCCTTTCTCGCCAAGGTCAGGAAAGCCCTGGACGAGGAAGGAGCTGTGCGGGATGAGGCAAGCCCCAAGCTTTTCGCCATCCGCCGGGAACTCAAGCCCCTGCGCCAACAGATCCTGGACAAACTCTACGCCCTCATGGACCGCCACCCCGAGGCGATCCAGGACCGGTTCGTCACCCTGCGCCGCGAGCGCTACTGCATCCCCGTGCGCGCGGGGATGGCCCAAAGGATCCCCGGCCTTCTCCTGGATGAGTCCGAATCCGGGGCCACCCTTTTCATAGAGCCCCTTTCCGTGGTGAAGCTGAACAACCGCCTCCAGGCCCTACGCCTTCAGGAGGAGGAGGAGGTAAACCGCATCCTACGGGAGCTTTCCGAAGCCCTGGCAGCCGATGAGGAACTGCCCGGCACCCTTAAGGCCCTGGGCCTTTTGGACCTCGTCCAGGCCCAGGCGGCCCTGGCCCGGGATCTCCGCCTCACCCGGCCCCGCTTCGGGGAAGCCTACGAGCTTTTCCAAGCCTTCCACCCCCTTATCCCCAATCCCGTCCCCAACTCCCTGGCCCTGGACGGGGAAAGGCGCCTCATCCTTATCTCCGGCCCCAACATGGGGGGAAAGACGGCCCTCCTAAAAACCCTGGGCCTTGCGGTGCTCATGGCCCAGTCGGGGCTTTTCGTGGCGGCCAAGAAAGCCACCTTGGCCTGGCCCGACAGGGTCTTCGCCGACATCGGCGATGAGCAATCCCTTCAGGAAAACCTCTCCACCTTCGCCGGGCACTTAAGAAGGCTCAAGGAGATGCTGGAAAGCGCCACGGCCCAAAGCCTGGTCCTCATCGACGAGCTGGGCAGCGGCACCGACCCCGAGGAGGGAGCCGCCCTTTCCCAGGCCATCCTGGAAGCCCTCCTGGAAAAAGGGGTCAAGGGCCTGGTCACCACCCACCTCTCCCCCCTGAAGGCCTTCGCCCAGGGGCGAACGGGCATCCAAAACGCCTCCATGCGCTTTGACCTGGAGGGCTTGCGCCCCACCTACGAGCTGGTCCTGGGGGTGCCTGGGCGGAGCTACGCCCTGGCCATCGCTAGGAGGCTTTCCCTGCCCGAGGCGGTGCTGAAGCGGGCGGAAAGCCTTCTGCCCCAAGGGGGAAGGCTGGAAGCCCTCCTGGAGGAGCTGGAGGCGGAAAGGTTACGCCTAGAGGAGGAAAGAAGCCAGCTCCTTTCCCAGATGGCCCAGGTGGAGGCCTTAAGGAAGCGGCTGGAGGAGCGGGAAGCCCGTTTTGAGGAGGAGCGGCAGGAAAGGCTCAAGGCCTTGGAGGAGGAGATCCGCCAGAAGCTCCTAAAGGTGGAGGCCGAGCTCAAAGCCCTCAAGGAAAAGGCCAAAACCCAAGGGAAAAAGGACGCCCTGCGGGAGCTTTTGGCCCTGAGGGAAAGGTATGCCAGGGCCACGCCCAAGGTTGCCTTGGAGGTGCCTAGGGGCCTCGAGGCAGGACAGATGGTGGAGATCACCTCTCTGAAGCGTCAGGGAAGGCTTTTGGAGCTAAGGGGAGAGGAAGCCCTGGTCCAGGTGGGCCCGGTGAAGATGACGGTGAAGGCCAAGGAACTCACCCCCCTTAAGGCCCAGGAAACCCCAAAGGCCATCGGCCTAAAACCGCGAAGGGAGGTGAAGGAGGTGGACCTCAGGGGGCTTACCGTGGAGGAAGCCCTCCTGGAGGTGGACTCCGCCCTGGAGGAGGCCCGCGCCTTGGGCCTCACCACCCTGCGCCTCCTCCACGGCAAGGGTACCGGAGCCCTAAGGCAGGCCATCCGCGAGGCCCTAAGGCGGGACAAACGGGTGGAAACCTTCGCCGACGCCCCTCCCCACGAGGGCGGGCACGGGGTCACGGTGGTGGTGCTGAAGGGCTAGAAGGAGCGGCCCTCCAGGGCCTCTATGCGCTCCCGGATGGCCTTGGGCAAAGGGGCAGGCCTGCCTCCTTCCAGCCAAACCTGGACCGTCTTGCCCCGAGCGGCCTCCTCCCCCCTTGCCAGGAGGAGGTACTCCATGTCAAAGCTGCTCCGCCCGATGCGCACCACCCGCACCCCCACCTCCACGGGATCCTCGAGGAGGATGGGCTTCAGGAAATCCACCTCCGCCCGGGCCAGGATGAAGCGCCCCTTCTCCACCCAGTCCCTTTCCAATCTCTGGAAGTAGGCGGCGCGGGCCACCTCAAAGTAGGTGAGGTAGACCGCGTTGTTCACATGCCCTAGGGCATCCAGGTCGCGGAAGCGCACCTGTATGGGTACGGATACGGGAAAACCCTCCACGAAGCCAGAGTATACCAGGGCTGACCCGCGGGTCAGGTATAGTGGGGCCATGGAAACCACGTGGGATCTAACCCCCCTTTTCCCGGGCCTGGAAAGCCCCGAGTTCCAGGCAGCCTGGGAAGGCGTGAAGAAGCGGATTGGCCAGCTTAAGGAGCAGGTGGAGCAAGGGGCTCCCCTAAAGGAGACCCTGGCCTCCCTGGACGCCCTTTTGGAGGAATCCACCCCCCTTTGGGCCTACCTCTACGCCCGCTTCACCGCCGACACCACCGACGAGGCTGCCTCGGCCAAGCTCTCCGAGCTGGAGGTGCTCTTCCTGGACTTCGCCCGCCTAAGGCCCCGCCTCACCCGCTACCTGGCCCTCCAGGACCCGGAGGAGGCAGGGCCTTACCGCATCCTGGTGGAGGAGGCCCGGGAGGAAGCCCTGCACATGATGCCCGAAGGAGAGGAGGTCCTGGCGGCGGAGCTATCCCTTTCCGGACGCCAGGCCTGGTCCAAGCTCCACGAGAACCTCACCAGCCAGATCACCGCGGTGGTGGACGGGGAGGAGTTGCCCATCACCCAGGTGCGGAACCTCTATTTCCGCCCCGAGGAGGAGGTGCGCAAGAAGGCCTACCAGGCGGAACTCAAAGCCTGGGAAGGCCACGAGGTGCCCCTGGCCTACGCCCTAAACGGGGTCAAGGGGGAAGCCTCGGTCCTGAACCGCAGGCGGGGCTACCGGGATGACCTCGAGCCCAGCCTGCACCGAAACCGCATCACCCGGAAGGCCCTCATGGCCCTCCTGGAAGCGGTGCGGGAAAGCCTTCCCCTCTTCCACCGCTACTACCTTCTGAAGGCCAAGGCTCTGGGCAAGGAAAGGCTGGACTGGTGGGACCTCTTTGCCCCCATCGGAAAGGGCCGGCGCTGGAGCCTGGAGGAGGCCCGGGACTTCATCCGGGAAAAGCTCGCCACCCTGGTCCCGAACGCCGCTAAAGTGGCGGAAACCGCATTCCAAGAGCGCTGGATGGACCTCCTGCCCCGCAAGGGCAAGATCGGCGGGGCTTACTGCATGGGAAGGGGCGGGGGCAAAAGCCTCATCCTGGCCAACTACGAGGAAAGCTTTGAGTCGGTTTCCACCCTGGCCCACGAGCTGGGCCACGCCTACCACAACTTCGCCCTGGCCCGGGTGCCCGCCAGCCTGCGGGAGGTGCCCACGACCCTGGCGGAGACCGCCAGCATCATGAACGAAACCCTGGTGGTGGAGGCGGCCCTTAAGGAAGTCTCCCCGGAAGAGGGGCTTCTGATCCTGGATGGCTACCTGCAAGGAGCCGCCCAGGTGGTGGTGGACATCTATAGCCGCTTCCTCTTTGAGTCCTGGGTCTTTGAGGGAAGGAAGGCCCGGGAGCTTTCCCCCAGGGAGTTCAAGGAGCTCATGCTGAAGGCCCAGAAGGAGGCCTACGGGGAGGTCCTCGCCACCCACCATCCCTACATGTGGGCGGTGAAGGGGCATTACTACGGCTCCGACTTCTACAACTACCCTTACACCTTCGGCCTCCTCTTCGGCTTGGCCGTGTACCAGGAGGCCAAGGAGGACCCGGGCTTTGCCGGGCGCTACGAGGAGCTTCTGGCCACCTCGGGCATGTACCGGGCCAAAGAGCTGGCGGCCCGCTACGGCTTTGACCTGGAAAACCCCGCCTTCTGGCGAAAGGGGTTTGCGGTTCTGGCCGAGAAGGTGGAGGAGCTGGAAAGGAGGCTTGCCTAGCCCAGCTGGGCGCCTTCCTGACCGTCCCCTGACCTGGGGAAGGTTAGGTTTATAGGATGCGCCTTTTGGTTCTTTGCACCCACAACTCCGCCCGCAGCCAGATGGCGGAGGGCTGGCTCCGGCACTGGGCCAGGGAAATGGGAGTGGACCTCGAGGTCCACTCCGCCGGCACCGAGAAGACCTTCGTCAAGGAAGAAGCCAAGCGGGTGATGGCCGAGGTGGGAATCGACCTTACGGGGCACTTCTCCAAAACCCTTTTTGAGCTCCCCGATCCCTGGAACTTCCACCTGGTTCTCACCGTCTGCGATGCCGCTAAGGAAGCCTGCCCCGCCTACCCCGCAAAGACGGAAAAGCGCCACGTTTCCTTCCCCGATCCCTCGGGAAAATCCCTGGAAGAGTGGCGCAGGGTGCGGGACGCCCTCGGGCGCATGGCCCGCTACCTGGTGGAAAACCTGAAAGCGGGGCGCATTCCCACGGATGCAGAGCTGAACCAGGCCGCAAGGTAGCCCTATCGGGCTGACCCGGCCTCGAGGTCCCCAATGTGGATGGCCACCACCCCGAAGGTGAGGAGTTCGTAGCGCACCGTGAAGCCCGCTTCCTCCATCATGCCCCTTAAGGCTTCCGGCGGGGGAAAGGCCTCCACGCTTTCCGGCAGGTAGCGGTAGGCCCCGAAGTTCCCTGAAACCAAGCCTCCTAGGAAAGGGAGAATCCTCTGGAAATAAATGCGAAAGACCCGGCCAAAAATCCCTTGGGGAGGGGGAGGAAACTCCAGGATGACCAGCCGCCCCCCCGGGGCCAGGACCCGGCGGAGCTCGAAAAGAGCCTTACGGTAGTCGGCGAAGTTGCGGAAACCGAAGGCGATGGTGATGGCCTCAAAGCTTCCTTGGGGGAAAGGAAGGGAAAGGGCATCGGCTTCCAGAAACTCCACCGCAAGGCCCTGCGCCCGGGCTTTCCTGCGGGCAATCTCCAGCATGGGCAGGGCGAAGTCCGCCCCCACCACCTGAGCCGTGGGCGCCCTCCTCTTCAACATAAGGGCCAGGTCTCCCGTGCCCGTGGCCAGGTCCAGGATGCGCCTGGGATTTTTTTCTAAAGCCAGGGCCACCGCCCGCCTACGCCAGCGAAGATCGGTGCCAAAGGAAAGAAGCCGGTTTAAAAGGTCGTAGCGGGGAGCGATCTCCGCAAACATGCGCCGCACCCGCTCGGCCTTTTCCTGGGGAGAAACCTCCACGAAATGAAGTCTAGCACCGCCCGGGGCCGTAGACCTACGGGGCTAGGGTACAATCGTGGGCGTGTGGAAGGACCGTAAGCGCCTGGGAATCCTGGTGGCCCTGGGGGGAGGGGTTCTCCTCCTCCTCTGGTACCTGGCGCCCTGGGCGGTACCCCATCGCCTTTTTGGCGGCGAAGGCGTGCTTCTAAGCCCCTTCGGCCACCACCTGCCCCAAGGAACCCTGCCCCCGGGTTACCGGGATGGCTGGCTCTCTTGGGTCTTTTATCCCTCCTTGGTCTGGCTGGCCCTCACCCTGGTCCTGGCCTGGACCCCTAAGCCTGCCCGGAAGCTTTACCTCATGGGGATCCTGGGCCTAGGCCTCTTTCTCCTCACCTACCTTCTCTTTCAAGCCAGCGTGGCCCAGGTGAACGCGGGTGCAGAAAGGCCCATCCTCAGGCGGTACACCCTGGGGCTTGGCAGCTACGCCACCTTGGCCTATAGCCTCTACCTTCTCCTCCTGGCCCGGCTTTTCTCTCCTGGGGGGCTAGCCTTTCTGGTGCGCCGCCGGGGGGTGGTGGTGCCCCTCTTCTCCCTCCTCCTGGCCTCCTTGTTGGGTGGCGTCATCGTGGCGGTGATGAAGGCGAACCCCGGGGAGGCTAAGACCTTGCGAGAAGCCGCCATGTTGAAGCTGGACCTCATCACCTACACCTACCAGCTCCTCTATAGCCCCTTGGTCAACCCCTCAGGCTTCCTGCAAAGCCTCCTCCTGGCTACTCCCCTGATCCTCACCGGCTTGGCCGTGGCTTTAGGCTTCCGCGGGGGGCTCTTCAACATCGGGGCCCCGGGGCAGCTCATCCTAGGAGGCATCGCCGCCATGCTGGTGGGGGTGTACCTGCCGGGACCCAGGTGGCTGGTACTGCCCCTCGCCATCCTGGCCGCCGCTTTGGCCGGGGGGCTATGGGGCGCCCTGCCTGGTTGGCTCAAGGCCCGTTTTGGGGCCCACGAGGTGATCAACACCATCATGCTGAACTACATCGCCGCAAGCCTCTTCCTTTTCCTTATCTCCTCCAACGAGTACAAGTTCTTCGGCTACACCCTGTACCTGCCCTTCAAGTACCCCGGGTACGAGGCCCGGAGCTACGAGATTCGACCCGAGGCCCGCATCCCCCACTGGACCGAGCTGGTGGCCCCAGGGGGGGAGCTTTCCTTCGCCTTGCCCTTGGCCCTCCTCCTGGGCCTCCTGGGCTACTTCCTCACCAGAAAAAGCCTGGGCCACCGGGTGCTCCTGGGCCTCCTGGCCGGGATGGTGGGGTACTTGGTGGGGGGGTTTCTTCCGGGGCCTGCGGTGAACTTCGGCCCGGACCTCACCTCGGTGCGGCTCAACGGGGCCTTCCTCTTGGCCCTTCTGGCCCTTCTCTTCTTCCACTTCTACGTCTTCCGCACCGTGGGGGGATACGAGCTTAGGGCCATGGGCCTGGCCCCCAAGGCGGCGGAGTACGGGGGGGTGCTCTCTGGGCGGAAGATGGTCCTCACCATGTTCCTGGCAGGAGCCTTGGCGGGTCTGGCCGCCACCCACTACGTGCTGGGCGGGGGGATTGACGAGTACCGCCTGAAGCAATCCCTTCCCTATTCCGTGGGCTTTGACGGCATCGCCGTGGCCCTGATGGGCCAGAACACCCCCTTGGGGGTGGGCCTCGCCGCCTGGCTTTTCGGCATCCTCCTCACGGGAGGATTGCAGGTGAACCTGCAGCTCGGCATCAGCCGGGAACTGGTGGCGGTGCTTCAGGCCTTGATCGTTCTCTTCATCGCCGCAGGGGGCTTTTTGCCCCGCTACTTCACCGACCCCCTGCGGGCAGCCGAGGTGGAACTTAGGGAAGAAAGTCGAAAGCGAGGGGAAAGGGAGGAGACCCCATGAACCTGGACGCTGCCTTTTGGATCGCCCTCTTCTTCTCCACCCTGCGCCAGACCACCCCCCTTTTGCTCACCGCCTTGGGGGGGATGTTTTCCGAAAGGAGCGGGGTGGTGAACATCGCCCTCGAGGGCATCATCCTCTTCGGAGCCCTCACCGCCGCGGTGGTGGTGGAAAGGGTGGAACACACCTTAGGCCCCGGCCCCCATCCCTGGCTTCCCTGGCTTGGGGTCCTAAGCGCCATGCTGGTGGGAGGGCTGGTGGCCCTGGTGCACGCGGTGGTCTCCATCAAATACCGGGCCGACCAGATCATCAGCGCCACCGCCATCAACCTCCTGGCCCTGGGAGCCCCTAGCCTGGTGCTCACCTACTTCTACGGCAATGCCACCAACTCCAAGGAGGTGGCAAACCGCCTGCCCCTTTGGGGGCCGGAGGGCTTTGCCCTTTCCCCTTTGGTCTACCTGGCCTTCCTCCTGGTCCCCCTAAGCTGGTGGGTCCTCTTCAAGACCCCCTTTGGCCTGCGGCTCAGGGCCGTGGGCGAGCATCCCGAAGCCGCCGACACCCTGGGGATCAACGTGTACCGCATGCGCTACATTGGGGTGGTGCTCTCCGGGATCCTGGCGGGCCTTGCCGGGGCCTACCTGGCCATCGGCTTTCTCAACCAGTTCGTGCGGGGCATGTCCGCGGGGATGGGGTTCATCTCCCTGGCGGCCATGATCTTCGGGAAGTGGCACCCCTTGGGCATCCTTTTCTCCACCCTGCTTTTCGGCTTCGCCAGCGCCTTGGCCATCCAGCTTCAGGGCACGGAGATCCTGCCCGCGGTCTTGGTGCAGGCCTTCCCCTACGTGGTCACCGTTCTGGTGCTGGCGGGCTTCATGGGCAAGAGCCGACCCCCGGCGGCGGTGGGAAGGCCCTACGAGAAGTGAAGGACCTTGACCCACCGCCCCAGGCGGTAGCGGAGGGTGAGGGCGCTGCCGTCCTGGAAGCGGAGCTCCACCCGCCCCTTTCCCAAGGCGAAGCCCGCCACCTCCTCCGCCCCTAGACCCTGGGCGAAGTGGGCGAAGCCATCCGAGCGCAGGTAGAGGAAACCCTCCCCCCCAGGGGTGAGGAGGAAGATCTGGGCCTCGGTGCCCTGGCGGTTCAGCACCAGGCGGCGCACCTTTCGGGCGAAAGCCTGAGCCCCGCTCATCCCTCTCAGGCCAACTCCTCCTTGGACACCTCCACCGCCTTCCCCTCCTCCAGGAGGAGCTCCACCGTCCCCTTCAAGGGGTTCACCTTTTGCACCTTGCCGCACACCCCCTCCTTGGTGCAGACCCGGGCGTTCTTGCGGGGAAGCTCCTTAAGAAGCTCCTGGTACACGGGATGCTCGTAAACCAGGCAGCAAAGAAGCCGGCCGCAAGGACCCGAGATCTTCTCGGGGTTCAGGGGAAGCCCCTGGTCGCGGGCTAACCTAATGGAAACCTGGGCGAAACCCTGAAGCCAGGTGGAGCAACAAGACTCCATCCCGCAGGCGCCCAAGGTGCCCAGGTAGGCGGCCTCCTCCCGGGGGCCCTCGGCCAAAAACTCCACTCGAGCCCCGAAGCGCTCGGAAAGCTCCCGGGTAAAGCGCTTGAGGTTCACCCGCTCCTCCGCGGCGTAGTGCACGGAAAGGTGCCGGCCATCCAGGGTGAAGTCGCACCCCAGGACCTTGGCCCTCACCCCCTCTTCCCGAAGGCGGGCCCGCAGGTAAAAGGCCGCCTCCTCCGCCTTGGCCCGGAGCCTCGAGGCCAGGTCCAGATCCTCCTTGGTGGCCAGGCGCACCACCTCCCCGGCCTCCTTCTCCTTGCGGGGCGGGGTGCGCACCTTGCCCACCTCCAGGCCCCGGCTGGTGCGCACCACCACATACGCCTCCAGGGGCGGGGGATCCCCCTGGAAGCGGAAGTAGCGCAGGACAGGGGTGCGGGCTTTGCGCAGGTCGGCGTGCAGGCGAACGCCCACGGTCATGTTTCCAAGTCTAAGGCCAATCGGGCCAGGACCAGGTCCGGGCTCACATACCGCTCCAAGGCCTCCCGAGCCGCCTCGAGGGCCAGAAGCGCCCGCGGACGGTGGCGGAAGGCGGCATAAAGGGCGAAAACCCCTTCCTCATCCGCAAAAAGCTCCTTCAGAAGGGTAAACCGCCGCCAGGAGGAGGCGCCATCCACCTCCCTGGCCTTCTCCATACGGGCGCGAAAGGCATCGAGGTCGGCTAGGGCCCTCAGAAGCCGGCCTGGAGCCCCGCCGGCGTAAGCCAGAAGCTCCGGGTCCTGGGTCAAGGGGTAAAGCCGCTCCTCGGGCACCGGGGCAAAGGCCACCTCCAGGGCCCGGCTGGCCAAGGTGGGAAGCAGGGTGGCGCGGCTTGGGGCGATGAGGACGATACGCCCGTAGGAGGGAGGTTCCTCCAGAAGCTTTAAGAGGGCGTTGGCCGCCGCCTCGGTGAGGAGGTGGGCGGCATCCAGGATGGCCACCTTGACCCGCTCCCGGGGGTGGGTGGCAAACCAGTCGAAAAGGGGTTCCACCTCCTCAAGGCGGATCTCCACCCGCCCCTTCAAACCCCGCTCCGGGGGACCTATCTCCAGAAGGTCGGGGTGCTCCCCCAAGGCAGGGGGAGGGAACCCCCGGTTCAGCCCCCAGGCGTACCAGCGGGCCACCAGGCGCCTCCCCACCCCTTCCGGCCCCGAGAAGAGCAGGGTAGAGGCGCCAAGCCGGGGCAGGAGCTCCAGGACGGCCTCGTGGCCGATTATTCCCCAAGGGTCAGGCGGGTGTAGAGCCACGCGGGAAACCCCTCCTCCGCCAGGCGCTGGGCCACCTTATCCAGATTGTACCTCACCCGGAAAAAGGTGATCCCGTCCCCTTCCCACAGGGCAAAGGCCGCCCCGGGCACGTGGTCGCGGGGCTGGCCCACCGAACCCGGGTTGACCAGGGCCCGCACCGTAGGGGACAGGATCAGCTCACCCCCCTCGGCCAGGCGCTGGTAGCGCACCCATGGGCGGGGTCCGGAAAGCTCCAAAAAGGCCCCGGCCAGATGGGTGTGCCCGTGAAAGGTGAGGCGGTGGTCCGTACAGGCGAAGGCCTGGCGGGCCAGCTCCAGCCCATCCAGGTACTCCATGGGATCGCAGGGGCTGCCGTGGACCAAAAGCGCTCCCTCCACCTCCCTCTGCCAGGGCCAGGAAAAGAGAAAATCCAGGTGCCTGGAGGACAACCGCTCCCGCTGCCAGGCCAGGATCTCCAGGACCATCCCTTCTTGGGGCAACCGGTCCAGGGCCAGAAGCCAGGCATCGTGGTTGCCCAAGACGCACTGGGCCTCCACCTCCATGAGCCAGTCCAGCACCCGGTCCCCATCCGGATAGTAGCCCACCGCATCCCCCAGGAAGAGCACCCCGTCAAAAGAAGGGGCCGCCTCGAGGACCGCCTGCAAGGCGGGCCAGTTGCCGTGGATGTCGGAGAGGACCAGGTAGCGCACGGGGTTTAGGATACCATGAGAACATGGCTTCCTCTTTGCTGGAACAGCTTTCCGCGGACCTCGAGGTCCTCTCGGAACACCTCCGGGCAGGACTGGACGAATTCGGCACCCTTTACTGCTACCTGGAAGGTGGCCGAGGAGGAAGGACCTACCTCCTTCATGCCCCCTACGAGGAGGCCTTGGCCGTGCTCCAGGCCCTAAACGGCCTCTCTTTTCGGGGACGGATTCTTCTGGCCCTGGATCCCTCGCCCCTCTCTCCCACCTTAGAAGGACTTCCCCTCTCCGGCCCCACCCGGGCACCCCTGGCCCACCTTCTGGAAAAAACCCGCCCCGACCGCCTCCTCTTAGCCTTTCCCGGGGAGGGCCTTGGCCAAAGCTTCCCGGGAGCCAAGGAAACCCCAAGGGGCTGGCAACCCCTGGAAGCTGAGGAGGAACCCCTGGTCTTGCGGGTAGAGGCTCCCACGGGCCTCACCTACCAGGAGGTGCGGGCCTACGGGCCCTGGGAAAGCCCCCCTCTTCCCCTTGGGCTACCCATAAGCCCAGGGCCCTATTGGGGAAGCGTGGGCTTGGCCTTGGGGATTCCCACCTACGGGGTGGGTTTGGTAAACTTACGAACAAGCCTGGAGGCGCTTCTCAGCCTCTGGTAACAGGAGGGAGAATATGGTGTACATCGCGCTGTTTGCCTTGGGAGCGGCCTTGGTTACCCTGCTCTTCTACCTGATCCTGAACCCCCGCGTGCTCACCACCGAGGGGGAAACCTTTGACCTGCGCTTTATCCTCTTCATGTTGATGCTCATCGTCCTGACCGCCAGCACCGTGGCCCTGATGCTGGTCCTTGGCAAGATGCACCACCTGCTTTAAACTCCGCGCCCTCCTTTGGCCGGAGGGCGCCTTTTGCACTTCGCGGGTTTCCCCACCTTAGGAAACCCGGCTCGTTTCCCTTCCGGAAAGCTCCTTGCGAAGATACTCCAGGTCCTTCTCCAGGACCTTGCGGGTGGCCTCGAGGACCGGGGTGAACTCGGGGGGAAACTCCCGGGTCAGGTGGCCCATGCACACCAGAAGCCCTTCCACCATGGCCTTCTCCTGCTCCCGCCGGCGCTTGCCCCCCCGCAGGGCGCTATAGGCCAAATGCTCCAGCCGCCGCACCACGCACACCCTGGGTTCCCCTCCTACCCCGGCACAGGGAAGGCCCTCCGCACCCCCACAGGCCGCATAGGCCTTAGAGTACAGGGGAGCCAACTCAGGATGCCCTAAAAGCGCGGGCCCCAAGGGCCCCGCATGGGCCGCGGCCAGGCGGAGGTATGCGGCGTGGCGGGCGCGGCGAATCTCCACCTCCATGGTTCCATCTTAGACAAGGGCCACCGGGACAAATGCCCCAGAGGGCTAGGGAAGCCGGAAAGGGCTCCTCAGCCCGGCTAAGGCGATGGTCCTGGCTTCCTCCGGGGCCCAGGAGAGGGCCAGGACCCCCCGGTAGGCCCTCAGGGCCCTTTCCCGCTCCCCCGCCAGGTCCAGAAGCTGGCCAAAGCGGGCCAGCACGTAGCCCGGCAGGTAGCCGGGGTGCTGGAAGTCCATGCGGAACACCTCCTCCATGAGGCTTAAGGCCTCCTGCCACTCCCCGGCCGCCAGGTAGATCTGGGCCGCCAGGTACAGGGCCTCGGGATCCCCTATCTGGAAGAGCCCCTCCAAGAGCCCCGCCCAGTCGTCCTCCTCCCTAAGCTGCCAGGCCCGGTCTAAAAGGGCCCTCTGGCGTTCCTTCTCCGTGGGCTCATGGGCCTTGGGCAAGGCCTCGGGAAAGCTCTTGGCCAGAAGGAGGTAGTCCAGAAGCTCCGCCACCACCACCCCTTCCCGGCCTCTCAGGGCCTCCGCCACCCTTTCCATGCGGCGGGCCCGGAATCCCGTGGCCGGACCTTCCCCGAAGGCCTGGGCGTACCCCTCGTAGATTTGGCCCAGATGGTCCAGGAAGGCCTGGGAGCCCAGGACCTCCGGGGTAAGGGGGGTCTTGAGGAGCTGCAAAAGCTCCTGGTCAAAGGCGTGCATCCGCTCTAGGTGGGGTTTTCCCAGGGGGTGCTGGGCCAGGGCCTGACGGAAGGCCTCGGCCTCCTCCCTTAGATGGGCCTCCTCATCCAGGGCCACCACGGGAATCCCCCTTTCCTCCGCCCAGGGAAGGAGGTGGAAAAGAAGCGGGTCCTCTTCCCGCCAAAGCCCATCCTTTAGGCCCTCTGGCGAGTGGGAGGCCAGGTAAAGAACCTTGGGGCGGGCCTCTTCCAAAAGGGCCAAAACCGTGGCAGCGTTGTAGCGTGGATGCAGGATGTGGAAGGGCCCAAGGGAAGGAAGAAGCAGCATCCTCACCATCTTAGACCTCCGGGAGCGCAACTACCGCCTGGCGGTGCTCAACGGCTGGCTGGTGTGGCTGGGGGATACCTTCTTGAACCCCAACATCGTCCTCACCAGCTTCGCCGCCAAGCTGGGGGCCCCCGGGGCCCTGATCGGCCTCCTCCCCGCCTTGCTGCAGGCTGGAGGTATGATCCCCCAGGCCTTCCTGGCCCCCTACGTGGCCCGCTTTCCCCGGAAGATCGTGCTCTACCGGAAGGTGGCGGCCCTAAGGCTTTCCGGGGTGATCCTCATGGCCCTGGCCACCTTCTTCCTGGGTCCCTGGCCCCACCTCCTCCTTGCGGGCTTCCTCGCGGGCCTTCTCCTGAATGCCCTCTTCACCGGGGTTTCCAGCCTCCCCTTCTGGGAGGTGGTGGCCAAGACCACGCCCGTAGAGCGCCGGGCCCACCTCTTCTCCGCCCGGAACCTCATCGGAGGGCTTCTGGCCTTCCTGGCGGGCTTCGGGGTCCGGGGAATCCTTGCCCTTCCCCTTCCCTTCCCCCTCCCCTACGCCCTCCTCTTCGCCCTGGGAGCCTTGGCCTTTGGTACGGGCTGGTACCTCTTCGGCCTCACCCGGGAACCAGAAGACCCCCCCAAGGAGGAAAGGATCTCCCTGCGCCTACCCTTCGAGCACCAAGGCTTCCGCCGCTACCTTCGGGTGCGGGTTCTCCTGGGCCTTGCGGGGATGGCCGAGCCCTTTTATGCGGTGTACGCGGTGCGCACCCTGGGGCAGGGACAGGAGCTGGGCCTTTACCTCTCCCTTTACGCCCTTTCCTTCACCCTTTCCAACCTGCTTTGGGCCAGGCTGGCGGAGCGGGGCTCCAAGGGGGTGCTCCAGGCTGGGGCCTTCCTAGCCCTCCTCGCTCCCCTTCTGGCCCTTCTCCTGCCCCGGCACCTCTTCGGTTTGGTCTTCCTCCTCCAGGGGGCCTATCTGGCCGCCTTGGGGCTTTCCACCACCACCTACCTCCTGAACCTGGCCCCACCCGAGGAGCGTAGCGCCTTCATCGGCCTGGCCAACACCGTGGCCGGGGTCTTCGCCTTCGCCACTGTCCTGGGAGGATGGGTGGCCGACAGCCTAGGGTTTTCTAGCCTCTTTCTCCTGGCGGCCTTCTTCTACGCCTGGGCCTTTTACACCGGGAGAAAACTCCCCCACGAGGGGTAAAGAGGGAAAAAGCCCCGTGGGCCGAAGGCTTCTTCCATCCAGCAGCTTATCCACGCCCTCGCCCATGCGGGTTCGGTTCCCGCACCTCGCGCAAACCCTGGGTTTGCCCCAAGTCCTCCCCTTAGCTGAATCCATCCCCGCCGGCCGCGGGGCTGTGTATAGTAGGGTTCATGGTGGTCTACCTGCCGGATGGGAAGACCCTCGAGGTGGAGGAGGGTGCCACCGCCTGGGACGTGGCCCGGGCCATTGGCCCCGGGATGGCCAAGGCTGCGGTGGGCGCCTTGGTGAACGGCGAGGTGTACGACCTCCTAAAACCCCTTCCCCCGGGGGCCCAGGTCCGGATCCTCACGGAGAAGGACCCCGAGTACCAACTCCTCTTCCGCCACACCCTGGCCCACGTCCTGGCTCAGGCGGTGAAGGAGTTCTTCGCCGAAAAGGGCTACGACCCGGAAAGCGTGAAGCTCGGGGTGGGTCCGGTGATCGAAAAGGGCTTCTACTACGACATCGATGCCCCCGAGCCCATCTCCGATGAGGACCTGCCCGCCATAGAGGAGAAAATGCGGGCCATCATCGCCAAAGACCTTCCCCTGCGCCGCTTCGTGCTGCCAAAAGAGGTGGCCCTTTCCCGCTACCAGGGCAAGGACCCCTACAAGACCGAGCTCATCCTGGACCTACCCGAGGACGAGGAGATCAGCTTCTACCAGCAAGGGGACGAGGCCTACGGCTTCACCGACCTCTGCCGCGGGCCCCATGTGCCCTCCACGGGCCGCATTCCCCCCCACTTCAAGCTCACCCACGTGGCCGGGGCCTACTGGCGGGGGGATGAGAAAAGGCCCATGCTTCAGCGGGTCTACGGGGTAGCCTTCCGCACCGCTGAGGAGCTAAAGGAATACCTCTGGCAGCTGGAGGAGGCCAAGAAGCGGGACCACCGCCGCTTAGGGCGGGAGCTGGAGCTATTCCTGATCGATCCCATGGTGGGGAAGGGGCTGGTGCTTTGGCTTCCCAAGGGGAACGTGATCCGGGAGGAGCTCATGGCCTTCATGCGGGAGGAGCAGATCAGGCGGGGCTACCAGCTGGTCACCACCCCCCATATCGGGAGCCTCAAGCTTTACCGGACCAGCGGCCACTACCCCTACTACGCGGAAAGCCAGTTCCCCCCCATCAGCTTCAAGGAAAGGGGCGAGGAGGAGGAGTACCTCTTAAAGCCCATGAACTGCCCCCACCACATCCGCATCTACGCCTTTAGAAAGCGCTCCTACCGGGAGCTTCCCTTGAGGCTTGCCGAGTTCGGCACCGTCTACCGCTACGAGAAGGCGGGGGAGCTTTTGGGCTTGACCCGGGTGCGGGGCTTCACCCAGGACGACGCCCACCTCTTCTGTACCCCCGAGCAGGTGAAGGAGGAGTTCTTGGGGGTCTTGGACCTGGTTTTGAAGGTGCTTTCCACCCTGGGCCTTAAGGACTATAGGGCCCGCATCGGCACCCGGGACCCCAAAAGCGACAAGTACGTGGGGGACGAGGCCAAATGGTCCCTGGCGGAAAGGCAGATTGAGGAAGCGGCCCTGGAAGCTGGCCTCCACTACACGGTGGAGGAAGGGGATGCCGCCTTCTACGGCCCCAAGCTGGACTTCGTGGTGAAGGACGCCCTGGGAAGGGAGTGGCAGCTCGGCACCATCCAGGTGGACTACAACCTCCCTGAGCGCTTCGGCCTCACCTATGTGGGGCCGGATGGGGCCGAACACCGCCCTGTCATGATCCACCGCGCCCCCTTTGGCTCATTGGAGCGCTTCATCGGCATCCTCATCGAGCACTTCGCCGGGGACTTTCCCCTCTGGCTCGCCCCGGTGCAGGTGGTGGTGGTGCCGGTTTCGGAAAAGCAGGAGGACTACGCCAAGGAGGTGGTCTTTAAGCTCAAGGAGGCGGGCCTCAGGGCCGAGGCCGACCTCCGCCCCGAGCGCATGCAGGCCCGTATCCGCGACGCCGAGCTGCAGAAGGTGCCCTATGTCCTGGTGGTGGGGGACAGGGAAAAGGCCGAGGGCGCGGTGAGCGTCCGCAGGCGGCACCGGGGGAACCTGGGAAGCATGCCCCTGGCCACCTTCCTCGAGGCCGCCCTTAAGGAATACAAGGAACGCCTTTTGGAGCCAACCCTCTGATGCGGGCCAGGTCCACCATCTTTACCCTCTTTATGGAATACATCTACCCGGAACGGCGCGCCCGGGTGCGGGACCTCATCACCATGATGGAGGTCCTGGGCTTTTCCGAGGCGGCGGTGAGGGCGGCCCTTTCCCGGAGCGCCAAAAGGGGCTGGGTGGTGCCGGAACGGCGGGGGCGCATAGCCTACTACGCCCTTTCCGACCGGGTCTACTGGCAGGTGCGCCAGGTGCGGCGGCGCCTCTATGAGACCAGGACCTCCTGGGACGGGTGTTTCCTCCTGGTCCTTCCGGAAGGCCCAAAGGAGCGGGGGGAAAGGGAACGCTTTCGACGGGAGATGGCCCTTTTGGGCTACGGCAGTCTGCAAAGCGGGGTCTACCTGGGGGCGGGGGTGGACCTGGCCGCCACCCAGGAGCTCCTCGCCTTTTACGGGCTTTCCGCCATCCTCTTCCGGGCGGAGCACCTCGGGCCGAAGGAGGAAGTGCTCCGCGCCTTTCCCCTTAAGGAGGCCTCGGCCCATTACCAAACCCTCTTCTCCAACGTGCCCCCGGTGCTCGAGGACCCCCTTTTGGCCTTCCGGACCCTGACCCGCCTGGTGCACGAGATGCGCAAGCTCCTTTTCCTGGACCCCCTTCTGCCCCCCGAGCTCCTTCCCCCAAGCTTCCCAGGCCCCTTCGCCCGGGAGCGCTTCCTCGCCCTTCGGGAAACCCTTTACCGGCAGGCCGAACCCTTCCTTAAAAAGCTCTCCCTTCCCCTCTCAGCCCTCTCACCCCAGGCGGGATAACCTTTAGGGGATGAGGCGGTTTCTATCCCTTACCCTGATCCTCGCCACCCTGGCCCAGGCCCAGGTGGTCATCCCCTTCTGGCACACGGCGGGCCCCCCGGGGAACAGCGTCTTAGAGGAGGCCATAAAAAGCTTCAACGAGTCCCAGCGCGCCTACCGGATCGAGGCCCGCTACGTGGGGGACTACCGGGAGGCGGGGGTAAAGCTCCTGGCCGCTTTGCGCTCAGGGGGTGCCCCAGTCCTTTTCCACGGGGAGCTTTCCTTCCTTCCCCGCCTGGCCCAGGAAGGGGTGGCCTTGGCCCTGAACCCCTACCTCCAGAACCTGCCCAAGGACCTCTATCCGGAGATGATGCGAACCACCCAGGTCCGGGGACAGACCTATGGCCTTCCCTTGGGGCTATCCGTGCCCGTCCTCTACTACAACAAGGATGCCTTCCGCGCCCGGGGCCTTAAGCCCCCCAGGACCTGGGCCGAGGTGGAGGAAGCCGCCAGCAGGCTCACCAGCCGCACCAGCAAAGGGCTTGTTATCTCCACGGACATCTGGAGCTTCAACGCCCTCGTGATGAGCCTGGGAGGTAGCTTGGTCAGGGATGGGTTTCCCGCCTTCACCTCCAAGGAGGTGGTGGAGGCCTTGGAGATGCTTTACCGCATGGTGCAGAAGGGGCACGCCCAGGCCAGGAACCTGGCCGAGGCCCAGTTCGCCGTGGCCGATTTCCTGCGCACCAAGGCCTTTATGGGAATCGGACCCACCACCGCCTTGCCCGTGGTGCTGGCCCAAACCTCTTTGCCCTTTAGCGTGGGCCTGGCCCCCCTGCCCCGGCGGGAAGGGGGTGCGGTACCCCTTTCCGGGGCGGCTCTGGCGGTGCTCAAGGGGGCAAGCCCCGAACAGGCCCGGGGAGCCGTGGCCTTCTGGCTCCACTTCCTGGAACCCAAGCGGCAAGCGGAGTGGGTGCGGACCACCTGGTATCTGCCCTTGCGGAAAGAAGCGGAAAGGGAGCTTGCCGATTTCCTGAAAGACCCCGAAAGGCAGGCGGTCTTCGCCCAGGCGGAGGTGGGCCGCCCCTGGAGCCAGGACCCGGAGCTGGTGGTCTGGTACAGCTACCTGGAAGAGGCCCTGGAAAGGAGCCTGAAGCAAGGGGTAAGGCCCATGGTGGCCCTCGAGGAGGCCCAGAGGAAGGCCATGGGGGTGGAGAGGCGGTAGGCCACCCCACCCTGGTCCAAGCCAGGGCGGGGGCCCCAAGGAATCCCCCCTTCGGGCCGCGCCTCTGGGCATCCACGGCGCGCCGTGGGGGAGAAAAGGCCTGACACCCCTTTGACAGGGAGGGTGGTAAGATCTCCCCCATGAAAAAGCTCGTCGCCCTGGCCCTCTTCCTCCTTCCCGGCCTAGCCCAGGTGGAGGTTTCCTTCTGGCACTCCATGGATGGCCCCGCGGGAAGGCTTCTTTCCGCCTTCGCCCAGGAGTTCAACGCCCGCCAAGGGCTCTACCGGGTGGTGCCCCAGTACGCGGGGGACTACCGGGAAGCCGAGACCAAGCTGGTGGCCTCCTTACGCACGGGAAGCCAGCCCGTGCTTTTTCAGGCGGAAATCAGCTTCTTCCCCCGGCTGGTGGGGGAAGGCCGGGCCCTGGTCCTGGATGGTTATCTGAACCTGGAGCGCGCCTTCCTGGAGGACCTCTTTGAACCCGCCTGGAACTACGGGGTCATGGAGGGGAAGCGTTACGGCCTTCCCCTAAACACCTCCACCCCGGTCCTCTTCTACAACCTAGACGTCTTCCGGGCCAAGGGGTTTAAAGCCCCGAGGAACTGGAAGGAGTTTGAGGAGGTGGCCAAGGCCCTCACCTCCCGCCAGGCCAAGGGCTTCATCTTCGTCACCGACCCCCAGGCCTGGCTCTTTGAGGCCATGGTGACCAGCCGGGGTGGGAACCTGGTGCGGGATGGAAAGCCCAACTTCACCTCCAAGGAGGCCCTCGAGGCCCTGGAGATGCTCTGGCGCTTAAACCGCGCCGGAGCCCTTTCCGCAAGGAGCATGGCCGAGGCCACCTTCGCCCAGCTGGACTTCGTGCGCACCAAGGGGATGATGGTCATGGCCTCCATCGCCAACTGGCCCGCTGCGGAAAACTTCTCCTTCGCCTTCACCTTAGGGGTGGCCCCGGTACCCCGGGAACCCGGGGGCAAGGTACCCATGGGCGGGGCCCAGTTGGTGGTCCTGCGAGGGGCCACGGAGGCCCAGGTGCGGGGCGCCCTGGAGTTTTGGAGGTACCTGATGGAGCCCGAGAACGTGGCCCGCTGGGTCCAGGCCAGCTACTACGTGCCCGTGCGCAAGTCGGCCATCCCCCTCCTGGAGGGCTTCTACCGGGAAAACCCTTTCCGCAAGGTGGCCTTTGAGCAGATCGCCCACGCCCAGGAACGCCCCCGCCTTCCCCAGTTCTCCGCCTGGGCCAGCGTCCTGGCAGAGGCCTTGGAAAAGACCCTGAAGGGCGGGGTTCCTCCCCAGAAGGCCCTGGAGGAAGCCCAGCGGAAGGCGGAGGCCATCCGGTAATACCACCCCACCCTGGCTCTGCCCGGGTGGGGGCCCCGATAAACCCCTCCTCCAAGCCACGTCTGGGAGTACCTAAGGGGCCCAATAGGGCGAGAAGGGGTTAGCTCCTCCATAAAAACCCTAAAATGGCAGGGATGCGCCTAGGTTTCAGTCCCTTCAATGCGGAGATGGGCTATGAGGAAGCCTTCCGCCTGGCGGCGGAGCTTGGGCTGGACCTCGAGGTTCCCTACGACCTGCACGAGGTCCTGCCCCTTCCCGACGCCAAGACCTTGCGGGCCACGGGGGAAGTCCTGGGGGTGGGGTTCACCCTGCACCTTCCCTTCGTGGAGATGAACCCAGCCAGCCTCATCCCCAGCGTCCGCGCCCTGGCCGAGGAGCGCCTCAAGCGGGCCCTGGAGTTTGGCGAGGCCCTGGGGGCCAAGGTGGGCGTGCTCCACACTGGCCAGGTGCCCGTGCGCCACCCCATGGCCATAAGCCTGGCCCGGGAGGCCTTGGAAAAGACCCTCTCCGCCCTCCTTCCCCTTCCCTTCCCCGTGGCTTTGGAAAACCTGGCCCTTTCCGAGGAGGACCTCCTCCGGGGCCCGGAGGAGCTAAAGGCCCTCCTGGACCGCTTCCCCCAGTACGGCTTCTGCCTGGATGTGGGCCACGCCCTGGTGGAGCTGGGTCCCCTGGGTCCTTTCCTCTACTGGGAGGCCCTGGGAGACCGGCTCATCCACCTGCACCTCCACGACAACCACGCCCGCAGGGATGACCACCTGCCCGTGGGCACGGGAGCCGTGCCCTGGGAAAGGCTGTCCTCCCGGCTGAGGAGCTCCCCCGCCACCGCGGCCCTCGAGGTGGGTGGGGGTATCCAAGGAGTACGCCAGAGCCTTTCCCGCCTGCAGGCCCTCCTTGCCTCCTAAGCCTCTCCCTCCACGAGCGGGGACATCTGTCCTTGCCGGGGTACGCTTATAGTAGTGGAGTGGGGGTTTGTACCCCCCTTCACAAAGGGAGGCAGAATGGTCGTAGACCGGATTGAGGTGTACCTAGACGGGGCTAGCGAGCCCCTGGCGGTTCTTAAGGAACCTCCTTACCGGCTCAACCTGGACACCCGAAAGATCCCCGACGGGGAGCATGTCCTGCGGGTGGTGACCCACTTCCGCGGCGGAGGCCAGGAGGTCCGAGAAATCCCCTTCACCGTTAACAACTACCCCGACGTGATGGTCCTGGGCCTGGACGAGGGGGGGGAGGTGGCAGGGACCCTTGAGCTCCGCCTGGCCGTGGGGGAACCCGATTTCCCCGTGGAGCCTGTGCGCTTCAACCCCATCTGGTACGTGGTGGCCTCGGTGATCGTGCTGGGCGGCATCTGGGCCTACTTCGCCCTTTCCCCTACGGCGGAGAAGGTGGTGGCTGAAGTGGCCCCCCCGGCCCAGGAAGCCCAGGCCCCCAAGGAAGGCGCTGGCCAGGCCGCCAACGTGGACCAAGCCCTCATGGAAAAGGGTAAGTCCATCTACGAGGCCAACTGTGCCGCCTGCCACCAGGCCAACGGCCAGGGGATGCCCCCTGCCTTCCCCGCCCTGGCGGGAAATCCCAACCTCAAAGATACCCAGCTGGTCCTGAACACCATCAAAAACGGCCGTGGGGCCATGCCGGCGGTGGGCGCCGCCTTTTCGGATGAGGAACTCAAGGCTGTGGCCACCTACATCCGCAACAGCTTCGGCAACAACTTCGGCCCAGTGGAATAAGGAGGGCTAAGACATGTACCGCAACGACCCTGTTGTCCCCACCTTTGCCCTCATCCTGGCCGTAGGCCTCTTCTACATGGCCTATCTGGATGGGCGCCACATCGCCCGCCTCCTTGGCCACACCCCAGAGGAGCTTTCCGTGGGCCAGATCGGCCTGATGGCCTTCGGCGCCGTCTTCCTTCTCTACAGCCTCATCGGCCTGGTCTCCTACTGGCTGGAGGGGGTAGAGCTGCGCCCCGGCCGCCACTTTCCAACCCCCTCCACGGCTCCTGTAGCGGTAGGGGTAGTCCTGGTCCTCCTCCTCACCGCCCTTTCCGGTTTCTTCGTGCGCCTCATCGTTTACTCCGCCCAGACCGGGCACAACCCCACCTGGCTCCAGGGCCTGGTCTTTGGGGCCATCAGCCTGGTGGTGGCGGCCCTCTTGGGCATTTACAAGAAGTTCTTTGGCCGGGACGAGGTGGTCACCGAGGAGGAAAAGAGCCACTTCCCCTGGTGAGAGGTGAAGCATGGACGAGCGCGAGATTCGCTTGCAAAGATCCCGCAGGCGGCTTTTCCTTAAGGCCGCCATCGGCACCGGAATCGGCCTCTCCCTGGTTTCCGCCTTCTACGTGGGGGCGAGCCTGCGCCCCAAGGCCGAGGTCACCCCGGAGAAGGAACCCTTGAAGCCGGGGGACATCCTGGTCTACGCCCAAGGCGGGGGGGAGCCCAAGCCCATACGCCCCGAGGAGCTCAAGCCCGGCGACCCCTTCGTTCTGGCCTACCCCATGGACCCCAAGACCAAAGTGGTGAAAAGCGGCGAGGCCAAAAACACCGTCCTGGTGGTGCGCTATAACCCCGAGGAGCTCGCCCCCGAGGTGGCCCAGAACGGGGTGGAAGGGATCGTGGCCTACTCCGCCGTCTGCACCCACCTGGGTTGCATCGTGAGCCAGTGGGTGGCGGACAAGAAGGCAGCCCTTTGTCCCTGCCACGGTGGAATCTATGACCTCGCCCGCGGAGCCAGGGTCATCGCTGGCCCCCCGCCCAGGCCTGTACCCCAGCTTCCCCTCAAGGTGGAAGGAGGCGTCCTGGTGGCCGCCGGGGAGTTCCTGGGCGAGGTGGGGGTGAAGGCGGAAGCCGCTTTCTACCGTCATGTCTAGGAGGGAAGCATGTACAAGTGGTTAGACGAACGCCTGGACCTCACGGGCCTTTACCAGAAGGTCTTGCGCAAGGCCTTTCCCGTGCACCACTCCTTCTTCCTGGGCGAGATCACCCTCTTTGCCTTCATCGTCTTGGTGCTTACCGGCATCTTTCTCACCCTCAACTTTGAACCCTCCATCCGGGAGGTGAAGCTCCCCGACGGCCGCACCGTGCCCGCTGCCTACGCCAGCGTCCTCTACATAGACAGCCTTCCCTTCGGGGCGGTGATCCGTAGCCTCCACCACTGGTCGGCCAACGTGATGATCGCCGCCGCCTTCCTGCACATGCTCCGCATTCTCCTCTCGGGGGCCTACAAGAAACCCCGGGAGCTCAACTACCTGGTGGGCCTGGCCCTTTTGGGCCTGGCGGTGGTCACCGCCTTCACCGGATATGCCCTTCCCTACGACAACTACGCGGTCACCGCCACCCGCATCGGCTACGGGATCGCAAACTCCATCCCCTGGGTGGGTACCACCCTGGCCCAGGTGATGTTCGGGGGAGAGTTCCCGGGCTCGGAGAAGTCCATCCCCAGGCTTTATAGTCTCCACGTCCTCTGGCTTCCCCTGCTTCTCATGGCCCTCATCGGGGCGCACATGGCCATCATGATGAAGCAGAAGCACACCCAGCCCCGCTATGCGGAAAGGGTGGCCCCTGGAAGGATTCTCGGCGTGCCCATGTACCCCCAGCAGCTGGTGATGATGGGCATCCTCTTCGCCCTGTACGTGGGCATCATGACCATGATCGCCGGGGCCTTCCTGGCCCACCCCATCGAGGCCTTCGGCCCTCCCACCCCCAATACCCCTGCGGTCAAGCCCGAGTGGTACTTCCTCTGGATCTACGGCATCCTGCAGATCATCCCCTCCAGCTGGGAGTTCCGCCTCTTCGGGGACACCATCGGGCCGGAGTTCATCGGGGGGGTATTGATCCCGGGAATCCTGGGCCTGGTGGGGCTTCTTTTGCCCTTCGTGGACACCCGCAAGGACAAGATGCGCTACATGGAGCTTCCCTCAGAGCACCCGGTGCGCACCAGTGTCATCCTGGCCCTCCTGGTCTTCTTCCTCATGACCACGTTAGCTGGGTACAAGATCGACTTCCAGCAACAGGGCTCCATCCTGGGAAACAACGCCGTGCTCTGGACCTTGGTCCTGGGCGGGCCCTTGCTTACCTACATCGTTTCCTACACCCTGCTCCGCATCTTCTACGGGAAGAAGGAGGAAGAGGCTCTCCAGTAATACCACCCCGCTCTGCCTACCGGCGGAGTGGGGGCCCCGGTAAACCACCCCGCCTTGGCTTTCGCCAAGGCGGGGTCCCATAACTTCTGGAAGCTTTAGGAGGGCTTCTCCTCCTCGAGGCCCAGGCTGGCCAAAAGGTCTCCGTAGAGGTCCCCGAGTTTCACGCTGGCGCTAGCCGTGGGCACCGCGGAGGCATCGTACAGGTTGTACTCGGCCACCGCCCCGTACTCGTACTCCCGGCGCTCCTCGCGGCGCGGTCCGGGCTTCCTCTTGCCCCGGGCCTCCTTGCCCTTGGCCCGACGAGGCCGCTCTTCTTCCACCTTAGGAGGCGGGGGGGGCAGGAGGCGCTTGCGGGAGAGGGAAATCCGTTGCTCCACGGGGTCGATGTTGAGGACCACCACCTCCATCTCCTCCCCCTTCTTGAAGAGGGCGGCGGGGTTCTCAATGCGCCCGTGGTCCAACTCGGAAACGTGGACCAGCCCCTCCATGCCCGGCTCCAGCTCCACAAAGACGCCGAAGTCGGTGATCCCGGTGACCTTGCCCTTGACCACGGTACCCGGGGGGTATTTTTCCGTGAGGAGCTGCCAGGGATCGGGCTGGGTCTGCTTGAGCCCTAGGGAAAGGCGGCGCTCACTGGGGTCCAGCCGAAGGACCACCGCTTCCACCTCGTCCCCCTCTTTCACCACCTCGGAGGGGTGCTTGGGCCTTTTGGTCCAGGAGAGTTCGGAGATGTGGATGAGCCCCTCGAGGCCAGGCTCCACCTCCACGAAGGCCCCGAACTGGGTGAGGCCCACCACCTTGCCCCGGACCCGGCTTCCCACCGGGTACTTCTCGGCCACGGTGGTCCAAGGATCGGGGATCAGGGCCTTGATGGAGAGGTTCACCCGCTCCTTCTCCGGGTCCACGGAAACCACCTGGGCCCGCACCTTCTGCCCCTTGTGGATGACCTCCTTGGGGTGGTTAAACCGCCCCCAGGTGATCTCGGAACGGTGCACCAGGCCGTCCACCGGGCCCAGGTTCACGAAGGCCCCGAAGTCGGTGACGTCCACCACCGTACCCTCCACCACCTGGCCGGGCTGCAGGCTTTGGAAAAAGGCCTCCTTGGCCCGCTTCTGTTCCTCTTCCAAAACCGCCCGACGGGAGAGGAGAACCCGCCCCTTCTTGCGGTTAAACTCGATGATCTTCACCAGGATCTGCTGGCCCACGTAGGCATCCAGGTTGGGGATGCGCTTGAGGTCCAGCTGCGAAGCAGGGATGAAGGCGGACACGCCATCCAGGTCGGCAACCACGCCCCCCTTGACCTTCTCCTTTACGGTGACGGTCACCGGCTCGCCCTTCTCATAAAGCTCCCGGATGCGGTCCCAGTGCTCCGTGGCCTCCACCCGCTTGCGGGAAAGAAGGACCTGGCCCGTTTCGGGGTCCACCTTGATCACCTGGACCCGCACCAGATCCCCGGGCTTCAAAAGGGCCTTTAGCTCCTCCTCGGGAAGGGACTTCTCCGTAAGCTCGTTAAAGGGGATGATGCCTTCCGTCTTCGCGCCGATATCTACCGCCACACCCTCCGAGCCCACCAGGACCACCTTGCCCGTCAGGATCTGGCCCGGGCGCACGCGCTTTTCCAAGCGGGCCTCGGTTTCCTGAAGGGCCTCCTCCATGCTGAAGGTCTGGCCTGGGGTCAAGTTGGCTTCGCTGACCTGGGTCGCCTTTTCTTCCATGCCGCCTCTTTCCTCCTTACGCGCCTTCCAGGGAAGGCGGGCGCACTTTGCGCACGTCCACACGAAAAGGAAGGGGAGAAGCCTCACTCCCCTCTCGCGTGAACCGGCCCCGAAGGGCATACCCTTTCTTTATACCACGGGGAGGCCCCCTTGCCAAGAGGCACCAGGCCCCTTGGGCTTAGGTCATAATGAGCCCATGGAAACCCTAGCCTGGATGCAGGCGAAGCTCCCTGAGTTTTTAAAGGACCTCGAGGCCTTCGTGCGCCGGGAATCCCCCTCCAAGGACCTGAAGGGTCTAATGGAAGCGGCGGCCTTCCTGGAAGAGGCCTTCGGTCCCCTCCAGGGGCGGCTTTCCCGCAAGGACACTCCCTTGGGCCCCATCCTTCTCTTGAAGCGGGAAGGGGAAGGAGCCCCGGTCCTGGTGCTTTGCCACTACGACACCGTCCATCCCAGGGGAAGCTTCCCCGAGCCCTTCCGAGTGGAAAGGGACCGGGCGGTGGGGCCCGGGGTCTACGACATGAAAGGGGGCATCGTGGCCTTGCTCTACGCCCTTCGCCATGCGGAGGCCACGGGAAGAAAGCTTCCCCCTTTGGAAATCCTCTTCACCCCGGACGAGGAGATCGGCTCCCAAGAAAGCCGGCCCCTCATCGAGGCCGCCGCCAGGAAGGCCCGGGCGGTGTTGGTCCTCGAGCCCCCCACGTCGGAAGGGGACCTCAAGGTGGCCCGAAAAGGGGTAGGGCTTTACCGGCTTAAGGCCCTGGGCAAGGCTGCCCACCAAGGAGTGGAGCCGGAAAAGGGGGTGAACGCCATCCTGGAACTCGCCCACCAGATCGTAAGGGTCGCGGCCCTCGAGGACCGGGCAAAGGGCACCACCCTGGGCCCCAACGTGGTGGCGGGGGGCACGGTGAGCAACGTGGTGGCGGAGGAAGCCTGGGTGGAGATCGACCTCCGGGCCTGGACCCTGGAGGAGGTGAAGCGGGTGGAGGAGGGCCTCAAAAACCTCACCCCCATCCTCCCCGGGGCCAGGCTGGAGCTTTCCGGTGGCCTTAACCGCCCTCCCATGGAGCCCACGGCGGAAAGCCTGGCCCTCTTCGAGAAGGCCCGGGCCATCGGCGAGGCCCTGGGCCTCTCCTTGCGCCCGGGACGGGTGGGCGGGGGATCGGACGGCAACTTCACCGCCGCCCTTGGGGTGCCCACCCTGGATGGCCTCGGTCTCTTTGGAGGCGACGCCCACCAGAAGACCGAGTACGTGGTGGTTTCAGAAATCCCCAGGCGCGTGGCCCTTCTGGCCGAACTCCTCTATGCCTTATGAACCTCTCCCCTTCTGCAAAGAAGGTACAAAGGGCCTTGGAGGAAAAGGGATTCGGCCACCTAAGGGTGGTGGAGCTTCCCACCTCCACCCGCACCGCCCAGGAGGCGGCAGAGGCCGTGGGGGCCGAGGTGGGTCAGATTGTGAAAAGCCTGATCTTCTTGGGAGAAAAAGGGGCCTACCTCTTCCTGATAAGCGGTAGGAACCGCCTGGACCCATCCAAGGCCCAAAAGGTCACGGGCGAAGCCCTGAGGCGGGCCACCCCGGAGGAGGTGCGCGCCCTGACCGGCTACGCCATCGGCGGGGTGCCCCCTGTGGGGCACGAAACCCCTCTTCCGGCCTTTTTGGATCAGGACCTCCTGGTTTACCCCCTGGTTTGGGCCGCAGGGGGTACCCCCAAGGCCCTCTTCTCCCTGACCCCAGAGGAACTTCTGGCCCTCACAGGAGCCCAGGTGGCCGATCTCAAGGAGGCCTAGGCATGTGGTTCTTCCGTAAAGACCCCCATGTGAAGCCCGAAGGCCCTTTGGCCTTCCGGGTGCGGGTGCGCACGAAAAGCGGCGAAGTGGTGGAGCTTAGGCTCTCCAAGAGCATGGAGATCAGCCCGGTGGAAGGAGGCTACTACGTGCGCAAGGAGATCGTGGCCCCCAAGAGCCTGGACCGGGCGGTCCTGGAAATCTGGTTCGACACCCGCTACCGCCCCGTGCGCAAACGCATTGAGGGGGGAGAGCTGATACCCATCCGGGAATGGAAAGGCTAGAATGGAGCCATGGAAAAGTTCTCGCTGCTCTTAGGCCTTTTGATCATGGTCTATAACGTCCTCTACGGCTTTCGGCTAAAGCGGGCCATCCCCGGCGGGGTCATAGGAGAAAGGGGCGGGAAAATGCTAGGGCTCATCGTCTTCTTTGCCCTGGCCTACCTGGTGGTCCTGATTCTCACCTGGAGTGAGCCCAGCAGCCTTCTCCTCTTCCTCCTCTCCCTGATCCTCCTTTTGGGGGCGGTCTTCGTCTACATGGTCCTGCGCTTGTTGGATGCCATCGTGGCCTCCTTGTAGCCATGGAGCCATGGTCTTTCGCCGTAACCCCAACCCTCCGGAAACCGACTGGAAGCCCACCCCCGAGGAGTGGCGGGTCTACACCCTTTGCGACGGTCGGCGCACCGAGGAGGAGGTGGTGCGGGAAAGCGGCCTCGGGGAGGAGGCCTACGCCATCCTGGCCGCTCTTCTCAAGCGGGGCTTGATCCTGCCCGTGGAGGGCGCCAAGGAGCTTTGCCAGAAGTTGGTGGGCCTCCTCAAAACCCGGCTCGGCTCCAAGGCCGACCCCTTTGTGGCCAGCCTGGAGGGGTGCCAAAGCCGGGAGGCCCTCGAGGAGGAAGCCTTACGGGTGGCCCTCAGGGTCAAGCTCACCCTGGACCGCAAAACGGGAGAGGAGCTGGAAAAGGCCATACGGGCGCTATTCCATTGAACCCCACATTCCGCACCCCCTTCACTCCAGCAGGTAATATCGCCCGGCCCCCAGGAGGCGCGCCGCGGTCTCGTGATGG
>ENA-ORXB01001384-ORXB01001384.1-sediment-metagenome-genome-assembly--contig:-NODE-1384-length-29353-cov-9.966047_pt1 | contig 29353 bp, 30 predicted proteins | sample MGYA00237863_ERZ511475 | MGnify/ENA primary metagenome ERZ511475 (study PRJEB26305, sample SAMN06343858) | sediment metagenome | isolation source: hot spring sediment | place: Canada: British Columbia... | reverse complement strand
ATCCTCCTATTCGGGAAGGACGTGACCGGCCTACCCCCGGACCGGATCGCCAAGGAAGGGGTAGGGCGCACCTTCCAGAACATCCGCCTCTTTGGGGCCATGACCGTGCTGGAAAACCTCCTGGTGGGCATGCACATCCACATCCACGTTCCCTACTTCCACGCCCTCTTCCGCACCCCCCTGGCCCGGAGAGAGGAAAAGCGGGCCGAGGAGGAGGCCAAGAGGCTATTGGAGTACGTGGGCCTCCTCCACCGCAAGGACGAGCTGGCCAAGAACCTGCCCTATGGGGAGCAACGGAAGCTGGAGATCGCCCGGGCCCTGGCCCTAAAGCCCAGGCTCCTCCTCCTGGACGAGCCCGCGGCGGGCATGAACCCCCGGGAAACCGAGGAGCTACAGGCCTTCATCCAGCGCCTCAGGGAGGAGCTGGGGATCACCATCGTCCTCATCGAGCACGACATGCGCCTGGTCATGCGCATCTCTGACCGCATCGCCGTGCTGGAGTACGGCTCCAAGATCGCCGAGGGCACCCCGGAGGAAGTGCGCACGAATCCTAGGGTTATCGAGGCCTACTTGGGCAGGGGAGCCGCGGGAGGTGCGGCATGAGCCTCCTGGAGCTTAGGAACGTCCACACCTATTACGGCCACATCCACGCCCTCAAGGGCATCTCCTTGAGGGTGGAGGAGGGGGAGATCGTAACCCTCATCGGCTCCAACGGGGCGGGCAAGAGCACCACCTTGCGCACCATCAGCGGCCTGATCAAGCCCCGACAGGGGGAGGTCCTCTTCCAAGGAAGACCCATCCACCGCCTCCCTGCCCACCAGATCGTGGCCCTGGGGGTAGGCCATGTACCCGAGGGGCGGAAGATCTTCCCCCGCCTCACCGTGGAGGAAAACCTGGAGATCGGGGCCTATCTGGAAAACGACCGCAAGGTGGTGCAGAAGCGCAAGGAGGAGGTCTTCGCCCTCTTCCCCCGGCTCTACGAGCGCCGGGCGCAGAAGGGGGGCACCCTTTCGGGCGGGGAGCAGCAGATGCTGGCCATCGGCCGGGCCCTGATGCAGAACCCCAGGATCCTCCTCATGGACGAACCCTCCATGGGTCTGGCCCCGGTGCTGGTGGACTTCATCTTTGAAACCATCCAGAAGCTGAACCGGGAGGGCAAGACCATCCTCTTGGTGGAGCAAAACGCCCGCTTAGCCCTGCAGATCGCCCACCGGGGCTACGTTTTGGCCACGGGGGAGATTACCCTGGAAGGCCCGGCCCGCGAGCTGGCCCAGAACCCCGAGGTGCAGAAGGCCTACCTGGGAGAGGGCTGAGAAGAGCCTCTGGGCATACCCCGGCTTGCACACGCCGGCTTGGGGGAATATACTCTCCCCGTAGCTTCAGGGCAAATAGCCCCTAGAGAGGAGGTTTTTGTATGAGAAAAGGTCTTTTGGTCCTCGCCTTGTTGGCGTTGGCCCCTGCTTCCGCCCAGCGCTTGGTGGTGGCTCAGGGCACCGACCCCATAACCTTGGACGCCCCTTTGGCCCAGGACTCCCCCTCAGCCACCGTGGTCACCCACATCAGCGAGACCCTGTTTGAGCTCACCCCTGAGGGCCGGATTGTACCCCTTCTAGCAGAAGGACACAGCTTCGCCGACGGAGGACGCACCTTGGTGATCCGCCTTAAGCGGGGCATCACCTTCCACGACGGCACCCCGTTCAACGCCGAGGCGGTGAAGTTCAACCTGGAGCGCTTCGTTTCCCGGGAGCTAGCCAGCCCCTTCGCCTTCCTGCTCTCCGAGCTGGAACGGGTAGAGGTGGTGGACACCTACACCGTCCGCCTCCGCCTTAAAAACCCCTTTGCCCCCATCCTGGCCCACCTAACCCATAGCTCCACTGCCATGCAAAGTCCCGCGGCCATCCAACGCCTAGGGGCCCAGTATCGGGACAACCCCGTGGGTACGGGTCCCTACCGCTTCCAGGCCTGGCAGAAGGGGCAGTTCGTGGACCTGGTACGTAACGAAAACTACTGGGGAGAAAAGCCTCCCATTCCTCAGGTACGCTTCATCCCCGTACCCGAGGGTACCACCCGGGTGGCCTTGGTGGAAACGGGCCAAGCCCATGTGGCGGTACGCATTCCGCCCCAGGACATCGCCCGCCTCCAGGCCAACCGGGCCATCGAGGTGGTGCGCACGCCAAGCCTACGCACCATCTACATCTACTTCAACACCCAGCGTCCCCCCTTCAACGACGCCCGGGTGCGCCAGGCTCTAAACTATGCGGTGAACAAGGAGGAGATCCTCCAGTTCGTCCTAGGCGGGATTGGCCGGATATCCGACGCCCCCATTGCCCCCGGCATCTTCGGTTATGCCCCTGTGGGCCGCTATGAGTACAACCCCCAGCGGGCCCAGGAGCTTCTGCGCCAAGCAGGGATCACCCTGCCCCTCAGGGTCACCCTCCATTGCCCCACGGGGCGCTACTTCCAGGACATCCAGGTGTGTGAGGCCATCCAAGGACAGCTCAGGCGGGTAGGAGTGGAAGCCTCCATCCAAACCCTGGAGTGGGGAGCCTACCTCCAGGAAACCCAGCGCCCCCTAAGGGAAAACCGCATCCAGATGGCCATGCTGGGCTGGGGTACGGTAACGGGGGATGCGGATTATGGGCTTTACCCCCTCTTCCACTCTAGTCAATGGGCCCCCGGTTTCAACCGCGCCTTCTACCGGAACCCAAGGGTGGACCAGCTCCTGGCCCAAGCCCGCATCTCCACCCTTCCCCAGGGAAGGCAACAGCTCTACCGGGAAGCCATGACCCAGATCTGGCAGGATGCTCCCTGGCTCTTCCTCCACTCCGAGCTCCAGGTCACGGCCATCCGGCAGGAGGTCCAGGGCTTCATCGTCCACCCCACGGAGCGTTACCTGGCGTACAAGGCCCGGTTCCGCTGAGGAAACCCCAAGACCCTACCCCGTGGGGCCCTCCCCACGGGGCCTTATTGAGGCGAAATGGTAACCTACGCCCTAAGGCGCCTTCTCATTGCTATCCCTACCCTCTTCGGAGTGGTTCTTCTGGTCTTCCTCATGGTGCGCCTGGCCCCAGGGGACCCAGCGGTGCTCTTGGCAGGGGAGTTCGCCACCCCTGAAACCCTGGAGGCAATCCGGGCCCGTTATGGCCTGGACCGCCCGCTTCCCGAACAGTTCCTCATTTACCTGGAAGCCCTCCTCCGAGGGGACCTTGGGGAATCCGCCCGAAGCCGCCGGCCCGTCCTTGAAGAGCTCCAAACCTACTTCCCCAACACGGTGGAGCTGGCTAGCGCCGCCATCCTGGTGGCCCTTCTCACCGGCATTCCCCTGGGCATCCTGGCTGCCCTCAGACCGGGAAGCGGGTTGGACCTCGGGGTCATGATCCTGGCCCTCATCGGGGTCTCCATGCCCGTCTTCTGGTTCGGCCTCCTGGCCATCCTCATCTTCTCCGTGGAGCTGGGCTGGTTTCCCGTGGCGGGGAAAGGCACCTTGGCCCACCTGGTCCTTCCCGCCATTACCCTGGGAGTGAACGCCACCGCCCTCCTGGCCCGCATGACCCGGGGAGCCCTCCTCGAGGTCCTCTCCCAGGACTACATCCGCACCGCCCGGGCCAAGGGCCTGGCCGAACGGGTGGTCATCTTTAAGCATGCGCTACGCAACGCCTTAATTCCCGTGGTCACCGTGGCCGGGCTAGAGTTCGGAAGCCTCTTGGCAGGAGCGGTGATCACGGAAACCATCTTCGCCTGGCCGGGCCTTGGACAGCTTTTGGTGGGCTCCATCCTTGCCCGGGACTACCCTGTGGTGCAGGGAGCCGTGCTTCTCGTGGCCACCACCTTCATCCTGGTAAACCTACTGGTGGACCTGCTTTACGCCTGGATCGACCCACGGGTGCGCTATGACTAGACCCTGGCGACGCTTTAAGAGGAGCCGTCTAGCCCAGGCTGGGCTTCTCCTCCTAAGCCTTTACCTCTTGGGAGCCCTCCTTGCCCCCTTCCTCGCCCCCTACTCTCCCTACACCCAGGATCTCCGTTCCACCTACGTGCCCCCTCTGGCAGGGATAAGCCTTAGAGGACCCAAGGGGGAGCTGGGGCTATACGTAAGCCCCGTTTACCGTCACCCCCTAGAAGGAATTCAGGTAAACTGGCAGGAAAAGTACCCCCTGCGCCTTCTGGTCAGGGGAGAAGAGTGGCGCTGGTTGGGTTTTTCCGGAAACCTCCACCTCTTTGGGGTGGAAGGCCCTGTCCGTTTCTACCTCCTCGGTACCGACGAGCAGGGACGGGACCTCTTCTCCCGCATCCTCTACGGGATACCCATCTCCCTTACCATCGGCCTGGTGGCCGTAGGGATCGGCCTGCTCCTGGGCGTGCCCCTAGGAGCCCTCTCCGCCTACCTGGGGGGGCGGGTAGACCTTCTGGTCCAACGGCTGGTAGACGTGATGCTGGCCTTCCCTGGAATTCTCCTGGCCATCGTCCTGGTGGCCATCCTGGGACCAGGGCTGGGCAACGCCATGATCGCAGTAGGTATCGCCGCGGTTCCTATCTACGCGCGCCTGATCCGGGGAGTGGTTCTCTCCCTCAAGGCCCTGGACTATGTGGAAGCGGCCAGGGCACTGGGAGCCAGCGACACACGCATCCTCCTCCGCCATATCCTCCCCAACGCCTTAGGCCCCATCCTGATCCAGTCCAGCCTACAAATGGCCATCGCCATCCTCTTCGCCGCCGGGCTGGGCTTTTTGGGCCTCGGTGCTAGGCCCCCTGAACCCGAGTGGGGACTGATGCTGGCCCGGGGAAGGGAGTACCTGGCTGTGGCCCCCCATGTGGCCACCTTTCCGGGGTTAGCCATCGTAGGGCTAGTCCTAGCCTTCAACCTGTTAGGGGACGCTCTCAGGGACGCCCTGGACCCGAGAAGCCGCTAAAGGCTAAAGGCGGCCTTAAGAAGGTGGCAAGCCCCAAAGGGGTATCATGGGACCATGGGGAAAGGCCTTCTCCTTCTCCTTCTCCTCTTTTTGCCCCTCCTTAGCGCCTGCGAGCTTTTGGAAGGCACGGGCTACCGGGTGGCCGAGGCCCAGCTCCTCTTCCCCGAGGCCACGGAGCGCTGGACCTACTTCTACGGGGAGCCCCGGGAGGTCCGGCTCGGCACCCAGGTCCTCCGCCTGGAAAAAGGAGGTGGGGAAAGCCTCTGGGCGGTGCCGGGAGGCCTTTGGGTGGGAGGGAGGCCAGTACTCAGGGAGGTGGGGCCCGCCCTCCGCCCCCTGGCTGAGGCGGTGCGGGGAATCCAGGGAAGCCTCCTCGAGGTCCGGGCCCAGGCCAACCTCCGCGCCACCTGGTTTTACGACGGGGTGGGCTGGGTCCGGCTTACGGGGAGCCTGAGGGAAGGGGAAAACCGGAGCCTGATCCAGCCCGCCCAGTACCAGACCCCGGACCTCTACGCCTTTACCGGGGCGGAGACCCAGGTTCTCCTCAGGGAGATCCTGGCCCGGCGGGGGGGAAGGCAGGTGGTGGTCTTCGAGCTTTCCGAACCCGTCTTAAGGCCCCTGGCCCTTGACCCCATTCCCGATGGTTACCGGGTGGGGGCCCTGCAGGTACAGTACGGGCTTAGAGTGGAGGTGGTGACCCCACCCCCGCCCGCCTACCGCATCCTGGAACGCGGGGCCAATGCCGCTTACCAGGAAACCGAGCCCAAGGCCTTTCTGGCCAACAACCCCACCCGTTTCGCCGAGGTCTGGAACCTGGTGGTGGCGAACCGCATCCCCCGCCCACCCGCTCCTAGCGTGGACTTCCGCACGAGGAGCGTGGCCGCCTTTTTCTGGGGCTTAAAGCCCACCGGGGGGTATGGCCTCGAGGTGATCGGGGTTACCTATGCGGGTGGAACCGCCCGGGTCATCCTGAACCTGCAAAGCCCACGGCCCGGGGCCATCGTCACCCAGGCCCTCACCAGCCCGTACCTGGTCCTGGAGCTGGAACGGGTGAGCCGCGTGGTCTTCGCCGACCCTTCAGGGCGGGTCCTGGCCGAAGCGCGGGAGTAGCCTAGCCCTTAAGGCGCCCACCAGGTACAAGGAACCCGTGGCCAAAACGGGAACGCCATCCCCTTGCGCCGCCTTAACGGCTTCCTCCAAGGCCTCCCAGGGATCCTCAAAAAAGGGTTCCCCAAGCTCCCTTCCCAAGGCCCCCTCCCCCGCCCGGGTGTAGCGGACGCTTCTGGCCTTGGGAAGGAGGTGGGCCAGAACCCCCTTCACGTCCTTCCGGGGAAAGGCCCCAAAGACCAGGTGGTAGGCGGAAAACTCCCGGCTAAGGGCCAGGGCTGCCGGGGGATTGTGGGCTCCATCCAGGTACACCTCCACCCCCTCCAAAAGGAAGCGCTCCAGCCGGCCTGGATGCCTCGCCTCCCGAAGCCCTTGGGCAATGGCCTCCTCGGGGAATCCGAGAAGCCTCAAGGCCGCTGCCGCCAGCCGGGCGTTTTCCTCCTGGAAGGCCCCCTTTAGGGCCGGTGGCGCAGGCAGGGCAAAAAGAGGGTCCAGGGGGTCCAGAAGGTAAAGGGGGCTTCCCCGGGTGCGGGCCATCTCCCGCACCACCTCCAGGCCTACCCCCCTGGCCCCGGTGACCACCGGCACCCCTTTGCGGAAGGCTCCTGCCTTTTCCCGGGCCACGGCCTCCAGGCTCCCCCCCAGGGCCTCCAGGTGGTCCTCTCCCACGTTGGTGAGCACGGTGAGGGCCACCCGGGGAAGGATGTTGGTGGCATCCTTCTCCCCCCCCACCCCCGCCTCCACCGCCGCCAAGGCCACGCCCCGCTTTTGGAAATGCTGAAAGGCCAAGGCGGTGGCCAAATCAAAAAACCCCGGGGGCTCGGGCCAGGCCTCCCCCCTGGCCCACGCCACGAACCCCACCACCTCCTCCTCGAGGATCAACCCTTGGTGGGTGCGGATCCTCTCCCGGAAGTCCAGGAGGTGGGGGCTGGTATAGGCTCCATAGGGAAGCCCCGCGGCGCGGAAGGCCGCCTCCAGGTAGGCCACCACGCTTCCCTTTCCGTTGGTGCCCAGGACGTGCACCGCCTGAAAAGCCTCCTCCGGGTGCCCGAGGCGTTCCAGGAGGATCCTAATCCGGCTTAGGCCCCGCTCTCCCTGGCGGCGCTGGGCGAAGAGCCACCCCGTGGCCTCCCGGTAGGTCATGGCCTAGCCCTCCGCGTACTGGAGCCGGTATAGGGTGGCATAGTAGCCCCCTTTCTGGAGAAGCTCCTCGTGGGTACCCTCCTCCACCAGGCGCCCTCTTCTGAAGACCAGGATGCGGTCCACCCGGCGGATGGTGGAAAGGCGGTGGGCGATGACGATGGAGGTCCTTCCCTCCATGGCCCTGTAGAGGGCCTCCTGCAGACGCCTTTCCGTTTCCGAATCCACGTTGGCCGTGGCCTCATCCAGGATGAGGAGGATATCCGGATTGGCCAGAAGGGCCCGGACCAAGGCCAGAAGCTGCTTCTCCCCTGTGGAAAGCCCTGCCCCCCTCTCCCCCACCCGGGTGTGGTAGCCCTGGGGCAGGCGCAAAATGGCCTCGTGCACCCCCAAAAACCGGGCCACCTCCACCACCTTCTCCTCGGGGATGGTCTCGTCAAAAAGGCGCAGGTTGTCCAGAATGGTGCCCGAGAAGAGGAAGGGATCCTGGAGCACGATCCCCACGTGCCGCCTTAGGTCCTCCTGGCGGTAGTTCCGCACATCCTCCCCATCGATGAGCACCCGGCCCCTTTGGGGGTCGTAGAAGCGGGCGATGAGGCTCACCACGCTGGTCTTGCCCGCCCCCGTGGCCCCCACCAGGGCCACCTTCTCTCCCCTGGCGATGCGGAAGGAAACCCCCTTGAGCACCCAGTCCTTGTCCGTGGGCTCCACGCCCTTGGGGGTATAGGCCAGCCAAACCTCCTGAAACTCCACCTCCCCCCGGAAGCGGGCGATGGGCTTGGGGTTTTCCGGGTCCTTGAGCTCCTCCACCGTGTCCAAAACCCCGAAGATGCGCTCGGCGCTGGCCATGGCTCCCTGGAAGAGGTTGAACTTATCCGAAAGGTCCTGCAGGGGCTGGAAAAGCTGGCGGGTGTAGTCCACAAAGGCCACCAGAAGCCCCAGGGTGGCCACCCCTCGCACCACCTCACCCCCGCCGTAGAAGAGGAGGCCCGCCACCGCCAGATCCCCCAGGAACCCCACCACGGGAAAGAAGAGGGCAAACCAGCGCACGATCTCCACCCAGGCCCTAAGGAGGTCCCGGCTCAGGCGGTCAAACTTCTCCTCCCGTTCCCTTTCCTTCACGAAAAGCTGGATGGTTTCCACCCCGGAAAGGTTTTCCTGCAGGGCGGCGTTCAAGCGGGCCAGGCGCAGGCGCATCTCCCGGTAAGCGGTGCGCATGCCGTTCCGCACCCAGGCGGTGACCCAGAGGAGCACGGGCACCACCAGGAGGACCACCAGGGTGAGCTTGGGGCTTAAGACCATCATGAAGGCCAAGAGGCCCAGGATGGTAAAGAAGTCGGCGATGACCCCCACGAGCCCCCCGGTGATGAACTGGTTGATGGCGTCCACGTCGGAGGTGATGCGGGTCATGAGGCGGCCCACGGGGTTTTTGTCGTAAAAGCCCGGGTGGAGGCGCATGAGCTTGCCGAAGAGGGCGCTCCTTAAGTCGAAGAGCACCCTTTGCCCCACCCACTGGATCAGGTAGGTCTGGCCGTAGGTGGCGGCGAAGTTAACCCCCCGCACCAGGAGGAAACCCAGGCTCACCCAAAGGAGAAGGGTAAAGCGCTCCGCCAGGGGCTTGGCCTCCTTGGGAACCAGGGCCCCGTCGATGGCCCACTTGAAGAAGAGGGGGGTGAGGGCGGCGGTGAGGGTGGTGAGGAGGAGGAAGAGAAGGGCCAAGGCCACCTGGGCCCGGTAGGGCCTCACGTACTGGAGGATGCGGGCGAAGAGGACCCGGTCAAAGGCCTTGGTGTAGGCGTCCTCCTGCTCCCTATGGGAGGCATCCTGGCTCATCCCTCCACCTCCCCTTCCACCTCCATGCGCTGGATGCGATCCAGCTCGGCATAGAGGCCCCCGGCCTCGAGGAGGCTTTCATGGGTGCCCTCCTCCACGATCCTCCCCTCGTCCAGAACGATGATCCAGTCTGCATGGCGCAGGGTGGCGGTGCGGTGGGAGATGAGGAAGGTGGTCTGGCGGCCCAGGACGCCTTTCAAGCCCTGAAGGATCCTGGCCTCGGTTTCCGTGTCCACGGCGCTTAGGGCATCGTCCAGGATGAGGATCTTGGGCCCCTTGGCCAAGGCCCGGGCCAGGGCCACCCGCTGCCGCTGGCCACCCGATAGCGTCACCCCCCGCTCCCCCAGCACGGTCTCGTACCCCTTGGGAAAAGCGAGGATCTCCTCGTGGATGCCGGCAAGCCTCGCCGCCCACTCCACCCGCTCCCGATCCAGGGTTTCCAGGCCGAAAGCGATATTTTCCAGAATGGTTTCGCTAAATAGGAAGGGCTCCTGGGGAACCACCCCCACCGCCTGGCGCAGGGTGGCCAGGGGGATCCTCCGCGCCTCATACCCCCCCACGTAAACCCGCCCCTCCGTGGGATCCATAAGGCGGGGTACGAGGGCGGCAAGGAGGCTTTTCCCCGAGCCCGTGCGCCCGGTGATCCCCAGGGTCATGCCCTCGGGGACGGTGAGGGTGAGGTCCTTAAGAAGCCAGCGCCCATCCCGCCAAAGCCCCACCCCCTCGAGGCGCACCTCCCCGGAAAGATCGGCCACGGAAAGGGGCAGGGGATCCTCGTCGCGAACGGCGGGCTCCCGGTCCAGAAGCTCCAAAAGCCTTTTCAAGCTGGTGAAACCCCGCTGGTACATGGCCATCACCCAGCCGAGGCCCAGAATGGGCCAGGTGAGCTGGGCCAAATAGGCGTTGAACTGCACCAGCTGGCCCACGCTCATCTCTCCCCGGACCACCATCCCCCCGCCCACCCAGAGGACGGTGAGGAAGGCAAACCCCATGAGAAAGCCCAGCAGGGCCTGCATGGGCCCCTCCACCTTGGCCAGGGCCAGGCTCTTGCCCATGTAGATGCGGTTCAGCTCCTGGAAGCGGGATAGCATGCGTCTTTCCAGGGCGTACCCCTTCACCACCCGGATGCCGCTAAAGGCCTCCTGGGCCAGGGTGCTGATCTGGTCAAAGGCCTCCTGGGCCTCCCGGTAACGGCGGTCGATGAGGCGCAGGAGGTAGAACATGGCCAGGGCGATGAAGGGAAGGATCAGGCTGAGGTAGAGGGCCAGCCTGACGTTCACCGCGTACATGGAGAAGAAGGCCAGGAGGACCAGGAAGGAAAGGCGGCTACCCATCATGATCCCCGGCCCCACCATCTCCCGCACCGCGGAGAGATCGGTGTTCAAGCGGTTCATCAGGTCCCCCACCCGGGTGGCGTGGTAGAAGGAGCGGTCCAGGCGGAGAAGGTGGTGGAAGAGATCCTTCCTGAGGTCGTACTCCACCAGGCGACTGGCCACCACCGCCAGCCGGCGCATGAAGAAGGAGAGAAGGGCGCTGATCCCAGCGGAAAGAAGCAAAAGGGAGGCATAGCGCCCGTAGGGCCCGCCGTGCCCCAAAGCATCCACGGCCAGGCGCAGGAAGTAGGGGCTCAGCACGAAAAAGAAGATGGAAAGAAGGCCTGCCCCCACCCCGAGGAGGTACGGCCCCCGGTAGGGGGCGAGGTAGGGCAGGAGGCGGCGGAGGGCTGACCGCTCGGTCATGCCTCCCAGTCTACCCTGGCCCGGGCCAGGAAACGGGGTGCCCCCCACTAGATCCCCACTCCACCCGGCAGGGCGTGGCCGGCCAGCGGGAGGGCCCCCTAGGGCCTGGCACGGGGTGGAAAGGGCGCCATCTCCCAGGAGGGCCCGGGGAGAGGGCTAGGGGCGCCCCGGCCTAGCGCAAAAGGAGCCGCACCTCTTTGCCCCGCTCCACCTCCCCCTGCCGGGCCCGCACCTCTAGGGAAAGGGCCCTAAGAGACCCGGTAAGGCTCCGCGCCTCCTTGAGGAGAGCCTCCTCAACCCGGAAGGTTCCCACAAAGACCCACGGGGGGCCCTCCCCTTCCGCCACGAGGGGGAGAGCCCCTGTAGGCAGGAGAAGGTGGACCTCCTCGGCGGGGAAAAGGGTCTCTACCCGCACCTCTACCCTCTCCCCCAGGGAGGCTCGAGGGGGGAAAAGCCGCACCAAGAGGAGGTCCTTTCCCGGGTTAAGGGGGAGGAAGGCCCGGCTCTCCCCCCCTTCTGCCCAAAGGATCACCTCCAGCCTTTCCCGGGCCTCCCAGGGCACCTGGAAAAGGAGGACGAGGTCGTCCCCCTCCCGCCTTTCCTTCAGAACGGGGAGGGAAAACCTCACCTCAGGGAGGGACCCCCCCTCCAGGCGCACCCGCACCTGGGCCACCTCCCCTGGGGCCACCTCGAGGGGCCACTCCACCCGCAGGGGCCTCGCCTGGGGTAGGGGCGCGGTGGGGATAGGGGTGAAGGCGAGAAGGACCTCCCTTTGGCCTAAAGGCTCCAGGGCCACTTCCTCTTCCCCTGCCCGGAAACCGGGGAGGGCTTGGGGAAGGAGGCGGTAGGTCCCCGGGAGGAGGAAGGCCTCCCCGCCACAGGGCACGAAGGCCCCCACCTCCCCCGCCAGGTAGGCCCCCCGCCCCCCACCCTGGCAGCGGAGGCGGAGGAAGGAGGCGGGCCTTAGGGCGAGGACGGGAGGGGGATCCCCCGGTTTCCAGGAAACCTCGGTGGGAAGGGCGAGAAGCGCCTTAGGGGGAAGGGCCTTAAGGCGGACTCCCGCCCTTGGGGCGTAGAGGCGAAACCGCCCTTCCTCATCGGTTTCCACAGGCGCAAGGCCCCCCTCTACCCTCGCCCCCTTTACGGGCTTCCCCAAAAGCTCCACCCGCCCCTCCAGGGGCACCTCCTCGTACCCTCCGAGGGCGAGGGTGGCCTCCTCGGGCACGGGGAAGCGGAAGGCGTAGCTCCCCAAGAGCTGCAACCGGGCTCCTGTAGCCTCCTGCCTCCCCTCGAGCCTCAGGGCGAAGGGGGCCTCCCGCCACTCCAGGAAGCCCCCAAGCCCCGAAGAGGAAAGGTCCAGGCCCAAGGCGAAGGGAGCCTCCCGGTAGCCCACCCCGAGGCCAAAAGAGGTAAAGGGGGCCAAAGAGGGTGCGGGGCCAAGCTCTAGCCGCCCCCCAAGGGAAAAGGGAGGGGCCACGTACCCCGCCCTGAGGCCCAAAGTGGGCCCTCCCCTGTAGCCCACGCCGAGGGCGTAGGTGAAGCTCCCCTCCGACCCCGCGTACCCCAGGCGGAAGGCGGGGCCCGAGGGGGAAAACCCTGCCTCCCCCTCCCACCCCCTAAAGGCGAAGCCCAGGTAGGCCCCGCCCTCCCACCGGGCGTAGAGGCGGGGGTCGCCGTAGCGCTCAAGCCGGAAGGTAATCCCCTCCGGCCTCCCCCAGGGGAGGGTGCCGGAGAAGGCCCAGGTACCATCGGCGAGGCCCAGGGCCAGAGCCTCGGGGGAGAGGCGGAGGCGGTAAAAGGCCGCCCCGGAGTAGCCCACCTCCAGGGCGGGGGGGTAGCCCAAGGCCCCCTCCCAGGGGCCTTCCCGGAAGCCCAAGCGAGCCTCCTCCACCCCCCGCCCTCCCGTGGCCCTAAACCCCAAGGAAAAGCCTCCCGTCCCCACCCCCAGCCTGAGGGAGGGATGGGGGCCTTCCAGGGCCAGGGCGAGGCGCGCCTCCCGGGAAAGAGCTCCCTCCAGGGCAAGCCTCAGGGAAGTTCCCGTACCCAGGGCGTATCCGCCTTCCAGGAGGCCCGAGAGGGTGTAGGGAAGGGGCTTCCCTCCCTCGGGGCGCACCCGGACCAGATAGAAGGCCTCCCCCGCCCCGGAGGCTACCCTAAGCCGGAGGAGGCCGAAGCCCGAAAGGGAAAGCTCCGCCTCCCCCTCCTCCCCGGGGAGGAGGGGGAGGGTGAGAGGAGGAAAGAACACCTCGCTTCCCTCAGCGGGAGCAAGCTGCACCCTTAGGGGCAGGTTCCCCTCGTTCCTTAGGGCGAGGCGGAGGCTTCCCCCCACCGCTTCCCCCGGCACCTTTGCCCTAAGCTTCGCTAGGGCCTCCACGGTCACCTCCCGGCAAAGGGCCTCCCCGCCCAGGGGGCGCAGGCACACCGGGTAGGTCCCGGGGGGAAGGTGGGGGGGCACCTCCACCACCACCAGGACCACCCCCCCGTCCGAGGCCTGGGGGGCGAGGAGGAGGGGAAGGTCGGAGGCCACCTCGAGGGGCCCCGGGGGGAGGCCCAGGAAGGGGAGGGCGACCACCTCCCCGGGCTTGGCCCCCAAGGCCAGGGATAGGAGGGCGAAGAGAGCGGGGGAGAGCCTCTTCATTAGTCCGTCTGGAGGCTATAGCTCAGGGTGAGGACCCCCTGGGTGGGGAGGGAGGAGAAGGCGTCGGTGGGGGAAAGCTCCAGGAAGTAGTAGATCCAGAGTTGCGCGGGGGTAAAGAAGGTGAATGGGCCCACGCTGGCAAGCCCCCGCCCATCGGGCACAGCGGAGAGAAGGGTGGGGGTGGGGACGTGGCTCGTGGCGTTCCCTGAGGCCACCTGGACGAGCACGTAGAGCCTCCCCCCCCAGTCCCCGGGCACGGGGAGGCTTCCCGTCACGCCTGCCCGGAAGCACCAGGTGAAGCCCGCCCCGCAGAGCGTCCCCCCGAAGCCTCCGAAGGTGTAGGTGGTGAGGGTGCAGGCCACCCGCCCTCCTGACCCCCCCACCACCTGCGTGGGGAGGAAGCGCATGGGGGAGGTGCCCGAGAGGAGGAGGAGGTAGGAGGCGAGGTTCGCCACGTAGTAGCTTTCCCCCCCCACGGTGAGGGTCTGGAGGGGGCCGGGGTCGGAGAAGTCAAAGAGGAGGTCGGCGGCGTCGCAGGAGACGGTCTGGGCCAGGGCCCGGGGAAGGGCGAGGAGGAGAAGGGCTAGGGCACGTCCCACGTTCCCTCCGCGGCGTACCGCCCGTAGGTGCCCCCCAGGATCAGGGCCACCCGGTAGCGCCCCCTAGGGAGGGGAGGGTCGGGCCTTAGGGCAAGCTCCCGGTACCCGCCCGGGAAGACGGGGACCTCCTCCAGGGGAAGCCGTGCCACCTCCCTGCCCTCCCCGTCAAAGACCCTGGCCTCCCCTGAAACCCTCTCCAGGACGTTCCCTGGGTTCTCCAGGAGGAGGGGAAGGGCCTCCCCCACTCCCCCCACCCTCGCCCGGAGGGCCGGGCGCTCCGTGCCCCGGAGGGTGAGGTAGACGGCAAGGCCCAGTTCAGGGCGGACGGCCAACCGCACCCCTCCCCTCTCCAAGGGCCTGGGGCTTGCGGAGAAGACCACCAGGCAGGCGAGGGTACCCTCCCCCCCCCCGGGGGCCTTCACCCGGATGCGGACCCCAGCCTTCCCCCCGGGGGGGAGGAGGAAGGCCGTGGGGGCCACCTCGAGGTGGGGGCAGAGGTTCCGCTCCGGGCTTTCCACCAGGTTCCCCTTGGGGTCCAGGGCGAAGGGGAGGAGGCGGATTTGGATGTTCTCCGGGGTCCCCTGGGAAAGGCCGCTTACCAGGAAGACCTCCTCCTCCGCGCTTGCCCCGGGCAAGAGGGTAAGCTCCAGCCTAGGAGGGGAGAGGGTGAGGTCCGTCTGGGCAGAGGCCGGGGGAAGGAGGAGGGCCAGGGTCAGCCCCGCAGGGGCTAGCTGGATGAGGGCGTTTAGGCCCAGGGCGAGGCGTTTCATGTTCGCCTAAAAAGGGGGAGGGGCCTCCGCCCCTCCCCGGCCTTCCCCCCTCAGGGCGAGGAGAGGAGGAGGTTGAGGGTGATGCTTTCGTTCAGGCCAGCAAGAGGGATGTCGTCGCTGATGTCCATGGTGAAGAGATAGTAGAGCTTGTACACCGACTTGCCCTGCCCCACCGAGCCAGCACCGAAGAGGGAGGGGCCGGAAGCGATAGAGGTGGGCGACGAGGTTAACGAGCTCCCTTTCCCGGAGACCTTCTCGGCGAAGACCTTTACCCGGCCGTTGCCAAGGGTGAGGGTGCCCCCGATGCTGTCAATCTTCACCGTCCACTGGCCCCGGTTGGTAAGGACGGTGACGGTACCGTAGGCGTTGGTCGTTCCCCCAAGGGACGTGGGGGCGAAGTCCTGGGTAGGGCCGCCGGAGTCCAGGAAGTTGAGGTAGGCCGCCCGGGAGGCCTTGGTGTAAGGGGTGCCCCCCACGTTCACCGTCTCGTTCCCGGTGAGGGTGGTGTCCGTGAAGTCGAAGAGGTAGTCCGTGGCGTCCAGGCTGAGCTGGAGAACCGGGGGAATCTTTACCGTGACCGTGTGGCTATCCGTAGCCTGGGCCAGGGCGAGACCGGAAAGGCCCAAAAGGAGCCAGAAGCCGAGGAACTTCTTCATGCTCTGCACCTCCTAGGGCCGGTCGCGCCACTGGCTCCCCCCCGGCCCATGGCGCCCGTCTTGGGCTCGAGGGTTCATCGCCTCCCCCAGGACCAAATTCCTTCGTGTGCTACCTCATAGCTCCCCCCTAGCCATTTTCAAGAGCACCCGGCTACGGATGAGGTTGTGGACCAGCAGGATGAGGTTCACCCGGGCCACTAGACCCCAGTAGGACCGAACCTCTATCCGGTGAAGCCCCAAAGAGCGTACCATCACGCTAAACCGGGTCTCGATCCAGTTGCGTACCCTCCCCATCCACTCTCTCCACCCCGTCTCCACCACCTTTCCTCCCCTAAGCCGGTAGGAAGGTGTCTTGACCCCCTGGACCCAGCGAAAACCCCGGTCACCAAGGACCGCGGGTAAACCCTCCAGAAGCTCCCCTGCCCAGGTCTCCCGGGCATTCCCGGGAAGAAGAGTCCAACGAAAGAAGAGGCCCCGCTCGTTCATCACCGGCACAAGGACGTACCCGCCAAAGGCTCCCAGGGGACCCACCCCCACCGCGGCCTCAGGAAGAGAGAGGCCGTGGATACGGTGGCCGTGGGCCAGGGGGATGGGCTTGAGGTCTACCACCTGGAGCAGGCCTTGTCCCCCGGAGAGCTTTAAGGCGAGGTGGGCCAGCAGCCCATGAGCCTTCTGGAGGATCCGGTAGAAACGGGAGAGGTGGGGGAGGGAGGGGAAGTAAGCCTTCAGGGTAGTCTTGGCCGCGAGGTAGCCTTTGGCGAGGTCCTGGCCCTGAAGGAGGAGGAAGATGGCGAGGGCCAGGAGTTCGGCCAGGGTGGCCTTTTGGTGCTTTTGCTTTTTGGGGAGCTTGAAACCTTGAGCGACGAGGGCTTTGAGTTCGTCATCCACCCAAATGTAGGTAGCCACGATGAGGGTCTCTGCGTCAAGATGGTAGAGGGGGTGCTCACGGTCGTGTGGCATAGCACCCCCTCTTTTTTCACACCCTGGGGGGACAGATCAAGTAGCACACGAAGGAATTTTAGCTGCCTTTGTGAAACCGTGTCAAGGGCCACCGGGGCCTGGGGGCCCTTGGGACCTTGGCCGCACCCCTTCAGGCCCTCCCTGGGAGAAAACCCCAAGCAGGCTTTATGCAGGGGCCCTTATACCCTTTACTTTCGGTTCCTACACTTCCCGGTCTCCCAAAACTTCAGGGAGACCTTCTACCGGGGCCCCCATGCAGGCTTGGGCCTGCATGGGGGGGTATTAAGCCCCCATCTCCTCCTTCAGGGCCTTCAGGGCCACGGTCCAGTCCTCCCCCAGGGTGACCAGGCGGTGGGGCTTGGCAAGCCGCCGCACAGCCTTGCGCAAGATCCCGGGAATGGGGGGACAGGCGTAGGAAACCACCAGCAAAAGGCCCTTCACCCGGCCCAGGCGGTGGAGGTAGTGGACCATGCCCACCAGTTCCCGGTCGGTGGGAAGGTCCATGGGGAGGAGCCTATTCCCCTCCTCCCTGAGCTTCTCCGGGGGCAGGTCGGGGAAGTAGGGGATGAGCCCCTCCCGGGACAAGGCCTCCTCCACCGCCCTCCGGAAGGACTCGTCCTCGAGGAGGTAGGGCTGGGCCACCACCCCCACGCTCCCCAGGGGGGTCTTGAGGGGAGGAAGGGGTTTTAAAAGCCCCCGCACCCGGTCCAGGGCCCGTTCCACCAGCATGGGGTTCTGGGTGAGGAGGTGGCCCACCTCCGCTGCCCGGCCCAGGACCCTTTCGGAAAGCTCGGCAGGCACCTTGAGCACCGGGGGAAGCCCTGGAAAGTAGCGGAGAAGGGTGGCCTCGAGGTCCAAAAGCCACGGGCACTGCCCCCCGCCCTTTTCCGACTCCACCCCCCCTTGGAGGTCGGGAAGGAGCAGGTAATCTACCCCTTGGGCCTTCAGGGCCTCCACCTGGGCCAAAAGCTCCTGCACCGGCAGGCAGTAGGGCTGGTGGCGGGCAGGCGGCACCTCTACCCGCACTGCCTCCACCCCCAAGGCCTTTAAATACGCTTCCCAAAAGCCCAGGTATCGCCGGGACAGGAAGCCCCTCAGGACACCCACGCGCATACGCCCTATCCTACGCCAAGGGCCTTTAAAAAAGCCAGAAGCACCTCCCGTCCCTCCCAAAGGCTTTGGGGAAGCACCCATTCCTCCGGGGTGTGGGCCCCACCCCCCCGGTACACCCCCAGGGCCAAGGCGGGGATACCCCGTTCGATGGCGGCGCTGGCATCGGTGGAACCCGGCTGGAACTGGGGCCTTTCCCCGATCTTGGCCAGCGCCACCTCCGCAGCCTGGAGGAGCCTGGGCGTGGCGGTGCTCCCCGCAGGCCTCCTTCCCAGGACCTCCAGGGAAACCTCCACCCCATGGAGTTGGGCCGCCTCCTCCAGAACCTCCTGGGCCTTGTGGTAGAGGGTGCGAAGCGCCTCCTCCTCCAAAGCGCGGATCTCCAGCAAGGCCGAGGCCTCCTTGGGAATGGCGTTGACCGCCTCGCCCCCCCGAAGGCCGCTGGCGTTCAGGCTGGCCTCACCCCCCACCTCCTTAAACAGGGTGTGCAGCCGGGAAAGCCCCTCCGCCAGGGCAAACACGGGATTGGGGGTCCCCCTGTCCCCCCAGGCGTGGCCGCCCCGGCCCAGAAAGGTGACCCGGAAACGGACCGAGCCCAAAGCCCGGTCCACCACCCCCGGCAGGTACCCATCCACCGCCACCACCACCTCAGGAGCCAGGGTTTCCACCAGGGCCCGGGCCCCCTTGAGGTTCCCCAGACCCTCCTCCCCCACGGTGAAGCCCCGCACCACCCCGGGCATCTCGGGAAGGGAGAGGAGGACGGCCACCCCGCTGGAGTTGTCCCCCACCCCCGGGCCATAGAGCCTCTCCCCCACCCGCCTCAGGGGCTTTGGCGGCAACACCGTGTCCAGATGGGCGAGGAGGAGCACCGGCCCCTCCCCCGCCCACACGTTGCCCAGGCCATCCCTTCGGGCCCTGGGCAGGTGGGCGGCCACGAAGTCTCCCCGCAGCCCCTCTCCCGCCAGGGGGGAGAGCTCCAGAAGAAGCCGCACCGGGTCCACTACTCCTGGGGCTCGGGCCCGGCCAGCCCCTCCCGTATGGCGTAAAGGGCCGCCTGGGTGCGGTTGTTCAGGTGGAGTTTCTGGAAGATCTCGGAGAGGCGGTTGCGCACGGTCTTCTCGGAAAGCTGAAGCTCCGCGGCGATCTCCAGGTTGGTGTAGCCCTGGGCCACCAGCTTGAGGATTTGGATCTCCCTCTCGGAAAGCTCCGCATGGAGGGGAAGGCTGGACTCCTTCTTGGCCCGGAAGTCCTGGATGATCCGCCCGGCCAGCTCGGCATCCAGGAGTACCTCCCCGGCGTGCACCCGGCGGATGGCCCCGATGAGTTCGCTGGCGTCGGTATCCTTGAGGAGGTAGCCCCTGGCCCCTGCCTTCACCGCCTCAAAAACGTAGGCATCCTGGCGGTACATGGTAAGGATGATCACCTTGGCCTCGGGCCACTCCTTGAGGATGGCCTGGGTGGCCTGTACCCCATCCAGGCTCGGCATCTGGATGTCCATGAGGATGACATCCGGCCTGGCCTCGAGGGCATGCCTTAACGCCTCCCAACCGTCCTTGGCCTCGCCCACCACCCGGAAATCCCCTTCCGCCTCCAAAAGGCTTTTCAGCCCCTGGCGGAAGAGGGCATGGTCGTCCGCTAACAGTACCCGAATCACCCCTTCATCTTAGCGCTGACGGGCTTGGTGTAGGGTGAAAGGGTGAAGGTTCTCGCCGTGGAGAAGCTGGTGCCGGGAGGTTACGGCCTCGCCCGCACCGAGGAAGGAGCCGTCCTCATCAAGGGGGCCCTGCCGGGGGAGGTGGTGCGGGGAAAACCCGTGCGCCGCAAGGGAACCCTTTTCCTGGAGGAGGTGGAGGTGCTCACCCCCCGTCCCGACCGCTACCCCCACCCCCTTCCCCCTTCCGCCGACCTGCCCCTGGCCTACGAAAGCCAGCTTCCCCTGAAGGAAGGCCTGGTGCAGGACGCCCTTATGCGCATCGCCAGGCTTTCCTTTTCCCTGGCCCCCATCCACCCCTCCCCCAGGCCCCTGGGCTACCGTACCGCCGCCCAGTACGCTCGCCATCCCCTGGGGGGCCTGGCCTACCGCCTCCCGGAAACCCAGGAGCTTTTCCGGCTGGAGGAGGACCCCCTCTTGGCCGAGCCCCTAGCCTGGGCCTTCTCCCTTCTCAAGACCTGGCCCCTACCCGTGGAGGAGGTGGCCTTAAGGGGAAGCCTCCTCGAGGGCCGGGTGCTCCTCGGCCTCATCGGGGGAAACCCGGAAAACCTCAAGCGCCCCGCCAAGGCCCTGGTGCGGGAGGGGTTCGCCGGGGTGGTCTGGGCTGAACCCTCCCCCAAGGGCCGCTTCCGGGGAAGGGTCCAGCCCCTTCACGGGGAAAGAACCCTGCTGGAGCGGTTCGGCCCCCTCACCGCCACCGTGAGCGTGGAAAGCTTCAGCCAGGTGAACCCCTTGGCCATGGGGGAACTCCTGGAGGAGGCCCTGAACCTGGTTTCCGGCGGGCAACGGGCCCTGGAGCTCTATGCGGGAAGCGGCCTTTTCTCCCTTCTCCTGGCCCCCCGTTTCCAGGAGGTGGTGGCGGTGGAGATCAGCAAGGAGGCCGTGCGCCGGGGAGAGGCGGATAGGAGGCGGCTTGGCATAGAAAACGTGCGCTTCCACCGGGGGGACGCCAAGGAGGCCAGGAACCTCGGCCGCTTTGACCTCGTGGTCCTGGACCCGCCCCGCAGCGGCCTTTCCCCGGAGGTAAGGGCCTACCTTTTGGAGTCCCGGCCCAAGGAGGTCCTCTACGTGGCCTGTGACCCCGCCACCTGGGCCAGGGACGTGGGAGAGCTGGTGAGGGGCGGCTACCAACTGGCCTTCGCCCGGCCCTACGACTTCTTCCCCTTCACCCACCACGTGGAGGTCCTCTCCCTCATGCGGCTAGGGTAGGGGGAGGCCCTGGAAGAAGGGGGCAAAACCCACGGCAACGCGCCCAGCCTCAGGGCTTTAGGAAGTGGGAAAGGGTCAAGGACCCCCTTTGGGCAGGCCCCCACCACCCTAGGGGCACCCGGGGTACCCACCCGGCCCGTATGCGGCTTGGGATCCTTAAGGCCCTTCAGATGGGCCCCCTCCTCCACCGTGGTGCCCTAGCGGCGGGCAACGGGAATAGGGGGTCTCCCCGGAGGCCCCGGTGGACCACAGGGCAGCCCCTAAGGGGCTAGCCTGGGCCAAGGCCAAAGGCCCGAGGACCCCCCGGGCCAAGAACCCGCGCATGGGCTTATCCTATGGGCAAAGGAGCCTATATGGTGCTGATCCTAAACGGACCCAACCTGAACCTTCTGGGCCAGCGGGAACCCGAGGTGTACGGGCGCACCACCCTCGAGGAGCTGGAAGCCCTCTGCGAGGCCTGGGGTGCGGAGCTGGGCCTGGGGGTGGCCTTCCGCCAGAGCAACTACGAGGGCCAGCTGATCGAATGGGTACAGCAAGCCCACCGCGAAGGGTTTTTGGCCATCGTGCTTAACCCCGGGGCCCTCACCCACTACTCCTACGCCCTTCTGGACGCCATACGGGCCCAGCCCCTCCCCGTGGTGGAGGTGCACCTCTCCAACCTCCACGCCCGCGAACCCTTCCGCCAGCACTCGGTCACCGCGGGAGCCTGCCGGGGCATGATCTCCGGATTTGGGGTGCTCTCCTACAAGCTGGCCCTGGTCTACCTGGCGGAGGTCCTCGAGGTGGGCCATCCTTAGAAAACCTCCTCGGTTCGGGTGCCCGGTTCTCAAGGCCGGCTCACCTGATATACTGAAAAAGGGCTTTGGCCTGAGAGGAAGAGTATGCCTGAAACGGTCTTCCCTGTAGAAATCACAGAAGAACTTAAACAAAGCTTCATCAACTACGCCATGTCCGTCATCGTGGACCGGGCCCTGCCCGACGTGCGGGACGGGCTCAAACCGGTCCAGAGGCGGATCCTCTTCGGCGCCTACCAGGAGGGGGTGCTCCCGGGCCGGAAGCACGTGAAAAGCGCCAAGATCGTGGGCGAGGTTATGGGCAAGTACCACCCCCACGGGGACGCCGCCATCTACGACGCCCTGGCCCGTCTGGCCCAGCCCTGGAACCTGCGCTATCCCCTGGTGGATGGCCAAGGGAACTTCGGCTCCTTGGACGGGGACCCCCCGGCGGCCCAGCGTTACACCGAGGCCAGGCTCTCCCCCCTGGGGGCGGAGATGCTTCTGGACATCGACAAGGAGACCGTGGACTTCCGCCCCAACTACGATGGCTCCCTTAAGGAGCCCGAGGTCCTCCCCTCCGCCATCCCCAACCTCTTGGTGAACGGGGCGAGCGGCATCGCCGTGGGCATGGCCACCAGCCTTCCTCCCCACAACCTCTCCGAGGTGGTGGACGCCCTGGTGGCCATGATCGACAACCCCGGGATCACCCTCGAGGAGGTCATGCGCTACCTCCCCGGCCCCGACTTCCCCACCGGGGGGAAGCTCTCCCGGAAAGGCATCCAGGAGGCCTACGCCACGGGACGGGGAAGCCTCAAGGTACGCGCCAAGGTACGCATCGAGGAGAAGGGCCAAAGGCCCATGTTGGTGGTCACGGAAATCCCCTACCAGGTCAACAAGGCGGGCCTCATCGCCCAGATCGCCGCCCTGGTCAAGGCCAAGAAGATCGAGGACATCGTGGCCCTGAGGGACGAGTCCGATCGCCAGGGCCTGCGCATCGCCATAGAGCTCAAGCGGGGGGCAAGCCCCCAGGTGGTCCTGAACCAGCTCTACAAGCACACCGCCTTGCAGACCTCCTTCACGGTGAACCTCCTGGCCATCGTGAACGGGGAGCCCAAGGTCCTCCCCCTTCTCTCCCTCATGCGCCACTACCTGGACCACCGCAAGGAGGTGGTGCGCCGGCGGAGCCTCTTTGACCTCAAGAAGGCCGAGGAGCGGGCCCATGTTCTGGAGGGCCTCCTCATCGCCCTGGACCACATCGACGAGGTCATCGCCTTGATCCGGGCCTCCCAGGATGCGGGGGAAGCCCGAACAGGGCTCATGGAGCGCTTTGGCCTCAGCGACATCCAGGCCCAGGCCATCCTGGACATGCGCTTGCAACGCCTGGTGGCCCTGGAACGGGAAAAGCTCTTAGAGGAGTACCGGGAGCTCATGGAGGAGATCGCTCGGCTTAAGGCCATCCTCGAGGAGGAGGAGCGGCTTTGGGCCGAGGTCAAGAAGGACCTCCTTAGGGTCAAGGAGAAGTACGGGGATGCCCGGCGCACGGTGATCACCGAGTTCGAGGAAAGCTTCAACCCCGAGGACCTCATAGAGGACGAACCCATGGTCATCACCCTCACCGCCCAGGGCTTCCTAAAGCGCCTTCCCCTGGAGAGCTACCGGGCCCAGGGGCGGGGGGGAAAAGGGCTGATCGCCGGCAAGACCAAGGAGGAGGACGAGGCCATCCAGGTCTTCGTGGCCCAGGCCCATGAGGACCTCCTCCTCTTCACCAACCGGGGCCGGGTCTACCGCCTGAAGGTCTACGAGCTACCGGAGATGGGCCGCCAGGCCCGGGGGGTGCACGTGAAGACCCTCCTTCCCCTGGCCGAGGAGGAGGAGGTGGCCGCCCTGCTTTCCGTAAGGGGCCTGGATGGGGAAGGCTACCTGGTCTTCGCCACGGAACGGGGCCTGGTGAAGCGCACCGCCTTAAGGGAGTACCAGAACCTGGGGGCGGCGGGGCTCATCGCCATCCGCCTCCTGGAAGGGGATCGGCTCATCGGGGTGGCCCTTTCCGACCCCGAGGACGAGGCCATCCTGGCCACGGAGGAGGGGCAGGCCATCCGCTTCGCCCTGGAGGAGGTGAGGGCCACGGGCCGGGACAGCCAGGGGGTGACGGGGATCCGCTTCAAGAAGCCGGGCGACCGGGTGGTCTCCCTCTTAACGGTGAAACCCGGAGAGATGGTGGACCTCCTGGCGGTGAGCACCCGGGGCTACGGCAAGCGCACCCCTCTCGCCGAGTACCCCCTGCAGGGCCGGGGGGGAATGGGGGTGATCACCTATAAGGTTTCCACCAAGGTGGGCCGCCTGGCCGCCCTCCTCAAGGTGCGGGGCACGGAGGACCTCCTGGTCCTTTCCAAGAAGGGCCTGGCCATCCGCACCCCCGTGGCCGATATCCGCCAGTACTCCCGGGACACCGCCGGGGTCAAGGTGATGAACCTCCCCGAGGACGACGAGGTGGTGAGCGCCTTCGCCGTGGAGGAGGAGCAGTGATGGAGGAGGTGGTCCTGATCACCGCCCCCAGCGAGGAGGTGGGCCGCACCCTGGCCCGCACCCTGGTGGAGGAGGGCCTGGCCGCCTGCGTGAACCTGGTGCCGGGCCTCACCTCCGTCTACCGCTGGCAGGGGGAGGTGGTGGAGGACCGGGAGGTCCTCCTCATCGTCAAAACCACCACCTTCGCCTTCCCCCGGCTTAGGGAGCGGGTTCTCTCCCTCCACCCCTACACCGTGCCCGAGATCATCGCCCTGCCCATCGCCGAGGGGCACGGGCCCTACCTGGACTGGCTTAAGGAGAACGTGCGGTGACCCAGGAAATGCTGGACTTTCTCCGCGCCCTTCATGGGGCCGGGGCCAGGTTTTTGGTCATCGGCGGGTATGCCCTGGCCTTTTTGGGACGACCCCGTTTCACCAAGGACCTGGACCTCTGGGTGGACGCTAAAGAGGCGGAAAAGGTCCTTGCTGCCATCCGGACCTTCTTCGGCGGCGACGATCTGGGCCTTACCCCTGCCGACCTCGCCAGCCCCGGAGTGGTCCAGCTAGGCTATGCCCCTAACCGCATCGACCTGGTGATTCTGGAAAACCCCTCCTTCGACGAGGCCTTCGCCCGGGCCACGGAGCACCACGTCCGGGGTGTGGCGGTGTACGTGGTCCACCCTGAGGACCTTAAAACCCTCAAGAGGGCCTTTGGCCGTCCCATAGACCTGCGTGACCTCGAGGAGCTATGAGAAAAATCCTGCCCATCGCCCGCAGGTTTCCCCTCACCACCCCTATAGACGACCGCAGCGAGTGGCAGAGTCTGCCCCTGGAAGAGCGGCTTGAGGCTGTGTGGGAGATGGCCCTTTTCTGGGCAGAGCTGGAAAGGGAGAAGGCCAGGCGGGAGGGAAGGGAAGCCGAGATCGCCACGGACCGCCTTCTCCCCGTGGCGAGGAAACGCCCCCTGCCAAAACCGTAGCCGGGGCGATTTTTGTAACCCAAAGGTTTACAAAACCGGGAGGGCGTGCTAGCCTAGGGGCAAGGAGGCAGCCATGACCCAGGCCCGCGAAACCGTAACCTTCAAGCCCGGCGAGGTCATCCTGTACCCGGGGGTGCCGGGGCCCCGGGACCGGGTCTACCGGGTCCTCGAGGGGCTCGTGCGCCTCGAGGCGGTGGATGAAGAGGGGAATGCCCTCACCCTGCGCCTGGTCCGCCCCGGGGGGTACTTCGGCGAGGAGGCCTTGGCGGGCATGGAGCGGACGTACTTCGCCGAGGCGGTGACCGAGGTGGTGGCAGAACCCCTCCCCAAGGAACCCCATCCCGAGGAGATCCGCCAGGTGCTCCTCAGCCTGGCCCAGGCCCTTTCCGAGTCCTACCGGCGCATTGAGCGCCTGGCCACCCAGCGCCTGAAAAACCGCATGGCCGCGGCCATCCTGGAGCTGGCGGAAACCCCCTTGGCCCACGAGGAGCCGGAGGGCTTGGTCCTCCGCGCCACCCACGACGAGCTGGCCGCAGCGGTGGGGAGCGTGCGGGAAACCGTGACCAAGGTGATCGGGGAGCTTACCCGGGAAGGCTACATCCGCTCCGGCTACGGCAAGATCATCCTGAAGGACATCAAGGGCCTCAAGGAACTGGCCCAAAGCCGTGGGGACGGGCGCTAGGGATGCCACCCCAGCCTGGCTTGGTCAGGCTGGGGGCCCCGGCAGCACCACCCCCTTGCGGTCCTCGCCCGTGTGGGGAGATGGGTAGACCTCCTGCCTGAACCCGAGCCCCGCCGCCAGCCCGCTCCCACGGGGGATTTTCCCGTAAACTGAAAGCCATGCGCCTGCGCCAGAGGTTCCTCACCGGGCTGGTTACCCTTCTCCCCCTTCTGGTCACCCTCTACTTCCTGGCCTGGGTCTACACCTACTCCGGGGGCTACATCCAGAGCTTCCTGCGCCTCCTGAACCTCGAGGTGCCCCGAACCTACCAGCCCCTCCTACCCTTCGTGGGGCTCTTCCTGGCGGGGGTGCTCATCTACCTGGTGGGCACCGTGGCGGAGAACTACCTGGGCCGAAGGCTCATCGGTTCCCTCGAGCGCTCCCTTCTCCTCTTCCCCATCGTGCGGGACATCTACAAGGCGGTGCAGCAGATCACCCATACCCTCTTCGGCCACCAGGAGGTGAAGTTCAGCCGGGCCGCGGTCATCGAGTACCCCCGGAGAGGGCTTTACACCCTCTGCTTCGTGGTGCAACCGGTGGATGGCCGCCTTCCCCCCTTGCCGGAAGGGTACACCGCCGTCTTGGTGCCCACGAGCCCGGTTCCAGCCAGCGGCATGGTCATCCTGGTGCCCACGGAGGAGGTCATCCCCTTGGAGATCAGCGTGGAGGACGCCCTCAAGTACGTGGTTTCCGCGGGCTTCCTCCTCCCGGAAAAACCTTCAGGATCCTTAACCTCCCTCCCACAAAAGGCCGGGCCCTCGGCGTAGAATGGAAGGCGATGCGTCCCCTGGCCCTCCTTCTCCTTTTCCTGGGGACGGTTTTGGCCGCCCTTCCTCCCCTCCTGGGACCTGGCCTCCCCCCGGGCACGGAGCTAAGGCTTTTCTCCCAGGACCTGCGCATCCTGCACGGGGCTTGGCGGGTGGAGGGCAAAAGGCTGATCCCCCTCTCTGCCCCTGTGCCCCCTAGGCTGGGCCAGGAGGTGCAACTCCTTCTGGTGCTCCCGGGGGAGAGGCCCCGCACCTTCCCCGGGGTGGCCGACCGCGGGGATGTGGTCCTCCTGCAGGACAAGGAGCGGGTGAGCCTCCTTAGGCTCCTCAAGGAGGTCTACGGCCTCGCCCCTCCGGAAAGGCTCTGGCCATGAAGCGCATCCTGCTCATCGAGGACGACGCGGAGGTGGCCCGCCTGGTGGAGCTGGAGCTCAAGGAGGCGGGCTTCACCGTGGAATGGGCCAAGAGCGGGATGGAGGGCCTGGTGAGACACCGGGAAAAAAAGCCCGACCTGGTGGTCCTGGACCTAGGCCTTCCCGACCTGGACGGCGCCGAGGTGGCCCGGCGCATCCGGGCCACCGACGATACCCCCATCCTGGTCCTCACCGCCCAGGACGCCGTGGAGCGCAAGGTGGGCCTTCTTTCCGACGGGGCCGACGACTACCTGGTGAAGCCCTTTCACCCCGCCGAGCTCCTGGCCCGGATCCAGGTGCAGCTGAGGCACAAGGAGGGAAGCGAGGTCCTGAGCGTGGGGCGGTTGGAGCTCTACCCCAAGAGGCGGCAGGTTTTCTTCGGGGAGAAGGAGGTGCGGCTTTCCCCCAAGGAGTTCGAACTCCTCCACCTGTTCATGAGCCGTCCGGGACGGGTGTTTCCCCGGCAGGAGATCGAGGAGAAGATCTGGGGCAAACCCTTGGGCCGGGATTCCAACGTCCTGGACGTCCACGTGGCCAACCTCCGGGCCAAGCTCCGCGAGGCCGGGGCCTACGGCTACCTGCGCACGGTGCGGGGCCTGGGGTATGCGGTGCGCCCGGGAAGAGGCGAGGAGGAAACCTAGCCCGGCCCCATGTCCTTCCGGCTTCGGCTTTTCCTCTCCTTCAGCCTTCTCTGGCTCCTCTTTTTGGTGGGGGCCCTGTACCTGGCAGGACAAGGGGTGGAGCGAGCCCTTAGAGGCCACCTCGAGGCCACCCTCCGGGAGGATGCCAAGCGGGCGGCGGAGGCTTACCGCAAGGGGCAGGCGGGGACCCTCCTCACCACCGGGGGCGTTTACCTGCACCTCTATGCGGAGGATGGGGAGGCCCTGATCCTAACCCAGGAGGCTCACCGCCTTCCCCCTGAGGCCCTGAAGGAAGTGGGGGAGGTCCCCAGGGTCATCTGGCAGGGGGGTTTCGCCGCCGCTTTGGTGCGCACCCCCTTGGGCCTCCACCCTAGCCAACCTAGCCCCTTCGGGGCCCTTATCCTCGCCCTCACCCAGGACACCGCCCCCATAGACCTGGCGCAAAGGGCCTTGAGGCGAGCCCTCCTCGAGGCCTTCTTCCTCCTTTTCCCCCTGGGCACGGCCTTGGTCTACCTCACCGCCCACCTCACCGCCAGGCCCCTGGAGGAAGCCGCCAAGGAGATCGCCCGGCGTAACCCCGAGCGCCTGGACCCTGTTCCCCTGAACCTCCCCAAGGACGAGTTCGGCCGCATGGTGGAGGCGGTAAACAGCCTCCTCTTCGCCCTCAAGGAGGCCAAGGAGAAGGAACGGGCCTTTCTTGCCGAGGCGAGCCACGAGCTCAGGACCCCTCTCACCGTGCTCCTCGGCCACCTGGACCGCCTAAGGAGGAATCCCCAGGACCTCGAGGCCCTCCGCACCATGGAGGCCACCGCGGAGCGGATGCGCCGCCTGGTGGAAGACCTCCTCTCCCTGGCCCGGGGGGAGGCGGAGCGCACCTTAAACCCCCACATCGTGGACCTGAAGGCCTTAGCGGAGGAGGCCGCCCGGGAGTATGGGGTGGCCTTTCAGGGGGAGGCCCTGGAGGTCCTTGGGGACCCGGACCGGCTCTTGCAGATGCTCAGGAACCTGATCGCCAACGGGGTGCGGGCCGCGGGGAGGGAAGGGGTCTGGGTGCGCCTCAAGCGGGAAGGGGAAAACGCCCTCTTGGAGGTGGAGGACCATGGTCCGGGAATCCCTGAAGACCTCCTTCCCCGCCTCTTTGAGCGCTTCGCCCGGGGACCCGGAGGAGGCACAGGCCTTGGCCTGGCCATCGCCCAGGCCATCGCCAAGGCCCACGGGGGAGAGATCGCCGTGGAAAGCCAGCCCGGCCTGACCCTCTTCCGGGTGCGCCTGCCCCTTCTCGAGGAAGAGGCCTAGGGTTAGGCCCAAGGACGAAAGGCATCAAGGGCCGGGTACCCGGTGGAAGGCGTTGAGGAAGAGGGGAAGGGCCTGGGCCCGGGCCTCCTGCTCCCTCAGGGCCTCCTCAAAGGCCAGGGGGTCCATGAGGAGATGGGGTAGCCTGAGCCAGCCCAGGTAGTACTCCCCCGCCTGCCCCGGGTAGGCCAGGCGGGCCTGCTCCTCGGGGAAAAGTAGGGCCTCAAAGGCCAGGGGGGAGGCCCAAAAGGGGGCGTGGGCGGTGCGCTTGAGGAACTCCTTGAGCTTTAGGGGATTGCTGAAGAAGCCATAGCGCAGGCGCTCATCCAAGCTTTCCAGGCGGCCGAACCATCCCTTCTGGACAAGCTCCATGCGCTTAAGGCGAAGCCGGGCATACTGGGCCAGGGAAAGCACCTCCCGGGAAAGCCCCAGGGCCACCAGGAGCCTCGAGGCCACCACGTAGTCCTGGTACTCCCGGTAGGGGTCCACACGTCCAGGATGCCACGGGGAAAGGGGATAGGATGGTGGTATGGATCGCAAGGCATGGGTCATGCGGGCGGTGGAGGCTTTGCGCTTTGCCACCTTCAAGGAGATCCAGCGCTACCTGGACGAAGAGGGGGAAGCCTTCTCCAAAAAGGAGCTGGAGGACACCCTGAGGGCCCTGGTAGCGGAGGGAAGGCTGGAGGAAAAAGAGGGCACCTACCGCCTGGCCCGCAAGAAGGGGGGCGGGGAGGCCTTTGAGAAACTTTTCGGAGACTAGTCCGAAGAGGGTGGGGCGGCCTTAGGGGGAGTAGTTGGGAGCCTCCTTGATGACCACCACGTCGTGGGGGTGGCTTTCGATGAGGCCCGCCATGGTCATGCGCACGAAGCGGGCTTT
>ENA-ORXB01001379-ORXB01001379.1-sediment-metagenome-genome-assembly--contig:-NODE-1379-length-29459-cov-4.391226_pt1 | contig 29459 bp, 24 predicted proteins | sample MGYA00237863_ERZ511475 | MGnify/ENA primary metagenome ERZ511475 (study PRJEB26305, sample SAMN06343858) | sediment metagenome | isolation source: hot spring sediment | place: Canada: British Columbia... | reverse complement strand
GAGGGGCACAGGGGGAGGGATGTCCGAGCCCAGGGTCGCTGGGGTGGCATCGCGACGGCCTCTGCGTGACGTTGAGGGGCACGCGGCGAAAGGCCCAAGTCGCCGCCCGCGGACACCCCCTCCGTAGACAAGGACGCCACAACCGCGCCTGCCATGGCCCGGGCGCCCGGCCACAGCGGGCCGCTACTCATACCGGAGCGCCTCGATCGGACTGAGACGGGCCGCCCTCTGTGCCGGGTAGATGCCGAAGAACACGCCAACGGCGATGGAGAAGCCGGTCGCCAGAAGGATCGACTGGAGGGAGAGCCTGGCGGCAAAAACCCCCGACAGGCTCACCAGCCCAGAGATGCCGACACCGATGAGGATGCCGACTGCGCCTCCCGCGAGGCTGAGGACAACCGCCTCTATCAGGAACTGGATGAGGATATCGCTGCGCCGGGCGCCGACCGCCTTGCGCAGGCCGATCTCGCGCGTGCGCTCCATCACCGATACCAGCATGGTGTTCATGATCCCGATGCCGCCGACTACCAGGGAGATTGCGGCGATGGCGGCGAGGAAGATGGTCAGCACCTGGGTCACCGAGCTGGTCACATCGGCGAGGTCCTTCAGGCTGGTAACGCTAAAATCCTCGTGCTCGGCCGCAGTCCCGCGGCGCTGCTGGAGCACCTCGGTGATCTGCGCAATGGCGCTCTCAATGCGCGAGGCGTCGATCGCTGAGACGTTTATGCGGGTGACTATCTGGCTGCCCTCGCCGGAGATGGAGTCGCGCCCGAACAGGCGCGTGGCTGCGCTCAGGGGGACGACCACGGCCCGGTCCCGCGACAGCAGTGCGCCGGCCCCCTCCTTGCTGAGCACGCCGATGACCCGAAAGGGCACCCGGTTGATGCGCACGATCTTGCCCAGCGGGTCCTCCGGCCCAAAGAGCTCATCGGCCACATCGGCGCCGATGACCGCTACCCTCGCGGCCACGCCCACATCCTGATCGCTGAAGAACTGCCCGAGGTGCATCTCAAAGTTGCGCACCTGCTGGTACGCGGGGGTCGTTCCGGTCACGGTTGTGTACATGCTGGCGTTGTGGTAGACGATCTCCGCGCCGTGGTCATACTGGGGGGCGACGGCGGAGCAGTCGGGACAGTTGCCCTGCCGGGCGATGGTCATCGCATCCTCGAGGGTCAGCACCTCCGAGGCGGTCGAGCCCTCGCCGAGGGCGGCGCCCATGTTGACCGTGCCGGGCATGACAAAGATCAGGTTCGAGCCGATCCCCTCGATCTCACCGAGGATGGCCGCTTGTGCGCCCTGGCCGATGGAGAGAAGCGCCACCACCGCCCCGACGCCAATGATGATCCCCAGCATTGTCAGCGAGGCCCGCAGCTTGTTGGCAGAAAGGGCATGCAGCGCGACGTGCACATTCTGCAGCAGGTTCATGGCATGCAGTTCACCTCCTCAGATGCGGGGATCGCCCGCTCGAGTGGCCCCCTTTTGCGGGGCAACGGATTCGTCGCCTGCCAGGTGCCCGTCCTGCAGGCGGATGATGCGCCGGGTCTGGCGTGCGATCTCCTGATCGTGCGTGACGTAGACGACAGTCAGGCCGCGCTCGGCGTTGAGCCGCTGGAAGATGGCGATGATCTCCTGGCCCGTCTTCGAATCCAGGTTGCCGGTTGGCTCGTCGGCCAGGAGGATGGAGGGCTCGTTCACCAGAGCGCGGGCGATGGCGACGCGCTGCTGCTCGCCCCCGGAGAGCTGCGAGGGCCGGTGCCGGGCGCGATCGGCCAGGCCCACCGCGTCCAGCGCATCGAGCGCCCGACGACGCCGGCCCTTTGCTTTGCTGTAGACCAGGGGCATCTCGACGTTCTCCAGGGCGGTCGTGCGCGGGAGGAGGTTATAGTTCTGGAAAACAAAGCCGATCTCGCGGCAGCGGATGCGCGCGAGCTCGTCGTCGGATAGCTGCCCGACCTCGGTGCCGTTCAGCCAGTACACGCCCGAGGTGGCCTGATCCAGGCACCCGAGGATGTTCATGAGGGTGCTCTTGCCCGAGCCCGAGGGTCCCATGATGGAGACGAGCTCGCCGCGGGCGATGTCAAGCGATATGCCGTGCAGGGCATGCACCTGAATCTGCCCGCTGCAGTAGACCTTGCTCACGTTTCTTAGCCGCATGATCGTCGCTTTTTGCACGGGCCTACCTCCCACTCGTGCTGGGCGCAAACGGGCTCTGCCGCGGCGCGCTCACCACCACTACCATCCCTTCCTTCAGGCCTTTGGAGATCTCGGTGTGCGTCTCGTTGCTGAGGCCCGTCTCCACCTCCTGGCGCCTGATCTCACCGTCGACGACGGCCTCAACATAGCGCCCGAGGCGGTCGCGGCGCACGGCACGGTTGGGCACGAGCAGCACGTTGGTCTTGCGGGCGACGATGATGTTGACGCTGGCCGTCATGTCGGCTTTGACGGGGACATCGGTCGGCTCGAGATCGACGGTGACGCCATAGTTGACGACACCTTGTGACAGCGTGCCGGCCGGAGCGATCCGGCTGACGCGCCCGCGCAGGAGCTTGTCGGGGAAGGCATCAAGAGTGATCTGGGCTTCCTGGCCGACCTGCACCTGGCCGATGGAGGCCTCGTCGATCTCTACGTCGATGTGATAGGCGCCCAGGTCGGCGAGCGTGATCACCGGTGTCGTGACGCTGACCAGCTCCCCGACATGCCCGTTCACCTCTACCACGACCCCATCAAAGGGTGCGGTGAGGGTCGTCCCCTCCAGTCGCAGCCTGGCCTGCTCGAGGGCGGCGAGGTTCTGGTCGACCTGCGCCTGGGCGGCGCGGATCTCCTGGGCGGATGGGCCGCTCGTCAGGCGGGCGAGGTTGGCCTGAGCCTCGGCCAGCTGGGCCTCGGCGGCGCGGATATCGGTGGCGCCAGGTCCCTCCTTGACCTGCTCATACTGGAGCCGGGCGATCTCGGCGGCCATCTCGGCCGCGGCGACTGCCGCCCGGCTCTGGTCCTTGGCGGCTTCGGATATCTGTGGGTTGCCGCAGGTCGCGTCGCGGTAGGACTGGGCTTTCCAGAGCTCGTCCTTGGCCTGCTCCCAGCGGAGGCGCGCGATCTCGACCTCTCGGGACGAGGCGCCGGCCCTGAGCAGGTTCAGGTACTCCTGGGCGCTGGCTACACTGGCCCTGGCCGCGTTGACCTCATCGGCGCTGGGCCCCCGCCTGAGCTCTTCAAGGCGGGCCTGGCTGGCGCGAAGGAGCGCCTCGGCCTGCACAACTGCCTGCTGCATCTCGCGAGCATCGATCGCCGCCAGCTTCTGGCCGGCCTGAACCCTGTCGCCGATGGCGACACTGATCTCGGCAATCCGCCCCGTGACAGAAAAAGCCAGCACTGCGCGGCTCCGCGGGGCGATGGAGCCGGTAGCATTGACCGTAGCCACTATCTCACCCTTCTCGACCGGTGCCGTCTCATAGCCCGCCAGAGATGTGCCTGGTGCGCCTTTGATGGCCTGAGAGGCGAGGATCCCCAGGCCGGCCAAGAGGACGGCCGAGAGGGCGAGGGTCATGATCTTTCGTCTCATCGCCGAACAGGCTCCTCTTCGACGTCTTGTCAGAATCAAGTGGGCATCGCGTCGCTGCCCTGCTACCACTGCCCTGGACTACAGACAGAGTTCGGGACGGGGACGGATGCCCACCGGGATTGACGGACGGTCCGATAGGGTTTTTGCCTTCCGCGTCGCCGGCGCGCGGGACGCGCCGGGCGGCCACGGGGGGAGTATGGGTTTGGGCTCTGTGTCACCTCGCTTGTCCAACCGGCTGGCCCGAATATGGCCATCGGCGGCTATCATAGCATCGTCTTGATGAGTTCGTCAAGAAGAATCACACTAACGTTGACACCTCCCCTCCCGCAGGCTATAATCCGGCCTCGATGGCCGCGCTCCGGGCGCGGAGGAGGCAGGCTGGCAGGCGTGGAGCAGCAGTTGAGGTGCGCCATATGAAGGTGGTCACCACCGCCGAGATGCAGTCGCTGGAGGCGGCGGCCGCTGCCGCCGGCGTGGGCTATGCCGAGATGATGTCCCGCGCCGGCGAGGCCGTTGCGCAGGCCATCGCGGACCTGGGCCTCCCCGAGGGGGTCCGCATCCTGGCGCTGATCGGCCCGGGCAACAACGGCGGGGACGGTCTGGTCGCCGCCCGCCTCCTGCACAGCAGGGGAGCGCGGGTCACGGCGTACATCTGGAAGCGCATCACCGACGAGGACCCCAACTATCGGCTCGCGGCCGACCTTGGCGTCGAGATCATCCGGCAGAGCGAAGACCCGGACCTGTCTCGCTTCCGTGCGCTCCTGGCCGATTGTCACGTGGTGATCGACGCCCTGCTGGGCACGGGCGCGCGGGGTGCGCCCCGCGGCGACCTGGCCCAGCTGCTTTCCGCCCTGCAGGAGGAGCTGGCACTCATGCGCCCGCTTCAGCCAGCGCGGGTCCGCCCACACTGGCCGGAGGCGGTGCGCCCGCGGCGCCCCCTTATTGTGGCCGTTGACCTCCCGTCGGGGATGAACGCCGACACGGGCGAGGCCGACGCCCTGACTCCCCGGGCCGATATCACCGTGACCTTTGGTTTCCCCAAGCTGGGGCTCTTCCGGTTCCCCGGTGCTGCCCTGGTGGGCGATCTGGTGGTGGCGGATATTGGCATCCCTGCCTCGCTGGCTGCGGATATAGACCTGGAGCTTGCGGACCCGTCCATGGTTGCGCCGCTCCTGCCCGAGCGGCCTCAGGATGCCAATAAGGGAACCTTTGGGCGGGTTCTGGTGGTTGCCGGCTCGACGAACTATACCGGCGCGCCATACCTGGCGGCCGTCGGTGCCTCACGGGTGGGTGCCGGGCTGGTGACTCTGGCCGTGCCACAGCCCGTGTATCCGATCGTGGCCGCGAGAGCGGCGGAGCCGACTTTTCTGCTCCTGCCGAGCGACATGGGCGCACTCACTCCGGCGGCCCTGGACGTGATCGGGCCCCTGCTGGGGGGCTACAAGGCGCTCCTCGTGGGCCCAGGGCTCGGGCGGGAAAAAGCCACGGTAGAGTTTGTGCGGCGATTGGTCGGGCTTGAGCCGGCCGGGGGCCGCCGCCTGGGCTTTGCGATCCGCGAGATGGTCGAGGAGGCGCGTCCCTACCAGTTGCCGCCGACGGTGGTGGACGCCGATGCGCTGAACGCCCTGGCCGATACGCCCGAGTGGTGGCGGGAGACGTCGGCGCGCCTGGTGCTGACGCCGCACCCGGGTGAGCTGGCGCGGCTACAGGGAACTACGGTCGAGGCCATCCAGGCGGACCGCCTCAAAGCCGCCCGGGAGGCAGCAGCCCGGTGGGGTCAGGTGGTGGTGCTCAAGGGTGCCTACACCGTGGTCGCGGCGCCGGATGGCCGGGCTACGCTCCTGCCCTTTGCCAACCCTGCGCTGGCCTCGGCGGGCACCGGTGACGTGCTCGCCGGTGCCATCGCCGGCCTGATCGCGCAGGGGCTCGCGCCGGAGCCGGCGGCAGTGGTCGGTGCCTATGTGCATGGCCTGGCCGGCGAGATGGCCCGGCGGGCTATGGGGCTGGCCGGAGCGGTCGCCGGCGACCTGCTGCCCCTGTTGCCGAAGGCGATCGCCCGGCTGCGCGCGGCTGCCGGCGAGGGGTACGGCCCTCTGCCGGAGACCGGACCGATCGACGGCTGATGGGCGTCCGCCGATCGCCAGCCGGCGCGGGCCCTCGGCCCGGGGGGAGCGCTGCCTGGGCAGAGGCCGGAAAGCAAAAAGGCCACCCCGCACGGTGGCCTGCTGTGGGCAAGATAGGACTCGAACCTACGGCCTCCACGATGTCAACGTGGCGCTCTGACCAGCTGAGCTACTTGCCCATGACGGCCACATTATAGCAGATTGCCGGGTATCTGGCAAGTCGGTCTGCGGTAGTACGTGTTCAGACTCGCGTTCAGCGCATGGGACGGAGGAAGGCTGCTGGTAGCCCTGCCCATCGGGATCGGCTCGGCGCCGGCCCGTCGGCGAACCCCCTCCCCCTGTCCCCTTCCCCCAGGCGGACGCCGCGGCGTCCGCCTGGGGGAGGGGGAAGACGATTATGGGTGTCCCGGGCTCTGCCGGCGCGCCGCGGCGCGCCGGCAGAGCCCGGGACACCCATAGAGACCAAGATAGGCGGGGTGTGCGCGGGCGGCTTCGCCGCCCGCGCACACCCCGCCGTAAGGAAAGAAGCTTCCCCGCCGCTGAGGCGGTGGGGAAGGGGGCACGGGGTCCAACCCCCCCTTTGTCGGGCGCCGAAGGGTGCCGCCGCTAGATGGAGTATCCTGTGACCAGTTCGCACAATCCCCAATGGAGGCCTCATCGATCTCCGGCGCGCTTGCTGGCCAGAGTGGTCGTGGCTTCGTGGCTGCTGTGGAGCGGCGTGGCGGGTGCTACGGCCGTGGCGGCCAGTCCGGTGGCCATCCCCCGAGGGCCGCTGCCCGCCGAGGAGCTCAAGCCGGCCGAGTTTGGCGCCCTGTCGGTCGATGTGACGATCTCCCCATCGGATACAGGTGTGGCGCTCAAGGCGCGAACGCGCACGAGGCTGAAGAACCCCGACAAGAAGACCCCGCTCGAGCGCCGGGTGACGTTCGGCGGCGTGCCTGTCGATGATGTGCGGATCGGGTCCCAGAACGCCGGCTTGCACCCGGCCGCAGGCGGGGATCCCTGGGTGCTGACCATGGCCCCCGATGGTGACGCGATCATCGAAGGGACCCAGTATGCCTCTGCGCCGGGGCCTCTGGTGCAGCTCGAGTTCGACTGGGGTGCGCTGGCCCCGTGGGGGTCGCCGCTGGGCGCCGTCCGCCTGACATTGCGCTTTGCCGGGGGTGTGGATTCCGAGCAGCTCCTGAGCGTCGACCCCTCTCCCACCCTGAGCGACACGCTGCAGCTCACCTGGTCCTACGAAAAGCTCAGGCCAACGGGCAAGGTGCAGGTGCTCTTTATCGCGCCCGCCTACTGGCGCGCCCTGCAGAAGGCGCGCGAGGCAGCAGCACAACCTGGCGCAACTGCCGATGCCTTTCTCGCCCTCGCAGCGGCTACGCGTCCGCTCATCGACGCGGAGGGGATGCCGCCGGCCATGGCGCAGGCCCTGGATGCGGAGTGCCTGGCTGCCCTGCGGCAGGCAGTGGCCGCCGGTCCCGACCAGGCCCGGGCGCACGCCGAGCTGGGGGCATATCTGCGGGCGCATGCGGCCGGCCGACCGGCGGCTCTGGCCGAGGCCGTGTCGGAGCTGAAGGCGGCCCTAGACCTCGCTCCGAACGATGCTGCCATCCGCGAGCAGCTCCTTGGGGCGCTTGAGGAGCACATGGCCGCCTGCCGCAAGGCCGGGGACCGGCGGGGGCTCCTTGCTGCGCTGGACATTGCCGAGGCCATTGGAGTCGGCAACAGCCCGGAGCGGGCCGCCGGCTATGCAGACCTGGCAGTCAGCCTGATCGAAGAGGGCCGCCTGGATGAGGCGGAAGCGGCGATTGTGGCCGGCTTTGGGCAGGCAGCGCTGGAGCGCTACGCCTTCCTGCGTCCGCGCTTTGCCTCGGTTACGGCAGAGATCGAGACCCGCGGCGGGCGCCGCTCGGTCCGCGGCACGCTGGTCGCAGCGCCGGGCATGGAGGATGAGGCACAGCGCGAGGTCGCGGCACTGGCCGAGGCACTCCAGCGGACGGGCCATGCGACCGTAACGTGGAAGGGCGATGGCCCTCACATCACCCTGGACCTGGTGATCCCCTTTGAGGACTCCGAGGCCCTGCGCAGCGCCTGTCTCTCCATCGGTCGGTCGCTGCCTCCGGACTCAGACCCTGCCCTCGTTCTGCTAACCGCGGCGGCGGGGCCGGGCAGTATCTCCTACCAGTTTGCGTCCGGGCGCCGCGCCGATCATCTGAGCTATGTAGAGAGCGTGGACCTGGGCCCGGCTCAGGAGAGCCTGGAGCGGGTGCTGGGGCAACTGCAGGTCGAGCGTGCCGAGGCAGAGGCACAGACGGATGACCCGGTTGACGCCGCACGCCGGCGCTGGGCCCTGGCCCTCGTGAAGGCCTACGAGGACGGCTGGAAGGACCTCGCACAGGGAAGCCGGGCGGCCTACCGGCTGCTTCCGCCCGACGACATCATCGCGCCGCAGTGGGCGCTGGCCTGGGGAGAGCAGCGGACCATCGCCTGGAGCACCAGTATCCCGCGCCCCGAGCGACTGCTTCCCTATGTCGCGGTCCTGACGGGGGTGCTGCTCATCGTGGTGAGCAGCCTGGCCATCTGGCGCTGGCGACGACGGTCGCGTCGGCAGGGCGTCACCTCAGAGGCCTAGCCCTCGCAGGAAATAGCCAACCCCATAGGCCACAGCCGCCACCGCTCCGCCCAGCGCGAGCATCTCCAGGCCGCTGCGCAGCCAGCTCTGCTCGGTCACCAGGACCTTGGCTGCGCCCAGGCCGAACAGCCCCAGCCCTGAGAGCAGTACCGAGACCGGAAAGGCCAGGCCCGGTGGGACGGGGAGCCACAGCCCCAGCAGATACACGGTCAGGGGCAGAGCGCCGGCAACGAGGAACGCCGCAAAGGTCGCAAGCGCGCTGGTGAGCGGCTTCCGATCATCGGGCAGCAGGCCCAACTCGTGCACCATCATGGCGTCGACCCAGCGCTGCGGGTCCTTCGTCTCGATGGCGACGATGGCCTCGGCCTCCTCCTCGGAGTAGCCTTTCGCCTTGTAGGTCTGCACAAGCTCGAGGCGCTCGCCCTCGGGCAGGTGCGCAATCTCCCAGGCCTCTCGCTCGCGCTCGCGCTGCCAGTACTCGCGCTCGCTCTTGTCCGAGAGGTAGGCGCCTACCGCCATGGACAGGCCGTCGGCGAGAAGGTTGGCGAGGCCGAGAATCAGCACGATGCCTGAGCTGAGAGATGCACCGGCCACGCCGCTAACGACGGCAAAGGTCGTCACGATGCCGTCCAGCCCGCCATAGATGAGGTTGCCGATGTACTGATGGGATGGCGCGCCGTGAGGCTCTGCGGTACTGGCAATGACCTCCGGGGTGTGTGCGGCCTGCGAGGCGGCGAGGTCTCGGCGCTGGAAAGCCTTGCGTGCTTCGTCGAGGCGCCTGCTGATGCTCATGCTTGTGCTCCGTGCCACTGACTGCCAAGGGCCAGCTTCGGGTGCGAGGGTCTCACAGCCTGCGAAGGGGCCCCACGACAGGTTGATGAGAAGACTGCCCGCCCCCTTCTGACGCGCGCAGACCTGCCGCGAACGCGGCGGCGTTGGGGGAGTATAGCGGATGGGTGTATCCGGGTCAAGGAGGAGACCGCGCTCGCCTCGCGCAATTCTCGCCGGGACGGCCTCCTCTTCCGGCGGCTGGCACGCTTGTTGCTCACCGGCCCGGCGGGTCCTCTTTTTCTTTTCCTCTGAACGCTTGTTGGAGGAGGAGCGGCATGCTTCCCGACCTCAACCAGCTATGGCAGCTCGTGGTGGCGCTCATCCTGCTCTTGTCCGGCGGGCAGGTCGAGGTGCCGGAGTGGCTGCCGGACGACCTGTCGCAGCTTGAGAACCTGCCGTGGCAGGAGCTGCTCGCGGCAGGGTGGCCGCTGATGCCATTTGACCTGCTGCAGATGCAGCCGGCGACGCTGCCCGCGGTGAGCGAGCAGGCTCCGAGCACCTCGCGCGTGACGCGCAGCCGCCCGGCTCCGGTGAGCGTACCCCGCGGGCCGGCAGAGGTGCCAGAAAGCCTTTCATCGTCGGAGACGCTCTCGCTTCCCGCCCTCGAGGGCGGGGTGGCCGCATGGGTGGTAGATCCGGGGCAAGCTGAGAGCCGGACCGTCCGGCGCTCCCGCGTCGTGCGGACGGGCTCGCCGACCGTCGGGGAAGCGGAGCCGCCCCAGGCAACTCGTGCCGCCCCGACACTCGCCGGGCTAGGTCTGGTGGCCATCGGTGCACTGGGTGGGCTCGCCATGATTGCCACGAGGCGGCGCCGCTAGGTCGGCGCCTGCGGACTCCCTCCTCTGCGGGCAGCGCCCGGGCGTTGCCCTGCTGCGCCCCAAGGCGGAGAATAGGAAATGCGGTGTCGGGCCGTGCCGGCGCGCCAGCACGGCCCGACACCGCAGAGACCCCAATCCGCAACCTTGCATCCTCGGCTGCGTTGTTATACAGTAGGTGCTGCGCGCCGGGATAGCCGGCCGACCCGATCTGGGAGAGCAGAGCAGGCGCGGGAGGAGGTCACTTCCATGCGACACACACCCAGGGGCATGTACTACGAGGAGATGGAGGAGGGGCTGGAGGTTGCGAGCCCCGGCCGCACCGTGACCGAGACGGACGTGGTGCTCTTTGCGGGGCTATCCGGCGACTATAACCAGCTCCACACCGACGCCGAGTTCGCTCGGGGCACGATCTTTGGGCAGCGCATTGCACACGGCCTGCTCGGACTCTCTATCGCCTCTGGTCTGGCCAGCCGGCTTGGGTTCATCGAGGGCACCGCCATCGCCTTCATGGGGCTGGACTGGAAGTTCAAGGCGCCCGTCCTCATCGGCGACACCATCTCGCTTGTGGCCCGGGTGGCCCGCAAGCGGGAGGTGCGCCGGCTCGGGGGCGGCATCGTGGTCTTTCAGGTCTCCCTCAAGAACCAGCGGGGCGAGACCGTCCAGGAGGGCGAGTGGACGATCCTGGTCAAGAGCCGGGCGGCGGGCGAGGGGACATGAAACGATTGTCATGATTCTGGCGGTTCTGTTCATCTTGGCTTAATCTATCTTAACTATACTGTAACGAACGGGATACTCTGCCGGCCCAGGCACATCTCTTGGCAGGGAGGGGATCAAGCGGCATGCCGGCGCGCATTCTTGTCGTCGACGATCAGCGAGACCTAGCCTACATGCTGGAGACCGGGTTTCGGCGAGCGGGCTATGACGTCCTCGTAGCCTACGATGGGCCCGAGGCGCTGAACCTCACGGCCACCTGCCCTCCGGACCTGGCTATCCTGGACATCATGCTGCCGGGGATGGACGGCTACCAGGTGTGCCAGGCACTCCGCGCTCGGGTCTCGGAGCCTCTGCCGGTGATATTCCTGACCGGGAAGGACGAGATCACCGACATTGTCATGGGCCTCGACTTTGGGGCGGACGACTATGTCACCAAGCCCTTTGCCTTTCCGGAGCTCGAGGCACGGGTGCGCGGAGTCCTGCGACGTGCGGCCTACCAGCGTCAGAGCACGGCTCGCCGGCTCGCTCCGGTGGTCGTCAAGCACTGGACCCTCGACCCCCGAACCTTTGAGCTCTACATGGGCGGCCAGACGGTCCGTCTGACCCCGGTCGAGACCGACCTGATGGCCTTCCTCATGAGCAACCCCGGCCAGGCGTTTTCGGCCGGCCAGTTGCTGTCGCAGGTCTGGGGGTACAAGCCCGGCACCGGCGGGTCGGCGCTGGTCCGGGTGACGATCCGCAACCTGCGGAAGAAGATCGAGCGCGATCCGTTGCGTCCGCGCTACCTGCGGACGCTTCGCCGGCGCGGCTATATGCTGACCGTAGAGTAGGACCTGCTACCGAAGCGCCTGTGCCATCTGCCGCACGTTGTAGCGCAACAGCTCCACGTAGGTGGAACGTCCCTCCACGCCTCCCAACGGGTCCAGCGTGATGACCGGGACCCCGGCTTCGGCTGCTACCGCCTCGGCGGCCTTGGTCGGGAGTTGGACCTCCGCAAACACCGCCGGCACGTCGTACTGCCGGATGATCTGCACTATTCCGGCGATGTACTCGGGGCTGGGCTCCTTTCCGGGAGATTCCTCAATGACCGCGACCTGCTCGAGCCCATAGGTCTGGGCAAAGTAAACCCAGGCGGAGTGAAAGGCCACGAAGCGGCGGTGAGTCCAGGTGCTGGTCTCGCCCCGGATCTCCTCGTCGAGCGCCCTCAGATCGGCCAGGTAGCGGTCGGCGTTGGCCTCGTACACGCTGCGGTGATCGCCGTCGACCGCGATCAGGGCGTCGCGGATGCGCTCGGCCTGCCTCATGGCCAGGGGCGGGCTGAGCCAGACGTGCGGGTTGCCGCCCTCCTCCCCTGCTTGCTCGAGGATAGGCAGGCCCTCGGCGGTGTAGACTACGTGCAGCCGCGGGTTGCCGGCGGCGTCGATGACCTTGGGCGCCCAGAACTCGAGGTTCACGCCGTTGAGGATCAGCAACTGAGCCTCGGAGACGAACTGGACCTGGCGCGGTGTGGGCTCGTAGGTGTGCACGCTGGCACCGGGCGGCACCAGTTGCTCAACGGTGACCCGGTCCCCGCCGATCTGGCGCGCCATGTCGGCAAGGGGCGGGATGCTCACGGCCACCCGTACACGGCCGGCTTCCGGCGCGGCCGGCCCGCAGCCGGCGAGCAGGACTAGGCCAGCGACCACGATCGGTATCACGCGACGCAACACGATGGGCCTCCTCAGGCCGCCGGGAGCGGCCTGTCATCCGGCCATCCTCCGCAGGCGGCCCAGCGGTGAACGCTGCCGAGGGGCGCAGGGTGCCCCTTGGTGGTTGCAAGGGAGGATAGAGAGCTCAGGCCCGGCTGTCAACCGTGGAGGTCGGCAGCCTCCCCGCCGCCTCCCGAGCCCCCAGAGAGCGGCTCCTCCCGGGTGGGCCTGGTGGCCCGCCCGGGGCTTTGTCGGACCGGTTGCCCTCGGCCCCCTTCCTCGCCGCCTCAGCGGCGGGGAAGGGGGCGTTTGCTTCCCATAGAGGGGGATCGAGTGTGGCCTTTCGGAGCGCAAGCTGCGGTGCTGTCTACAGGTCGCTGAGATGACCTCGAGCGATGCTCTGCTGGGGACGCCCCTCCCCCTTGCCTCCTCCCCCAGGCGGGCACGCCGTGCCCGCCTGGGGGCGGGGTTGGGGGTGGGGGCTCTGCAACGGGCGATGCTTCCGTGTTTCCATGGGAATAGAGGCTGTCCGCGCCTGAAGTCCATCGGGGCGGGCGGGGGGCACCTGCGGGCAATGCGCCCGGCGAGTTGCTGAACCGCCACCCGCAGTCCGCAGCTTGACGGGACTCTCCCGACAGGCTAATATGGCGCGCACAGCCACGGCGTCTGCAGGTTACACGGTCCGCAGATCGTAAGTGCCTCCTCGGGGCACCCGAGGAGCTACAAGGGGGATGACATGAGTTCGCTCTTTGCGGCGACCAACCATCGGGGCGCGAACGACAGAGGTGCACAGGTCAGGGCAATGCGGAGTCTGATGGGTGTCGGGGTAGCGCTCCTTCTCGGGTTGCTCCTGGCAGGGTGCGGGCGGGCCCCTTCGCAGACCGGGGCCACGACAATTCCCCCTCAGGAAGCCACACCACGGGCCACCTTTACGCCACAAGGGGAGGTAGCGCCGACGCCGGCGCCGGGCTCGACCGTGCCAGCGACCTCCATGCCCGACAGCTATGACGCCGTGCCGGGGGCGACCGCCCCGGCGCCGTCGACGCCCACAAGCTATGACGCGACGCCGGGCTACTATACCACAAGCTCGCTCCATCCCACGACCGGACAGGTCCTCAGAGTGGCCGGCCTTCTGGCCGGCGGGCTGGTGCTGGGCCTCCTGACCGTGCCGGGGTCGCAGCCCTGGCGAGGCCGCCGGCGGTGAACCTGGGGCCGCGTTGCCGCAGCCTGCTGGGACGGGCTGCGCTCGCCGTGGCCATCCTGCTCCCGCTCTGCTTCAACCCTCTGGCGGCGACGCCTTTTGAGCCATACAAGGTTGCCGTCTTTGGGGCGGCGGTCCTGGCCATGGCCGCGGTCCGCGCTGCCTGCTGGCTGGGGCAACGCCCGCGCGGAGGCCGTGCCCCGGTTGGCGAGGCGACACACTCTGGCCGTAACCCGCTCCTCGGCCCGTATCTGGCATATGTGGCGGCCCTGCTCCTGGCAACCCTGGCCTCGGTAGACCCGCGCCTGAGCCTTTGGGGTCGGAGGGTTGCCCCTCACGGCCTGGCTACGTCGATGGCGCAGGTGGCGTTCTTCCTCCTTGCGGCGGAAGCGCTGACGGATGCGGTGCAAGTCGCGCGGGTGGGCCCGGCCATCGTGGCAGGGACGGTGCCGGTGGCGCTCTATGGGGTTGTGCAGCAGGTGGGCCTCGATCCGATTCCCTGGCGGCTGAGCCCGGTCTGGCGCCCGTTCTCGACGATGGGGAGCTCGCTGTTTCTGGGGGCCTACCTGGCCATGGCGCTCCCATTCACTCTGGCCGGGCTGGCCCGGGCGTCTGCCCCGGCCGACACGCTGCGCTACGGCGCCGTCCTCGCCCTGCAGGCGCTGACCCTGGTGCTCACGCGGGCGCGCAGCGGCTGGATCGGAGGACTGGCCGGGACCCTCATTTTCCTGCACTATCTGCGGCGACACGGACGGTTGAGGAAGGCGGGACCGTTGGCCGGCGCGGTTACACTCGCCGGCGGCCTGGCTCTGCTATGGATGATGCTGGCCGTGCCGGATGCCCCGCTGGCGGCGTTGAGCCGGGCCCGAGAGGGTGTCGGCTCCTTCCTGTCGGCGCTGCGGCTGGCCTCGATCCCTGACCGGCTGGCGATCTGGGGCGGGACGCTCGCCATCATGCCGGGGCACTGGCTCCTCGGGTACGGGCCCGATACCTACGCGAGCGTGTTTCCCGGCCGGTGCCCGCCCGCCTTCGCGAGTCGCCTGGCGCCGGGGGCAGCCCTCTTCGATCCGCACAACGTCCTGTTGAACCACCTGTTCTCGGCGGGCCTTGTTGGCCTGGGAGCGTTTCTGGTGCTGCTTGCTACGGCAGCGCGGGTAGCGGCTGCTGCTCTCGGGCGCGCGCCGGAAGGAGAGGCGGGGGCCATCCGTGCCGCGGCGGCCTGCTCCGCGTTGGCGTACGTGGTCTACCTCCAGCTCAATCCCGATGCGGTGACCCTCGCGGCGCTCTTTGCGCTCGATCTGGCCGTGCTTGTCGGCGGCGCGACCGGCGGCGGCCCAAACACCCCGTAGAAAAAGGGCCCCCTCCCCCAAGTCGGTTCGCGGACCGACTTGAGCCACGGGGATGGGGGGCTCGGTAGCAGCGCAGATGCACGTGCCCCTAGGCTGAACTGCACCCTAGTCTTGATCCCATGACACAGACGCCCAAGCGTGGTATAATCTGCGCCGCGTCTGCTAGAGGGGGTGACGCTTGCGCCCGCGGCTGGCCTGGCGGCCGTACCAGGAGATCATCCGCATCCGCGAGATCGGGGAAATACTGCTCAAGAACGGCCTCGGCTTTGTGGTCGAGAGGCTGGAACTGGGCCGTTTCCTGCCGGGGTGGCGTCGGCGCTCGGCAGAGACCGACCAGCGCATGGCGCGCCTGTCCGTGCCGGAGAGGGTGCGGCGCACTCTGGAGGAGCTGGGGCCGACCTATATCAAGCTCGGCCAGCTCCTGAGTACCCGCCCCGATCTGTTGCCCCCCGAGTACATCCAGCAGCTGAGCCTGCTGCTCGACGCAGCTCCGCCCGTTCCGTCCGAGGACCTGCGGCGCGTGTTAGAGGCCGAGCTGGGGCAACCGGTGGAGGCAGTCTTTGCCGCGTTCGAGTGGGAGCCGATTGCCTCGGCCTCTATCGGACAGGTGCACCGGGCGGTGCTGCGGGACGGGCAGCGGGTGGTCGTCAAGGTGCAGCGACCCGGCGTCGAGCGGGCGATCGAGGCCGACCTCGATCTGCTCCTGCGGCAGCTCCGCTTCGTGGAATCGCGCTCGGCGACGCTGCGCGAGTACGGCCTGTCCAGAGTGCTGGAAGAGTTCGCCTACGCCCTCCGGGAGGAGCTGGACTATACCGTCGAAGGCCGGAATGCGGACGCCCTGCGCCAGAACCTGGCGCGCGAGCCTCAGGCCTGGGTGCCGCGCATCTTCTGGGAGCACACGAGCCGCCGGGTCATCACCATGGAGGATATCGGCGGCATCAAGCTCTCGGAGATCGAGCGCCTGCGGGCCGAGGGGTACGACCTGCCGGCGGTAGCCGAGCTGGTCGTGCGCCTGTACATGAAGCAGGTCTTTGATGACGGCTGCTTCCACGGCGACCCGCATCCTGCCAACATCCTGGTCTGTGGCGACCGGATCGGCTTTGTGGATTTCGGCATGGTCGGCCATCTCTCGGATGGCACGCGGTCGAATCTGCGTGACCTCCTGACGGCGGTGGTGGCGCAGGACGTGGAGGGGATGGTCCGCAGCATCCGGCGCATGGGGGCGATGGCGCCACACGTGGACCTGCACGCGCTGAGCCGCGACCTGGAGCGTCTGCTGTGGCGGTACTATGGGCTGGCTCTGGAGGATGTGCCGATTGCCGACTTTTTGGGCGATGTGTTCACGGCAGCGTTCCGCAACCGGATTCACCTGCCGGGAGAGCTGGCCGTACTGGCGCGGACCGTGCTGTTGCTGGAGGGGGTGGCGCAGAGCCTGGACCCGGGCTTTAGCCTGGTGGAGGTCGCGAGGCCCTTTGTGGCCCGGATGCTGGCCGAGCGGTACTCTCCCGCGCACCTCTCGCGGCGGGGCATGCGTCTGGTGAGGCAGCTCGAGTACCTGGCCGAGGATGTGCCGCCCCGTCTGGGTACGATCTCGGAGCAGCTCGAGAAGGGGCAGCTCACCCTGGGGCTAGACGTGCGGCGCCTGGAGAGCATCCTGGCCAAGCTCGATGTGGTGGCCAACCGGCTCGCCTTCAGCATCGTGGTGGCGGCCATGATCGTGGGCTCGGCCCTGGTGATACTGGGCGGGGAGCGGACGATGGTGTTTCGGCTGCCCCTCATCGGGGCGGCGCTTCCTATCGCCCACGTGGGCTTTGTGATTGCCGGGCTGATGGCAACCTGGCTCTTATTCTCCATCATCCGATCACGAGGAGTCTAGACCGTGAGCGAAAAGCGCGAAGGACGCGAAGGGAAGCGCGAAGGACACGAAGCAAAGCACGAAGGACGCGAAGCAAGGCGCGAAGGACACGAAGAGAAGCGCGAAGGACGCGAAGCAAAGCACGAAGGACGCGAAGCAAGGCGCGAAGGACGCGAAGAGAAGCGCGAAGGACGCGAAGAGGGGCACGAGGAGGAGCAGTATCCCGGGGGCGTCCCGCCGGAGTGGCAGGTGACGATCCGGCGCACTCTGAAAGAGGACGGACGGTACCTGATCTACTATGATTTTGTGCCGAGTCCGCAGGCCGAAGAGGTCGAACTGGAGCGGCCGCGGGAGGCGGCGGAGCGCCAACGCTGAGCACTTGGTGAGGTAATGTGATGTCTGAGCTACGCTGGAATCCGATGCTGGAGGAATGGGTGGTCACGGCCACCCACCGCCAGGAGCGGACCTTCTTTCCGCCCCCCGACTATTGCCCGCTCTGCCCGACCAAGCCGGGGGGCTTCCCGACCGAGATTCCGGAGTCCGATTTTCAGATTGTCGTCTTTGAGAACAAGTTTCCATCCTTTCGGCGCAATGCGCCCCCGCCTGAGGTGGCCAGCTACGACATCCTGGAGGCCCAGCCGGCGGAGGGCGAGTGCGAGGTCGTCGTCTATACCCCGCGTCACGAGGGCACCCTTACCGAGCAGCCGGTCGAGTTGATCGATCGGCTCATCTGGGTGTGGACCGATCGCACCCGCGAGTTGGGGGCGCGCAGCGAGATACAGTACGTGCTGGTGTTTGAGAACAAGGGCGAGGAGATCGGCGTTACCCTCACTCATCCCCATGGCCAGATCTACGGGTTCCCCTTTGTCCCTCCGATCCCGGCCCGGGAGCTGGCGGCCCATGAGCGGCACATGGAGCGGACCGGGCGGTGCCTCCTGTGCGACGTGCTCGAGGCGGAGCAGGCGCAGCGCGAGCGGATCACGGCTGAGAACGAGCACTTTACCGCCTTTGTGCCCTTCTATGCCCGCTACCCCTACGAGGTCCATGTTCTCTCGCGCCGGCACCTGCAGTCGCTCATGGACCTCACCCGGGCGGAGCGGTGGTCGCTGGCCAGGCTGCTGAAGACGGTGATGGAGCAGTACGACCGGCTGTACGGCTTTCCCCTCGGCTATATGATGGTGCTGCACCAGGCGCCAACGGACGGAAAGCCGCACGCGTCGTACCACTTCCATATCGAGTTCTATCCTCTGCGGCGCACGGCGGAAAAGCTCAAGTACCGGGCCTCGTGTGAGTCCGGAGCCGGCACCTTCATCACCGACGGCCTGGCAGAGGACTGGGCTGCGCGCCTGCGCGGAGAGGGCAATGGTCGCTGAACCCGGGCCGCGGCTGCGGGTGGCCCTCAGCGCTACCTTCTGGGGCCAGGAGACGGTTGGGAGCGGCCAGTACCTGCACTATCTCGTGGAGGCGCTGGCCGCTCTGCCGGATGGACCGGAAGTCGTCCTGTGCGGCCCGCCGGAACTGAGAGCTCTCCGGCCCGTGCCGTACGGAGTCTCCTGGCAGGACGTGCAGGCGTCGCCGTGGCGCCGGGTCGGGTCGAACCCGGAGAAGGTCTGGTTCGAGCAGGTGGCGTTTCCGCGCGCAGCCGTGGCTGCGGGCGCTGCGGTGGCCCACGCGCCCTACTTTGGCTCGGCCCTCCTTTCCCCGTGCCCCACAGTCGTGACGGTGCACGACCTGATCCCGCTCGTGCTGCCGGCCTACCGCAGGTCGCCCCTGGTGCGGGCCTACACGGCGCTGGTGTGCCGGGCCGCCTGCCGGGCGGCCCTGGTGTTGACCGATGCCGAGGCGACGCGCACCGAGGTCGTCCGCCGCCTGGGCATACCGCCGGCGCGGATACGGGCGGTGCCGCTGGCCGCGGGACCGGCCTACCGGCCGGTCGAGGACTCGCGGATTGCTGATATTCGGGGCCGCTACAACCTTCCGGAGCGGTACTTTCTGTACCTGGGCGGCTTTGATGAGCGGAAGAACCTGGCCACGCTCTTTCGTGCTGTGGCCGAGGCGCGCCGGCGCGAGCCGGGTCTTCCGCCGTTGGTGGTAGCCGGAGCGCTCCCTGCCCGGGAGACGCCCCTCATCCCCGACCCGCGCCGGCTGGCGCGGGAGGCGGGCCTTGACGGCGGCGTGACGTTCCCGGGACGCATCGCCGAGGAGGCCAAGCCGGCACTCTACTCGGGCGCGCTGGCCTTCCTCTTCCCTTCGCGGTACGAGGGGTTTGGGCTGCCGGTGCTCGAAGCCATGGCCTGTGGAGCGCCGGTGATCGCGGCGTGCGCTACATCCCTTCGGGAAGTGGTCGGCGAGGCCGGGCTGTTGGTGTCACCGGACGATGTGTCCGGCTGGGCCGAGGCCATCCTGCAGCTCGCCCGGAACGAAGAGCTGCGTCGGGGATTGCGGGCGCTCGGGCTGAGCCGGGCCGTGCAGTTCTCCTGGGAGCGGACGGCCCGCGAGACGGCTGCGGCCTATCGGGCGGTCGCCCAGGGTCCTGTCGGGTCAGTCGAGTGAGGCGAGATGTCCTCCGTCCTGGTCAGGCGGGTGAGGCGCCGCCTGAGGCGCCTGCGTGTCGAGCGCTGGCAACGCAACCTCTATACCATCGTGCTGGCCGAGATGGTGGCGATCATCGGCTTTGGGATCGCCAACCCCTTCCTGCCCTTCTACCTTGAGGAACTGGGGGCCAGAGGGCTCTCGGAAGTGGCCTTCTGGGTGGGGCTCATCAACTCGGCTGCCCCCATCGCCATGGCCGTCTCCTCGCCGTTCTGGGGCATCCTCGCCGACCGCTACGGGCGCAAGCCCATGCTCGTGCGGGCGATGCTTGGCGGCGCGCTCATCCTCGGGCTCCAGTCGGTGGCGCGCACCGTCCCACAGGCGGCGACGCTGCGCATCTGTCAGGGCGCGGTGACCGGCACCGTCGCCGCTGCGACCACGCTCGTGGCAACGTCGGTGCCGCGCGAGCGCTGTGGCTTTGCCCTCGGTCTGCTGCAGACGGCCATCTTTGTGGGGAACTCGCTCGGCCCCTCCTTCGGGGGGATCATCGGAGGCACGTTTGGCTACCGGATGGCCTTCCTCGCGTCGGGCTGCCTGCTCTTTGCCGCCGGGATATCGGTCATCCTGCTGGTGCACGAGGAGTTTTCCCGCGCCTCTCGGGGCAGGCAGGACGGGAACGCGCTTTTGGGCTCTCTGCGCGCAATCGGCAGGGACCGGGCTCTGTTCTCCATGATCGGGCTTCTGATGATCAACAACCTCGCAGGCTCGGTCACCGGGCCGGTGCTGCCGCTGTATGTGGAAACCCTTGTGCCGGATGCGCGGGCCGCCTCGACGGCAACCGGATGGATCCTGGGGGCTTCGGCAGCCGCAAACGCGGCAGCGGCCCTCTCGATAGGACGATCTGCAGACAGGTTGGGTCGGCACCGGGTGCTGCTTGCCTGCCTCACCATGGGGTCCCTGGTGTGCTTTCCGCAGGGGCTGACGCGCCATCCCATCCAGCTCCTTGCGCTGCGGGCTGTGCTGGGTTTTGCCATGGGCGCGGTGGCGCCGGTAGCGAATGCCCTCATCGCCGAGCACGCGCCCGAGGGCAAGCAGGGAGGCATATACGGCATCTCGACGAGCCTGAACGCCCTCAGCAATGCGTTAGGCCCGATGCTCGGCACGCTGATCGTGACGGGGTGGACCATCGGAGGCGTGTTCCCCGTGACCGGCATGCTCCTCGGTACGGCAGCGGTGTTTCTGACGGCCGTGATGCGGGCACCGCGCCGGGCGCAGGCAACGGCGCCCGGCGCGGTGAGCGGTCCGGCAGCGCCCGGACACGAGCCGGCACGGGCGCATGCCGCGATGGGTTCGGGTGGTGGTTGAGCACCAAGGGGGAACCTATGCAAGCTAGTCTCATCGTTGCGCTCTTTGCAGGCGGGATTGCTGCCGGGATCGTGGCGGCGCTCCTCGGCGTCGGCGGCGGCATACTCATGGTACCCCTGATGACGCTCGTGTTTGGGGTTCCGATTCACAATGCCCTGGGGGCCAGCCTGGTTGCGGCGGTCGCGACCTCTGATGCGGCGGCCCTCTGGCCGGGCAAGCGGCGCCTGATGGAGGTCGGGCTGGCCTGGAGGCTGGCGCTCGCCACGACTTTCGGAGGCACCATCGGTGCTACGGTGGCCCTGGCCTCCAAGCCGGAGGTCCTGCAGCTGCTCTTCGCGCTGGCCCTGCTCTACACAGCCTACCAGCTCGTCGCGCCGCGTCGCGGCACCGAGGTGGTCCGCGATGTGGAGTGGGCCTCGATCGGCCGTCTGCGCAAGGTCGCGATGTGGCTGATCGGCCTCTTTGCCGGGGCAAGCTCTGGCCTGTTGGGCATCGGGGGAGGCATCATCATCGTTCCCGCCCTGTACCTGGTGCTCCACAAGCCCTTCAAGACGGCGACTGCGACGAGCAATCTGCTCGTTGGTATCACTGCGCTGACCGGAGCGTTCACCTATTGGTCCCGTGGTGCCCTGCTTCCCGTGCCAACCCTGCCGATCACCGCCGGTGCCTTTGTCGGGGCCGTCATCGGCTCGATCCTGGACCGGCGCATCTCAAGCGCCGTCCTGCGCTGGGGCATGGCCGGCCTTCTGGCCTACTCGGCGGTCCAGATGGGTTCCGGGCTGGTGCGGCAGTGGTTTGGAGGCTGACGATGGCTGTAGAGCAGTGGTTGATACTCGTCGTCATCGCAACGCCGCTGCTAATACTGGCGCGCGATGCCTACAATCGCCGGCATCGGGCAAGGGAAGTGCTGCTGGCGCTGGGCGTACTGGTGGCGGTGCTCATCAACCTGGCGGTGTCGCTGCGGCTCAGCGGCTGACCCGGCAACGCCCCGGCCCGCTGCCGGGGTGGCACGCCCCTTGCTGAAGAAGAAGCCGGGCCTCTGGGGCCCTCGGGCGCTCGCGGCCCGGCCTGAGCCGACTCTCTCCTGCCTCCTCCTGTTCCCGGGCCGGGTCGGCGCTGCGCGCGACAACCTGGCGTTGCGGCGGTCTCTACGCCCGACGCCGCGAGAGGGGAGAGATGGAGAGCATTGTGTTCCACACCCCCCGCCGCATCGACCCCGCCGACGTGCAGGTCCCGCCGGGATACCGCGTCGAGGCGGTCGCCACCGGCCTCTGCTATCCGACCAGCGTGAGCTTTGACAGTATGGGCGGCGTCTACGTCGCCGAGGCCGGATACAGCTATGGCGGGACGGTCACCGATGGCCGTATCCTCCGCGTCGAGCCCGACGGTACCTGCGTGCAGGTCGTCGGCGGACTGCGCGGGCCGGTCGGGGGTATGACCTACCACCGGGATGGCACCTACAACGGCTTCTTCATCACTGAGGGCGGCTATCCTCCCCGGATCTCCTATGCCGGACTCGACGGGTCCTTCCGACCCATCGTGGAGGGCCTGTACGGGCCGGGCGATCACTTCCTTGGCATGCCGGCCGTCGCTCCGGACGGCTGGCTCTACTTCGGCCAGGGGACGTACACGAACTCGGGCGTCGTCGGCCCTGACAACTATGGCTACGGGTGGCTCGCGCTTCAGCCCATGGCCTGCGACGTTCCCGGCTACGACGTCACGCTGACCGGACAGAACTATAGCTACCTCAACCCGCTGTCCATCGATGGCAAGCGCAAGGTGCGCACGGGCGCCTTCTGCCCCATCGGCCGGACGACAGAGCGCGGTCAGAGAATCCGGGGGCGGGCGCCGTGCACCGGGGGCATCATGCGTTGCCGACTCGATGGGAGCGGTCTCGAGGTCGTGGCCTGGGGTCTGCGGAACCCGTACGCCTTGCTGTTCGTCCCCGATGGTCACCTCTACTGCATCGACCGCGGCTATAAGGACCGGGGCGTGCGGCCGATAGGGAACGCACCCGAGCCGTTGTACGAGATCCGGGAGGGCGCCTGGTATGGATGGCCGGACTATGCTGCGGGCGAGCCGGTGTGGAACCCTCGCTACCGCCCCGAGCATGGGGCGCCCGCCGAGCCGCTGCTTCAGGACATGCCGACGCCCCAAAAGCCCGCCTTCACCTTTGCCCCGCGCACGGGACCTGCCAAGTTCGATCTCTCGCGGGATGGCTTTGGCTATGCCAATCACCTCTTCATCCCTGAACTTGGTGCTACCACCCCCGTGGTCGCGGCAGAGCCTCAGCGTGCAGGGCACTGTGTCGTCCGGCTCGATCTGACGACGCGCACCATAGAGACCTTTGCCTCCAATCGCCTGCCGGGGCCGGCATCGGCCCATGGTGGGGGTGGGCTGGAGCGGCCGATCGAGGCGCGCTTCAACCCATCTGGGGACGCGCTATACGTGGTGGACTATGGCATGGTGGAGATACGCGATGGCGTCGGATGGCGGCCCTACGGCCGCACCGGGGTCCTCTGGCGGATTACGAGAGGCTAGGAGGAGAGCATGAGCCTGGCACCTGCGGCCGTTACGGTCGCAACGCTCAACGTGGACATCGCCTCCCTGACAAGTCAGCTCAACGAGCTGGCAGAGCTTGAGCAGCTCGCCGCCGACACCTACGCCTCCCGCGCGGCCAGTCTGCCGGAGCCCTGGATGTCGGCCAAGGCCGAGGAGTTTCGCGCCGGGGCGCTGCGCGCCCGTGAGACCGCGATGGAGCTGATGCGCATGGTCGGGGGCAGGCCGAGCGGCCAGGGGCGAGGGCTGGCAACGGCGTTCGCCCGGGCGAGGAGCGGGGAAGCTCGTGCGGACGAGCGCCTCGGGCGGCTCCATAGCCTCCAGGATATGCTTGTGGCAGCCTTCCTCACCGCAACCGGCTGGGCGATGGTGGAGTCCATGGCCTACGGCATCGGCGACCCGCGGCTTATCGAGGCCGCGGAGCATCAGGTGGAGGAGAAGAGCCTCCCCTACCAGTGGCTGCTGGCCATCACGAGGCAGTACAGCTCCTGGGCCGTCCTGAAACCGCCGTCGGAGGGGTGAGGGCGGGGCGTCAGGCCAGCAGGCGCAGGCTGAGCTCGTGAACTGCGCCCATGTGGCGCCTCAGGTCGTCGCTGAGCCGCGCAGGATCGCCCTGGTACCCGAGCCGGCGGGCGAGGAAGGCAAACTCTTCGCTGCCCGCGGGGGGCACCGTCAGGTCCCTGGCGTTGCCGCGGACCATGCGCAGGGCGTCGATGAGCTGACGGAGGAAGGCGTAGGCATCGCGCAGGCGGGCGTGGTCCGCCGGGCTGAGGGCGCCGACCTCGGCGAGGGCCTCGATGGCCATGCGGGTGTTGGTCAGGCGCACGCGGGGCTCATGGCTGCCATAGCGTATCTGGAGGGCCTGCACCAGGTATTCGGCGTCGACCAGGCCGCCGCGGCTGTACTTGGCGTTGATGGTGCCGCCGACCACATGGTGCCGGAGTTGCCGCTCGCGCATGGCCCGCATGGAGGCGACGTTGAACGGCTCGCCGCTGTAGACGTAGAGGTCGCGCAGGGCAGCGATCTGTGCGCCGAGCTCGGGGTCGCCCGCGATGGGGCGCAGCTTGACCAGGGCCTGCCGCTCATAGTCCCAGGCCGGGCCGCCGGGAGCAAAGTAGCGGCGGAAAGAGTCGAGCGGCACGGCCATGCTGCCGGCCTTGCCGTAGGGCCGGAGCTGCAGGTCGATCTCAAAGATGCCCTCGCGCCGGGCCCGAATGGTGGCGATGAACTCGCGCACGAGCGCCTCATAGTACTCGGCGGTAGCGATCACCTGGGGACCGGTGGTCCTGCCCCCTCCCTCGTAGACGAACATCAGCTCGATGTCGGAGGCGAAGCCAAGCTCTCGCCCGCCACACTTGCCCAGCGCGCAGACGCTCAGGCGGCTCGGCTGCCCGTCCTCACGACAGGGGGTGCCGAACTGGGCGCGCAGCTCCTCGTCGCAGAGCTGGCAGGCCGCCTCGACGACCACCTCTGCCAGATCGGTCAGCTCCCCTGAGAACTGGCTCAGGTCCAGGCTGTGGGCGAGGATGTGCCGCATGTCCGCGCGGAACATCTCGCGGTCCTTGAAATCGTTGAGGACGTCGCGGCGGACGCGGCCGTCGGGTGCCCAGCGCAGCGCCTCGGCCAACTCAGCACGGAGCATCTCCTTGCTCTTGGCGATGGCGAGGGCGTCCACATCCCGGACGACGGGGAAGAGGTTGGCGTGCTGCATGCGGAGAAAGTCGTCCCATAGAAAGTCGCTCACCCCCAGCAGCCGGGCGAGGGCGCTGAGCACCTCGGGCCGGTGCAGGGAGGCGAGCTGTGCCGGCCAGTCCGGCTGGCTGAAGAGCTGCCCGAGCAGCTCATGGAAGTGCAGCAGGGCCGACTCGGGGTTGGGCGAGTGGGGCAGGAGCCGGGTAAAGTGCTTGACCAGGACTGTGGCCGCTCGTAGCTCCTGTTGCTTCTCCGGCGAGGTGATCTTGCGCCCTCTGGCGTCGGTCAGGTAGACCGTGTCGCGGGCGCGGCTGCCGACGGAGTCGATGACGACGCGGGCAATGTGCATGCCGTTGAGGGCGAGGGCAGTTGTGAACTCGTAGAGAAAGCCGGGCGTGTCGGGCGCGTCGATGCGCAGGACGGTGTACTGGCCCGAGGCCTCGTTGTCGATCTCGATGTCGACGGGGTAGAGGAGTGTACTCGGACCCGCCTGCTGCCGCAGCGTCGCCGCGGCGCGCTTGGCCAGCTCGCCCTGCGCCTCGCGCTGCCTGCCTGCCTCGAGGCGACGCAGCAGGTCGGTGAGGTCGGCCGCATAGCGCTCCCACAGACCCTCGCCGGCCGTGCCAAAGACCTGACGCACCTCAAAGACGTCCACGATCTTGCGCCGCGCACTCTCGCGGGCGGCGCGCACAGCCGCATACGGGCGGCCCGCCGGTGAGGGCGCGCTTGGGGCGGAGAATGGCTCGTACGTGAACGCCTGCCCCCGCTGGATGCTGAACCCGTACACGAAGAGCAGGCCGCAGATGGCCGAAAGCTCCCCGGGATAGTCGTAGGCCACGATCGTGACTCGCCAGGCACCCCCACCAACGGGGTCGGCCTCTACCTCGACCAGGTTGCCATCCCCAAGCCGGTCGGCGAGCGCCGCATGGCGTGCGATTTCGGCGGTGCCAAAGGCCTCCGCGTACGCGGGGTCCATCCGCGCCAGGTGGCGCTGGACGTCGGGAGTCGGCGACGGCGCCTGTGGGTCGACGGCCATCTCTGTCTCCTCTCTCTCCAGATACCTTTCGTACACGGCGCGAATGGCGGCAGCGTGCTCCTGGTAGCGGGCCAGGAGCCGGGCTCCGGCATCTGGCCCCTGAAAGCCGAGGCGGCGTGCCAGGTAAGCCAGCTCCCGGGCGTCGGGCGGCAACGAGTGCGTCTGCCGGTGGTGCATGAGCTGGAGATAGTGCTCGACGGGCCGGAGGAACACGAGCCCATCGGTGAGGGCGTGATAGTCCTCGGCGGGCAGGAGGCCCAGCCGGTGCAGGCTGACGAGCGCTTGAAGGGTGTTCCCGGTGCATATGGAGGGATATCGCGCTCCGTGCACCAGCTGGAGGTACTGCACCACAAACTCGATGTCGCGGATCGAGCCTTTGCCGAGCTTGACCTCGCCCCACTCTTTTCCGCGGCGCCGCAGCTCGGCCTCGATGCGCCGCTTCATGTCGTGCACATCACGGCGGATGGCTGCCGGGGTCTCGGCGAAAAGGAGAGGCGTTGCCTCGCGGAGGAAGGCTGCGCCGGCCTCGCAGTCGCCGGCGATGGGACGCGCCTTGAGCAGCGCCTGTCTCTCCCAGAGCCGAGCGTGCTGGCGCAGGTATCGGTGGTAGGCGGCTGCCGAGCAGACGAGCGGCCCGACGCGGCCCCATGGCCGCAGGCGCAAGTCCACGCGATAGAGAAAGCCCTCGTCGGTGACCCGGGCCAGCGCCTCGACCAGGAGCTCGGCCGCGCGCTCGTGGTTCAGCCCCTCCGTGGCCGAGATGAAGAGCAGGTCGATGTCGGAGCTGTAGTTGAGCTCCTGCCCGCCGAGCTTGCCGAGGGCGATGACGCTCAGACCCCCGGCCGGCGCGGCGAGCTCTGCCTCGACCACCTCGAGCGAGACGCGGACCAGGCAATCGGCCAGGCGGGAGAGCTGCGCGGTGACGGCCGAGAGGTCCCACAGCCCGAGGAGGTCGCAGGCGCCGATGCGCAAGAGCTCCCGCCGCTGGAAGCGGCGCAGGGCGTTCAGCCGTTCCTCCAGGGCGAGATGGGGGCGAATCTCGGCCCGCGCTTCGGCGATGAGGGCGTCCAGGGACTTGGCCTGAGCGAGGCGCCGCGGCCGGGCGAGCCAGCGCACGTACTCGGGATGGCGGAGCAGCACCTCGCCGAGGAACTGGCTGCTGGCAAAGAGGGTTACCAGCGCGTCGGCACTGCGGGGGTCCTCGAGGAGCGATAGCAGTTCGCGCGGCTCGGGCATCGCCGCTGCCAGCCGATCGAGATAGAGGAGGGCGCGGTCCGGGTTGGCGGTGCCGGGCAGGGCCCTGAGCAGGGCGGACAGGGCCTGGCTGTCAGAAGAGACGCCGAGCAGGTGCTCCAACCGTCTCCAGGCGCTGAGCCCTGCCGCCGGGTCAGCAAGCTCGACTTGGGCAAGCAATCCGTGCATTCACCATCGCTCCAGCGGTGTCAGGCAAGTTCGCGCCCCAACCGCAGCCCAGCCAGGCCGCGTGCCGACACCCTCGCTGGGGGTCAACCTTCTCGGACCCCCTCACCCCCTGCCCCCTCCCCAGCGCGCCGCTGGCGCGCTGGGGAGGGGGCAGGGGGTGGGGCTGCGCCTGCCTGCGAAAGTCCTCCTCACCAGTAACAAGCCCTGCGCGGGCGGGCTCTGACTGCAGGCGAGAGCGCATGTGTCATTCCGCCCCCCTCGCGAAATGGCCCCTGAGTTGGAGGCATGCTATAATGGATTATAGCACAACTGCTCTCCCGGGGCAGCGCCGTCCCAGCTCGGCACGGCTGGAGGAGGAAAGGGCCAATGGCGGACGCAAGTGTCAACAGTTCCGGCCTGCCTGCCGGTGCAGGCCCGGCCAAGTCGAGCGCCCCTGTCGCACGGCGCGCCTTGCTCGGCGCCGGGGCGGCCGCCGTGCTCTTCGGAAGCAACGCCATCACTCTGGTAGCGAGCAGCCGCGCTGCCGAGGCTGCGGCCGAGGCGCGAGCGGCGGAGGAGCGGAGCCGGCTCGAAGCGGAGATACGGCTGCTGAAACGCCAGCTGGCGGTCTACCGCGAGCTGGACCGGATCGGCCTCGACGACCTGATCCGGACCCTGCTGGAGTGGTACGATCGCCTGTGGCCCATGCTGCGGGATGGTGCGAACCTGTTGCTGGGGGCGCTGAGCCTGGTGGAGGGAGGCCTCTCGCACTTTGAGGGCGGCCTCGCCGGGCTGCGGAGCGCCGCCAGGCTTGTCGGAGGGCTGATCTCCGGCCTCGAGGCGCGGCTGGGGGCGGCGCAGGATGCGGTGGCCCGCATCCTCGGGAGTGTACCGCCCGTAGGCCAGGCGGTCGGAAGCTTTCTGACCTGGCTGATCGGCAAGATGCCCTTCGGGCTGGGCTCGGCTGTGCTGGGGGCCGCAGAGAAGGTGAGCGACCTCGGCTCCTGCCTGCCCGAGCTCGCCGAAGAGGCCCGGTCCAGGCTGCTCGATCCCCTCGGTGAGGGCTGGCTGAGCCAACAGGAAGGCGAGGGACTCGAGGGAAGGCTCTTCCAGCCGCTGCGCAAGCAGCTGCTCGAGCCGCTGCGCTCTCACCTTGAGGACGTGAGGGACGCCGCGGCCCGCTGGGACTCGGACCTCGGCCCTTCGCTGCGGGCTGCCCTCGACGAGCGGGTCAGAATCCGCCAGGAACTCGACGAGTTGGAGCATGCCTAGCGCATCGCCGGCGGGCCCCGACCCTCAGTAGCCCATCTGGCGCAGGCTCTCGTCGTCGATGCCAAAGTGGTGGGCGATCTCGTGCACGACGGTGCGGCGGACCTGCTCGCGGATCTCCTCCATCGTCCGGCAGCAGGCCTCGATGGGCTCCTGGAAGATGGTGATCTTGTCCGGGAGGACGAGCCCGTAGTGGCTGGTGCGCTCGGTGCGGGGGACGCCCTCGTACAGCCCCAAGAGCGTGTGGCCCCGGCGCACCCGACTTGCCCGGAGTTGGGATGGCGTGGGGCGGTCCTCGACCACGACCTCAACGTTGTCGAGGTGCCTGGCAATCTGCTCGGGCAGGGAGTCCAGGGCCTCGGCCACGAGCTGCGCAAAGGCGTGTCGATCCATCTCTGCTACACGAATCTCCGAGGATCGATGGGGTACGTGCCCCACTCATCCCGACAGCGCTTCATCTCGAGGATGTTCTCGAGCCGGGCGCCGACGGCCAGCGAGTGGGTGGAGCCCATGATGTAGCCGCCGCCCGGTGCGGCGTAGGTAAAGGCGTATCGGGCGTCCTCGCGGATATCCTCCGGCGAGCCGAGGATGATGTGCTCGTGCCAGATGCCGCCCCAAAGGGTGAGGCGGTCGCCGACGCGCTCCTTGAGGCGGCGGATGTCCATGCCCGCCGTGGCCTGGATCGCCTCCCAGGCGTCGTAGATGGTGGCGAACTCGTCGATGATCGGCCAGATGTGGCCACAGCAGTGCTTGAGGACCTTGAGCCCGAGGCGATAGGCCTCGTCGGCGACAGCCTTGTGCCAGGGGTAGACCATCTCCCGGTAGAGGCGGGGGCTGG